>Ga0116227_10016099_pt1 | contig 10857 bp, 14 predicted proteins | sample S1TSphgellanicum_FD_89693 | JGI IMG/M metagenome (GOLD analysis project Ga0116227, IMG submission 89693) | Host-associated microbial communities from peat moss isolated from Minnesota, USA - S1T2_Fb - Sphagnum magellanicum MG | ecosystem: Host-associated > Plants > Peat moss > Unclassified...
CAAAGGTACCACTCGTTCGACGTCACAATCCAATTGTGAAGCCAGCGGCCGGCTTCGTTGATATAGCGGTTTGCTTCGATGCTTTGAATGTAAGCCGAAGTACCCTCATCAAACAGGTCGTAAAACCTTGTTCGGAGGTCCGCGAGGGTCATCGACTGAGCCATTTAAGCTCCCTTAATCTTTAGACATTTTTACAAACGAGTGCAACGCCTTCGCATAGCCCTCGTGGTCGCCAGCCGCATGACAATCCATCATTTCTTTCGCGGCGGCGTAGTGCCCATCATTTGGGCCTTCTGGGTCCTCATCGGCCGTATCGTCGGGGTCCATGTCCCCCATGCCGTCTTTTTCAGACGTGCTTTCGTACTGTTTTGCCGAAGTGGGGCCTTTTGAGAAGGCCTTTGCTAGCCAATCGTGTTCCATTTTAGAACCCCAGTTCCGCTTCAACTTCCACGAAAATTAACGCCGCATACGGTATTACACCCGCGTTGGTTACGCCGGAAGTCGGCGCCACAAACTGGACCTGGCAGTAAGCCGGGCCGGTCGAGGGCACCGTTATGCCGGTTTGAAACACGGTATAACAGGCATTGTGGGTTGAGGTCGGAATAGAGTCGGTGCTCAACCAGGGCGTTTTATAGTAGCGCTCGGGAAAATACACCGTGAAAACACTGGTAGCGACCCCAGTAACCGTAAACCCGCGACCCGCGACAATTGAGGGTGCACTCGCCGAAGAAGCCACATAAAATTGTACAGCCGCACGCACCGCACCTCGTGTAGAAGTGAGCACGTTACTGTAATACATCCTCTGGCCAGCCATGTTGTCCTTCTTTCGTAAACGTAAGTGGCGGGGTTTGACACAGGTGTCGCCGGAGCCCGCCGCGGCTCTCTAGTCAATTATCAGGTTGCAAAGGTACCAACAAGATTATGACCGGGTGCGTCACAAACCAACTGATACCAAGCGCGCCACCGAATTTCGATGGCATCGCTGGACGCCTCACGCAACGCGGGACGACCATCATCTTCAATCAAATGTGGAACGGCACCGAGGGTCAACAGACTCCAGGTGTCCATGTCCAACATATAGAACAAGCCCGGGTCCACTTGGGGGTCCGGAATGAGTTCCATATCACCAGACTGACCGGTTACCATCAATGGACGGAAACCAGTGGTGCCTTCGGTGCCGGGGGAATACCGCACTTTATTGCCGAGTTCCTCGCTATATTTGGTCCAATCCAACGGACTGACCAACACAACAGAGGGATTGGCTTCTTGCAAGCTCAATTCCGCACTGGCGTTTTGGAACGTTTGCTCGTATTTTTCGCCGTTTGCAGCGACATACCGAACACCCGCCAACCGCTGAGCGTCAACGCTGCGGTCAAAACCCCAGAAGCTATCGCCCACGGTCGGAGCCGTGGTGGGCAGCCAAGACTTCAAGCCAGAGCAACCACCAACGGGGTTATTCAAGCTAAAACCGATATTGTCGCCGTTTCGAAGCAAGAAGTATTGCGTCGAAGTAGCGATACCGGGCCACGCCACAGACAGTTGTTGGTCCAACGTCAAAGTGGTCGTAACCGCGCTGCGGTTGAGGCCCACGATGCGCGCCGTAGCGCCGCCGTTCAACAGCGTATTTACGGTGCCATTGGTGTTATTGGTGCTAGAGCACTGCAACACCTGCTTAACGCTAAAACGCACGCCCAGCTGGGGAGTATCGAGCACAACCGTGGTTGTCGCGATGCTCGCGCCAGTCGTAAACGACGCGAGAACACCGCCGCCACCGCCGTGAACAGCAATATCAATGCGCCGAGACATTTCGTTGATAATGCGGTCAGTTTCATGCTTTTTCTTGCGAAGCAAAGAACCGACATCGTCACGCGATGCAGCAATTTCTTCGTTAAGAATGCTGATGACCTGATACTCGCGGCCACGGTTTAACACCAAGCGAGCGCCTTGCGAAGATGCTTGCTTTTGGTTAATAGCCGTTTGCTGATTCGAAGAACCGCCCTGGGGGTCTTCATAGAAGATGCTATGATTGTAGGTATCGCCCACAAACGCATCGTCTTTGCGTAACCGCTTTAAAAATGGACGCCGGTCGTAAGCAAGAACTGCAACGCGTTTCTGGTTGTAGATGTGCTTATAGCCGGCGTAAAAATCTCCACCAAATCCGCCTGCGCCACTAAATGCTGTCATTTAATTCCTCGTAAATTATGCATTCCGCCGGGCTAGCATTCTTTGCTTAAGCCAACGTGATGCTTCAGCCAGTTCTTTTTCCCCAGATTTATCGACTTCCTCAGTCTTTTCTGGGCTTTGTTCTCGAACCGCGAGAACCTTCGGTGGCTGCTTCTGCTCACTTGCCGCGCCAGGCTTGGAATCTGACTCATTTAGAGCTTTTAACAGGAGCTCTCGGCCTCGGGGGTTGTTTACAAAAGACAAGAGACCCCCCTCCCACGTCTTTTCTACAATTTCAGCTGCTTGTGCTACTGAAATTGATTTGCCTTGCTGGTAATGCTCTCGCATTACGTTAAAAATGGCTACTTGTCCTTCCGGGTGACTAACTAAACCCTTGCCGAACTTCGAGTCATTCTTAATGAAAGATACTATTTCTTGGTTTACTCTGTCAACTGCTTGGCGTTGCTCGGCCTCTTCCTGTCGCGCCCTTGCCGCAGCCTTTTCTTGTTCGCGTTCTTCTTTTAAAGCCCGCAATTCCATTTCCATTTGCGAAACTTTGGGGTCGGCTTTGCCGTCCGTCGCCGCAACGTCTTCCAGGAATTTAATCGGGTCGTTATAGCCCAACAGTTTTAACGCCGCGATTTTGTCGGTTCGCGCTACTTTTTGAAAGTTTTCAAGTTCGGCGCGAGCATTTTTAATTTCCAGCTTTTCGGCCGTCAAACGCTTATTTTCGGCGTGCAGTTTTGCCCAATCCGACGCCTTTGGTGCGTCAGCTTCTTTTTTGTCGCTAGGAGGGGCTTCGGCAGCTTTTACCGCCGGTTTTTCTTCTTTTTTGGGGGCTTCAATAGCCGCCAATTCGGCCGGTGTTTCAGGAACCGGGCCTTTTACTTCTTGGCGCTCGGCTTTTCTGCCGTTTGCAATCCGGATGGCTTCATTTATATCGCCGTCGAGATGGCTTGTATCCGCTATTCCGACGTTTTCAATTGCAGGAACTGGCCCCTGCGCGTGTCCATTACTAGAAACTGCTTCTTCTGACATTTTTCACCTTTACTGCATTGTAGGAACGGGCGCCGGAGGAGGCGCCATTTGAGGAACTGGGCCTGGAGCCGGCGCACCCAACGCGGCCGCCCCAGGAAGCTGTTGTGGAGCTGGAGGAGGCATTCCCGTGCCGGGGTCCGGCGGCGGGTTTGCCGCTTGCTCGATTTGGTCGCAAATCATGATGTAAGCTCTCATCATGTCGAAAACTTCGTCGGGCACGTTTTGCATTGTGTAAAGCAAATTAAGCTCATCTTGCGCCAATTTACGAGCTAACGCAATATCTTGCGTTTCAACGGGTTCCAATAATTTGCGCTTAGAAATGATGCTGGATATTTGCTTCTCAGCCAACGTTTTAGACGCCGTTTTAAGCCGCCGCATGCGGTCTACATCGGGCATGCCAGAGAGCATTTCCCACATGTCTTCGGGGTCCGTAATAAGCTTTTTTTCCATTAAATCGCCGGCAACCATGCGTTTGCCAGCAATCGTGGTGCCCAACAGGTTTCCAGGCTGAATGTTGATGCAATAACGGTCGTCTTCGAGGTCGATGTCTTTAAAATCTATGGTTTCAATAAATTTTTCGGCTTTTCCGTGCGCTTTATACGACCCAAATTTTTCAACCACATCGCGGGACGTGTTGATAATAAGTTCCGCCATTTCGCGCGAGCAAAACTCCTGCCATTTTTTGCTAATCCAGTCGCGCCGACCCGCGGCAATTTCCTGGACTTCTCGCAGCGCCGGGCGGCTGTCCGTGTGGGACGGAACATCACCCGTAAGCTCCATCGCGGAAACGCCGGCTTGGGCGTCCAAGAGCGCAATCAATTGCTGTTCGCGCTCAAAAAGAACTGCCGGAACGCCGTTGCCGCCGCTGTCGATTTCGGGTTTCATGCCGGCGTATTTGTAGACGTTACCGACCATATTGTTGTACTGCGCACTGATTTTGGTGCCGGCTTGCTGCCAAATACGTGGCGTCGCAAACAAACGAATCGAATGTTGGAGGCGGCGCGTTACGAGGTCGAGCTCCATTTGAATGGGCGAGACTTCTTCCACGAGTCCCATGGCGTATCCGCCAATGGGGGTGGAACACCATTGAATTCGCGCAAACGGAAATGTCGGGCGTTTCCATTCTTCGTCGGCAATGACTACGTGCCCGCACCCAAGCACGTAACGACCACCCTGGCCTTTGGCGTTTGGAAGATGCCACGCGTGGTTAAGACGCACCATGTCGGTATCGCTGCCGGGCCACAAATACGGAGCATTCATTTCCGGAAGCGCCTCAATTTCGTCGGCCTTGTCGGGATACATGTCCATCACGACTTGACGGGGAAGAAACTGACGACGGTACAGCTCTGAAGACTGGCCGGAAAGACACGCCAGTTCGTCGAGAATCATTTCAAGCGGCATTACGCGTTCGTAGTAGGGCTTTTTGCCACGGATTCCGCCGTAAATCCACCCATCGCCGACCATAGCCGCATCGCGCAGTGCCATGCGACACATTTCATAACCGTGAACGCGATACATTTCACCAAAGACAAACCGTTCGAGCTTTTCGGCTTTATCTTTATCTTCAAAGTCACCGTCACTGACATTGAACACCGCCTTGGTTTCGTCTTCGATGTGCCGTCCAACCAGCGTGTCGATGTTAGCTTTTGTGCGGTTTACAATTTGCTGCGGCATCGTCGGAAGATACGGGTCCGACGTCGAACGCGACATAGAAAGCATATCGCGATTCGCGTAAAGCGACATATACCGAAATAAATCGTAAATACGTCCGTTTTGATAGGTATCGAAGTTTATAATCCAGGATTCGACTTGATTGCTGGCATCTTCGGACGATTTTTCTTTCCACCAAGGCCGACGCGTGTATTGCATCATTTAATCCTTACAGGTTTACCGTCGGGCCCACGAAGCGGCATCGGCGTGGTCATCCACTGCTTGAGGGAGCCCTCTTCGATTAACGGGTCCTCTGGTAGCTCTTCGACATGGGACGGCGGTAGCAAAACCAGCTCAACGTCGCCAACTTTGATATGAACGGCGCCTTTGCTAAGGGCGAACTCAAGTAACTCGAGTGTTTCTTCGTGGGTGCGGTCACTCATTATAGAATTCCGAAGGGGCTCGCGCGCTAGAGCGCTGTTGCCGTTCCTGTGTCATCTTGTCTATAGCAGTTTTTTCGGCTTCTAGGAAGTATTCTGGGGTCTCGGGGAGCGGTTTTACAATCATTTCACTAGATGCCCAGTGAAGGGACGCTTTGTGCATATAAAGCGCCGCGTCGCCGAGGTCCGTATGTTGCAAAATCGTCTTTTTGTCGCCCAAACGCACATGTTTTGTCAATTTTAGCCATTCGGCGGCCAATTTTGAGTCTTTATGGGCCTTTATGCGCCCCGTGAGAAAATCGGAGTTCATAATCGCAATAGTTCCCAGCTTATCGCGCGATTTTATGGCGGCTTCGAGCGGCAAATTATGGCGAGTTTGCAAATCCGTAACAATTCCGCGCCCATAACCACCCGTATCGGCGACTGCAAACACAAAAGTGTCGTATTTTGCTTCTAATTCTCGATATTTAGCCGCTATTTCGTCAATTGACATGTGGGAGCGCGCATAGACGTCAACCACGAAGAGGTCCCGGTGGGTGTCGGAGAATGCGCCCACGACAAACGCATTAGCGTCGCTCTCTCCAAGGTCCAAACCAAGGCAATAACTCCATTCATGCTGCTGTCCATGTGGTCCCGCTGGTAGGCCATGAGGACCGGTCCCGCTAAAGTCATAGTGGTTTCGGGCGGAGTCGTACAAATAGATACGTTCGGTCTCATCGGAACACCATTCCCCGTCAAGTTCGCGCCGAACTTTGGCGGAATCGCGGGCGTAACCAAGGGGTTTATAATATTTTTCCCAAACGTAGTCTGGGTCGCGCTCGCGTTCGTCTTTAATAAATGTGTTATCCCAAACTTTGCCCTTTACAACTTGCCAGCCGGCGGGAACGGGGTCGGACACGCAAATCCGGTAAAACATTCCGTCGAGGATAGAACCGGGCGAACCTTGTAAAATAAGAGTTCCACCCCAATCTCTTAATGCCGGAATAACTGCTTCGGTAACAACTTCTTCAAAGTGCGGCCCAAAATCTTTGCACTCATCCAAAATAGCAAGAGACAAGCCAGACTGGTCACCACGCAGCTGAATACTAGCGTCTTTGTCGTGTGCTCCAAACAAGAGAATATCGGTCCCGTTTGGCGTTGTAATGCGTTTGTCAGTTTCATGGAAGCTTAAACCAAGGCCAAGTGCTTTATCGGCCTGCATAAATGGGCGCCAAAAAAGACGCCGAGCATGGGATTTAGAATCCGGAACGATATAAAAAATGGTGGATTTTGGAAACCGCTTGTCATGGATGAGGCATTCAAATATTGAATTAGTTGTTTTTCCCCATCGGCGACATGTTTGCAATGCCTTAAACTGTTTAGGGCTGGACAAAAGCTCGAATTGTTTGGCATGAGTTCGGGCACGAAACCAATCCCATTCTTCGGCGGTAAGCTCGTGACGTTCCTTTGCAAAAAGTTGCTCTGCGTTTTTAGCCCGTATAGCCGCCGCTTTTTCAATTATTAGTTTAGCGGCTTCGGGCGTATCTATCTTGATACGTTTCATTTTTTGCGTTTAGTATCAACGGGTGCCGGAGCTTCGATTTCACGACCTAGAATGTAATGAATGTTGTGTGAGTGAGTTTTTGTTGTTTCGCCATTTGTACCAGTGAAATAAAACCAATCCCCTTCTTGCCGAACCGAAACAGAGTCACTTGTTCTAACACATCTCACAGCAGCGGAGCCGTTGAATCGGATTGCGGCTACAAATTCGTAAATTTCAGGTTTAAACATTAAACCGCTCCAAGCTTTACATAATAATCGTCAAACCATATTCGATTGCGCACGGCGACCGGGTTTAACGCAAATGTCCAATGAGTCGCGACAATTGTCTCATTGGTCCAATCAAATCCTTTTTCCATAATATACCGAGCTATGCCCATTCGTCTATAGGTTTTCTTGACATACACATAATCCATGACCAGCTCATCTTTGATGCGGTCCCCACAAGCAAAGCCATAAATAAACTCCTCCATTGTGGGGTCGCACGCTATTCGCAATTTGCGAATGCCGGATAGAATTTCAATCAAGGCTTCCTGCTTGTCATAGTAGCGCTCGGCGTGAATGCGGCGAATTATTCCAGCGTATTTCAGGTCATCAGGCACTCCTGTAATTTTATCTCTATGCGGGCCACACATGGATTCCGCCAGCGATTTTAACCACGCGTTTTTTATAAAACTCTCATCTTCCGGCCGCGCCGGTCGAATCATAAGAGCAAGCTCATCGTGTCGCATCGAAAAATTCCATCCAACGCTTGGCTTCGTTGGCCCAAGTATATTGTTTTGCAAACTCGAAGTTTTCGTCCAAGCAAAGCGGCCAATTTGGGCTGCTCAATGCCTCGAGCGCTGTAACTGTTGAGATGCCGTGCTTCCAAACATAAAAATGCTTTAAAACCTCTGGAAGGGCCCCATTGTTTCGACTAATAGGCACGCAGCGCGCCATTTGGGCCTCGAGGGCCGTAATGCAGAAAGTCTCTTCGAAGTCCGACGGCGGATACAGCCAAGCTACGCATGAGCTTTGCAAGGCCGCTAACTCGAGCTGTCCAAGGCGCCCGTGATGTACGACACCTTCCGTGTTTTCCACGCGAGTTAATAAATTCTTGTAAATGCGCGCTTCTTGGTAATTTTTGGCATACTCCGCCATTCGAATCGATAGCTCAAAGCCGTACGCGACATTAAGCTCGGCGTCAGGGTGCCGTTTGCGCACCTGGGGCCACTCATCCAAAAGCTTTCCTAGCCCGCGCCGCGGACTGCTCGAATAAAAGAAACGATTTGCAACTTTAGGGCGTATGTTATTAAACCGCGTTATATCGATGCCATTACGCGCGTACCAAAACTTGCCGTTAAAACTGGGGTTTTCGGTTACAATGCGCATGCCATGAAAGCGACTCAAAACAAAAACTGTGTCAATTTGAGCAACGATACCGGCGGGGAGAAGCGGCAACCCAATGTCATGCAGCCACAACACCGTGCGTTTAGCGTTGGGTCGTTTTGGTGTAGTGAAAGGTGCGACACTTCGCCACGCGACCAATACATCTGTGGGTTCGGCGGGATTGAACATTTCGTGTCTGATATATTTGACACTTTCGAATTCGCCTTCACCTTCGCCATAAACTGCCACCTCGGCACCCAGTTGCTGCAATTCTCGTGCCATATGAATGACGGCCGTTTCCGAGCCGCCTATTCCCGGACCATTGAGACTGTCGGGAGTAAATGGCTCCCAGGCCGCTCCACAATAAATCGCGATTTTCACTTGTTGTCCTCAAACTTTACTTTTTTCATGAGTTGAAACATGCCGGCCGAAATTGAGCGCATCCGGTCAAGGGGTCCTTTGGTTTTCATAGCTTTCAAACAATCACACATTAGCTGCATCGGAACGTCGCTATAAAGCTTATAGACTATAAGGCTCGTAGTTGGCGCAGGAAGCGCGCATTGAGTCGCGGCCACTAGGAATGGCCAGGCAGCTAGCGGATAGCCTCCAAAGTAATTTATGGCCCCTGCAAGGGTATATCCTTCAGCACGTGTCGGGTCCAAACGAATGCACGCCAGCGCTTCGGTCATAGCTTCATTAAAGCGTTTTAAATTAAAAAAAGTATCCGCGAGTTTCATATAAACCGAGTATTTTTCGCCGACCAGGTCGTTTTTATCGCCGGCGCGCTCGAGATACTTTTTAAAAACTTTAACGGCGTCCAAAGAACGTTGATTTTGTTGAAGTTCTGAGCCGTAAAGAAACAATTCGCGCAAAGAATCAGTTTCAATGTCGATATATTGCTCGAAAATTTTAAGATTGCGCGACTTTTTGCGGTCTAGTTGGACTTTTACAGGGCGATGTTCGACGATTGGCTTGTCACAACGAACGGAATCGGGCCACGGATTCTCTAAAGTCTCGTGAATGCGCCCAATCCACTTGTGCCCAATGTGGTTTCGCAAGATACGCTCACGATTAAGATTGACTGCAAGGTTGCCGTGCTCATCGTATTCGTAATGATACGGACAAAACACAGTCCGCACGTTGGCTTTTGTGAGCACTTCGCGACGAACCCATTCAACGGCGGCCAAAGATTCTCGAGTTAACACGTCATCCGCGTCTAACCACATAATCCAATCTTTGGTGCATTTACTGAATGCGTAATTTCGCGCGGCCGCAAAATCATCACACCACTCGAATTCATAAACCTGAGCGCTAAACTTTGCCGCAATTTCTTTTGTTTTGTCCGTTGAGCCCGTGTCGACTACAATAAGCTCATCGGCAAACAATGAAGCGGCGCCCAGAATACGCTCCAATGTGAGTTCTTCGTTTTTAACAATGAGGGCTACGGATATAGTTTGACGCGCTGGGCGCTCTGCGCCCACTTTTTCAGCGCCTTCCGTATTCTCTGCGAGTTTCTTTTTAAGTTTATGTGCGCCCATAATACGTGTACTTATCCTCTTGCGGTTCAATAGCGCCGTCAGCTATGGCTTTCTTAACTTCGTCGTCCCACCAGTCAAACGTTTCCGTTCTTTCTAGTTGTCCTAAACGAATAAACCAAAACCAACCTGATTTGCTATAAAGCCAAAACAACAAGCGCCGAACAAACGGCGAACGCAATGCTAACACGCGTTCAGGCGTTGGCGGCAGGAATTGCTCTTCTTTAAAACTTCGAACGAAAAGCTGTTTCATACTCTTTCTACGGTCTAGCGAGTAAACGTGGTTAATTTTTTTAACCGCGAGCAAAACAAAGCGAGTAGAAACTTACATGTTTTCAGATTTTATTTGGGGCGAAGAGATTAGTGAAAGCGGAAATTACACGCATTTCACATTAAACGCACTTGAAAACGCGACTGGAAAACGCCGGATGGCGGTTTTTACGACAAACGAGGATTTGTCGCTCGCGTATATAAGAAACAAATTAGTTCAGGAGTTAGAAGATAATGCAAGAAAACAAAGAACGGACGACGACACTAGTTGCGATTAACATTTTGCCCCTATTAGCGGCTTTATGGGGTTGGATACAAAAGAAAATGAAACGCGATGGATAAAATGCAAATTCGATTTGACGGTCCTATTTGGGGCTTCGGTCGGTTGCTTTGCAAGTTAGGGTTCCCAATAACCGCCCAGCGATATTGGAACTGGTTGATGCAACGCGTCAAAAGTTAAAACCTGGTGTACACAGAGAGTGGGACTCGCTTCGCTCGGGGCCCCCTGGGGCCATCAGGGGGATTTAGGGGCAGCCAGGAGCTTACGGGCCTCGGCTTCATACTTCGCGAGCTCATCTTCATTCATGTCTTCAAGCGCTGTTGCGACTTTCGATTGTTCGCGTTCTGTCTGGTTTTCCAGCATTTGAACGCCTTTGATGAGCTCAACGACGGCTTTAACTGACGATAACTCGAAAGTCTCGCGGTCTGACAATTCTTTGTAACGCGTTAATTGCGAGACTAATATCGCGCGCGCGTCTGTGAGCATCTTAGCTGTAGACGGTAACGTAGCCGCGAGAGTCGCGCGTGTGATGGATTTGGATACAGGCTTTAAAAAGTTAGACATAGGTGTGTGA
>Ga0116227_10016100_pt1 | contig 10855 bp, 9 predicted proteins | sample S1TSphgellanicum_FD_89693 | JGI IMG/M metagenome (GOLD analysis project Ga0116227, IMG submission 89693) | Host-associated microbial communities from peat moss isolated from Minnesota, USA - S1T2_Fb - Sphagnum magellanicum MG | ecosystem: Host-associated > Plants > Peat moss > Unclassified...
AAACAAAAAGCCGAACCAATCTGGCCTTGCTTGCTGTACAGCTGGGTATTGTAAAAGTTGAAAAGGATCAATAAAAGCCAAAAAAAGTATATGAAAAAAACACAACAACTGCTCGTCTTGCTCGCTTGCGCATTTTTTATCGCATCATGCTGTCCTCCTCACGCTACCAATTGCAGTGCTGATGAAAAAATAATGCAAAGCCATAAGGGCAATGGTCACAGAAATGGCGATGGCTCTCAGTTCATACCTGTAGATTCTGCCAATAAGATGATAGGCAGCTACCTGCAAAGTGTGAATGCTTTTGCTACCGATAGTGCTTTAGATTGTATCATCATTGATGCTGATATGCTCAGGGCTTACCTTGACGACAGTTGCAATGGCAAGATCTCAAGCGTAAAGCTGATGTTCGCCCATACACTCGAGTATATCAACAACGGCAATGGCGGGGTATATTGCGGCTACCAACCTAATGCGCTAACCCTTATCATTGCAGGTTACGATATCCAAGGCAACTATATAATGGCCAATGGCAATTCATTGCTCGACAATGGAGTACCATGCCCCTCACTCTGTCCTAAGTCAGGTAGTGCATCAAACAATATGGTGGTCACAAATCAAAAAAAGAAGTGATAGCATTACGTATTTATTCTCTTTTTTATGTGTGCTTGTTATTTATAGTTGCAGTAATTGCACTCGCCCGGTATAAAGTGCTCGACCAAGCAAGCAAAGTATTTTGTCTGCTTATTGTGATTACCAGTTTTACAGAATGTATCGCATTATATTGCTCGCATTTTCTGCACAACAATACACAGGTATATGCCATTTTCAATATACTACAAATGGTACTGACCTGTTTATACTTTAACTACAGTATTGATGTTTTTTACAAGTGGAACCTCGGTTATCACTTTGCAGCATTGTCAATTATTGCGGGTGTTTTAAATCTTATATACCTGCAGCCAATAAATACATTTAGCAGCTACTACTTGGTCTTCGAGTGTCTGGGTGTTATTTCTATGTCCTTATTTTCTTTTTTCAGGTTATTGCTTATGCACGAACAACTAAGGATAAAGTATTATTTCCATTTCTGGTTACCAACGTGTCTCATCTTTTTTTGGAGCGTTACTTTTTTTTGTTGGTCGCTGCATGATTACCTTGATCATTCTGGCATCACCAATTCTTGGCTCTTATATCTGGTCATCATTACCACGGATATACTAACTTATAGTAGTATCGGTTTCCTTTTCCTATATTACCCCAAAATGAAAGAAAAATGCTGACCGACAAGTACATATTAATTGTATTTATTTGCGGTACTATACTGTTCGTATTGTTCGTGTTCTTCCTCATCGCTTACCTGCTGGTACAAAAGAACAAACAAAATGCTTTTCACCTCGAAAAGCAGCGGATGATCTACGATCATCAAAACAAATTACTGTATATAAAGGTAGAAGAGCAGGAACTGGTAATGGAACAAATATCAAAAGAAGTACATGACAATGTAGGCCAGATACTCAGCTTCCTAAAAATGGACACCGCCGTAATAAGGAAACTGGCAAACGACGAAGAACAGATCGCACTACTCGACAGGCACAACGACCTTTTGACCCAGGTAATAAGCGGCCTGAAAAACATCAGCCACACACTCAACGGCGATTATATAAAAGGACAGGGTCTCCACGAGGTATTAAAAAAAGAATTGGATTACCTCAACGCCACAAAACAGCTGCAATGTACTGTCGACGTGGTTGGCGCCCCCATACATTTAACCCCCGAAAAACAATTGGTGGTCTACCGTATTGCACAGGAGGCTATTCATAATACCGTAAAACATTCAAAAGCCACTACGTTAGCCATCGATCTGAATTTTGGTGCTACCGAACTAACAATGACAATTACAGATAACGGTACAGGGTTCGAAAAAGAAAAAATATTTTCTTTCGACGGCATAGGGTTTATGAATATGTTCAATAGAGCAAAACACATCAACGGGCACCTCGACATTCGCTCCGATCTGGGGCAGGGTTGCACTATCACGCTTACAGCCAGTTATGCTTCAGAACGTACCGGTACGCAACGCGAAGATTTTTTATACTGACCTGTTAGGGCATAATGCTTATACCTGTTACATCCAGTTCTACTCCTTTCAGCAGGTAATAAATATTTTGTAACTGGTGCAGATATTGGCATTTAAAATGAAACTCATGTCTGCCTTCAGTATATGTTACTCCATTAGCAGTATATATAAAACTACATGCACCTTCTTCATTGCGTATATCCAGTCGTGACGCCACAAAACCTGCTTGTTTTAATACTTCAGAAGTAAGCTGCAATGGTTCTATTTCATCCAGGCCCCTATAGGCAATACTCTTGGGCACTTGCCCATCTTCAAAATACTCGACCCGGTGCTCTATATTGGGCGATATATACCCAATTTTATCGGGCAGTATTGCCACTATCTCTATGTTCAGTGCAGGCAAGGTGATAGCAGGATCTTTTAGAGATGGGTTCCAGCATATAATATTGCCTAATCTATGATCAGCCGTTTGTATCATGGTGCATTTATTTGAGCATTGTAAAGATATGCAGAAGCTTTTGTGTAACTACCAGGATGCTGTCAATAAGATCATCACGATAATTATCTGTAATTTAATACTTTCACCCACAACATGAACCCCGATAAAGACAACATACATATACAGACTGGTGGAGACCAGGCCGTAGAAAAAGAAACTATAAAGCGAACTTTTTTTTCTGGTGGTGAGTGGCCATACCTATTGATACTTGGTGTCATTATGATATTGACTGCCCTTTGCAGATTACGATCGCTGGGAGTACCATTTGAACGCGATGAAGGTGAGTATGCATACGCAGCACAGGAAATGCTAAAAGGCATTCCCCCATTCCAAAGCGTACACCATGTAAAACTACCGGGCGTATATGCCATGTATGCGCTGTTCATTTCCCTGTTCGGACATTCCGTAAAAGCCGTACATCTAGGATTAATATTCTGCAACTTAACGTGTATAGCATTTTGCTATGTAATAGCCAGGCGGCTTTTCAACTCCTTAAGCGCAGTGTTCGCTGCATTTGTATACGCAGTTTTTACCTTAAGTGATGCCACGTACGGCTTCACTGCCAATACAGAGCATTTTGTTCTGCTGTTCACACTCCCTGCTATCCTGCTATTACTTATAGCAACAGATGACCTTGCACATCGTCAATTTAAAAAAACGGCATTGAGCTTGTTTTTCTCCGGACTATTACTTGGTCTTGCATATACAATGAAGCAACATGCGCTATATTTTATTGTATTCGCGGTCGCATTTTACATTTACAGTTCAGTGCGTTCCGGCATAATATTCAAAGGGCGTTTTCTCTCGTATGGCATTGTGTTGGCCATAGGCATTTGCATTCCATTACTTATCCTTTGCCTCATTTTTGCAAGATTGCACCTGTTCGATACTTTTTGGTTTTGGACCTTTTACTATCCCCGTGCATACGTTTCCCAAATACCGTTGAAAATAGCGTCCCTTACTTTCAGATCATCATTTAGGCCTATTATCAAAGACAACTGGCCCGTCCTGTTATTATCTGCCGCCGGGTTCGCTGTTACTGCTTTTCAAAAAGAAAGCAAGCATAAGTTCTTCCTGCTTATTTTTGCCGCGGCATCTGCCTTTATGGTAGCTGCCGGCTTTTACTTCTTTAAACATTACTTCCTCAATGCAGCGCCGGCACTTGCTTTTTTCGCAGCCGCAGCAATATATTGGTTGAATGAAGTATGGCTAAAGATCGGTAACACGACCTTGCGCACGGTCGGGCCAATTATCCTTTTACCACTTATGATCTTGCTACTGGTCTATATAAACCGCTACTATTACTTTAGCGACGATGATTATACTATTTCCAGAAAAGTGTACGGCAACAACATATTTCCAGAATCTCCTGCGATAGGTGCATACCTCGATCAACACACCCTTCCCACTGATAAGATCGCTATACTTGGATCAGAGCCGCAAATATACTTTTACGCAAACCGTTCTGCAGCAACCGGCTTCATTTACACTTACGAAATGATGAAGATACACCCATACGTTGTGCAGTTTCAAAACCAGATGATACAAGAAATTGAAGTTGCAAAACCCAAGTATATCCTGGCGGTCAATTTAAAAGCATCATGGTTCGCAACCTTCGTGAAAGATCCGGATATGCGTATCGTTAAATGGTCAAACAAATACACTGCTGATTATTATGAGCCCGTAGGAATGGTAGAAGTGTTATATCCATATGCAGCATCCGACATAGAATTTGACCGGCCGGATAAAACGTATCAACATCAAACAGATAGCTATGTAGTGCTCTACAAAAGAAAGGAATAGCTTATTTTTTATTCTTCGAAATGAACTTCAGTAGTTTACTGATCAGTTTATCATTCATACCATTCTTTCGTTTTAGCTTAGTATAAATGTTGATCAGTTTATTGTCCAGAGCCATTAGCCATCTCTTATTACCTGCATCTTGCGGGCGCGGCTGGTAGGTGGTACTCCTGAGCTCTACTTCTTGTGCCTCTTCCGTAAAATAGTAGAGGGCAAGCGATCTACGCGACACATCAGCCGGGCAGGTTATCGGCTCCGGGTGGCCATGATACGACTTGGCATCTGTATTAAAGATCACACATCGGTTAAATATTGGGGCTATCTTCTGCACTGCGTGTTTCATATCTGCATCCCAAAGTTCCAGGTGACCACCCCACTCTTCTTTCCAGCCCTCATTCAGGTAAATGATAATATTCACTCTGCGCCGCCAGTTAGGCTTGTGCGGGTGCGATATATAGTCTGCATGTATATTCAGGAACCCTCCTTGCCGCGATTCGTGCAGGCCGCCACCCTCCAGGCTCATATCGGCTTGCAAACCCTCTATACCTGTTATCTGCGTTACTACCTTCAGAAATTTGTCACTATTTAATTCTGCAACAAGTGCTTTCAACCTCGGCGGCAATTGTTCATATTTATTAAAGCCCCTCTTCTTTTCGTTGATGTGCACATAGTTGATCCATTCATCACTATCAAAGGTTTGCAATTCGTGCACCAGCGCAGCAAGTTCGCCCGCATCCAATAGATCATCGATCACTATATGCGGGAATGGGTCGGCAGATCTGTAAGATGCAGCAAGCGTACCCAACCTGCTTTGCAGATCGTTCACATTATAGGGATCCTGTTGGTCTTCGTTGGGTACGTGCAATGAGAATGTGTGTTTTATCTAAACCATAGTGGTTCTTAAAATTAAGGACTATGTCCTACAAAAAAAAATGGTGTTGGATAGTTATACCCAACACCATTTTTCTTAAAATGTTTATCATTTAGTTCTTATCAGCATGTATCTCCATCTCGCTGATCAGGTTATCAGCATGCCCCATCTTGTCTATCAGGAACAGTATAAAGCGCACATCACAAACTATGGTCCTTTTGTATTTCTTGTCAAAGGCAATATCACCGCTCATGGCCTCCCAGTTACCGTCAAATGCAGCACCTATCAGCTCACCATTTCCGTTGATACAAGGGCTACCTGAGTTGCCACCGGTTATATCATTATTAGTGATAAAGCAGGTATGCAGCGTTCCGTCAGCATCAGCATATCTTCCGTAGTCTTTGTTCTTGTATAGGGTTATCAATGATTCCGGCACGTCAAACTCGTCACTACCTGGTTTGTACTTCGCCATAAGACCATCAAGTGTAGTGTAGTATTTGTAGTGTACACCATCTACAGGGTCGTAGCTCTTTACTTGTCCGTAAGTTATGCGCATAGTGCTGTTGGCATCAGGGTAAAACATTTTATCCTTCTTCCATACCATCAGCTCATGCAGGTAGGTTTTGGCCAGTTCTTTTTTGTTATTGTTGTATTCTTCTAATTTAGGCAACACCCGGGTCAGGTACATTTTTGCGAAGCTGATACCATACTGTGCAGCTGCATCGTTCTTTATCTTGGCAAGTGTTGGGCTATCGCAGAACGCATTGAATTTATTGCTGTCTATGAAAAATGTATTCTTCATCATATAGTCGGCATAGTCGGTATACATCTCATTACCGCGGCTTTTACCCTTTTTGTCCTTACCAAACTTTTTGAATATCACTTCTTCATATACCGTCGGCATCATATCCTTCGGTACTTGCTCATAGTAGAGTTGGGTCATTGCTGCGGTCAGGTCGCGTTCTGTTCCGTAATCAAACTCTTTCATTACAGCGGTCCTGCCCGCTTTCAGTTGTTTGATGTATATTTTTACAGAATCATCTTTCTTTTCTTCCAGCAGGCGTTGCAGTGGCTCCAGGGCAGAACCAAGGCGACCTAAAGACGATGTGCGGAAACACTCAGTATAGTAGGTTGCAGGTATTGCATAAGGAGTATAGTCGTTATATACACTGGCAAACTTGTCCATCAGCCCGGCATCTTGTGGCGCATGCTCTTTCGCCCATGCTGTAAATTGTACCTCTTCTGCCTTCTTTTCTCCTACAACATTAAGTCTTTTCAACTGTTCGGTCTGGCCTATGAAATATTTCCAGTAGTTAGCTATGCGGGCGTACAGTGATGTTATCTTCAGGTACACGGTCTTGTCGCTGTCCATGTGCTTGCGCATAATGCTCAGGCGCAGGTCACGTATCTTCACTATTGCAGGGTTCACCGTGTTCACAGCAAGGCTCACGCCATTGCTTACTTCGTAGCGGTTGGTGCGACCCGGGTAACCATATATCATGGCAAAATCGTTCTGGTGTTCCCCCTTTATTGATATAGGCAAGAACTTCTTAGGCTTGTACGGCACATTGTCCGCGGCATAAGCAGCAGGCTCATTATCCTTACCCGCATATACCCGGAACATAGAGAAGTCCGATGTATGCCTTGGCCACATCCAGTTATCAGTATCGCCACCAAACTTACCAAGCGATTTTGGAGGGGTACCTACCAACCTTACATCTGTATACCTTTTGTACACCAACAGTAGTATCTGGTTGCCGTTAAAGAACTCGCGCACATTGGCTACAAGTTTACCTCCATTATTTTCTCTCTTTTCTATTTGCTTAGCTATGGTCTCAAACTTTTTATTATAGTCTGCACCTGTAGCACTGCCTACTGCCGCGTTTACTTCGGCGGTAACGTCTTTCACATATTGCAGGTATATAACTGTTACACCTTGTGCCGGCAACTCCTCGGCCATACTATGTGCCCAAAAACCATTGTCCAGGTAGTTGTGTTGCACCGTGCTCAGGGTAGCTATTGCATCATACCCACAGTGGTGGTTGGTAAGTAAAAGCCCTTTATCACTTATCATTTCTGCAGTACATCCACCGGCAAACTGCACTATAGCATCCTTCATACTGCTGTGGTTTATGCTATACAGGTCTTCCTTGCTCAGCTTCAGGCCCAGCCTTTGCATTTCGTCGTAGTTCTTGCCTATCAGCATAGGTATCCACATGCCTTCGTCGGCACGGGTTACACTTGTCATACAGATGGTGATCAGTACCAGTAATACTTTCTTCATTAAGGATGTTTTTTTGTAATGGATATACTGCAAAGCGCAAAAGTATTAAATAAACTATGCATCACATACCCCCTTTCACGTTATTTCCAAACAACTGTTTATATAATTAAAATACCACTTCATTTGATTACAGGTATACTGTGCTTACTTTTGCGCACACGATAGTCTTTAATGGGTAAACTGAATTCAATTACAATAGCTGCTGCATTTTTTATGCTGGTACTGGCATCGTGCCATACTGCAAAGAATGCTACCCATATAGCTTCACACCCATCAAAGAACCCAAAGTTCATAGACCATGTCACCATTGGCGGCAAGGGCAGCAACAACATACAGATGCATGTCATCCAGGGCAAGCACGACTATAAGGGTTCTGATGGAACTATTGTGATCACTAAAAAAGAACGGGTAGAACTACAGGAAAAATATGCAGAGAAGGTAGGCATACCCGACAAAAAGATCCAAAACCTGTCTTTATATACCTTCATCAACCAGTGGTATGGCGTTCCTTACCAGTTGGGTGGCACAGATAAGGACGGCATAGATTGTTCCGGCTTTGCGCAAAGATTATATGCAGAAGTTTATGGGATCGACCTCGTCCGCACTGCTTACGAGCAATTTGAACAATGTAAAAGCATCCGCAATTCCGATAAATTACGGGAAGGTTACCTGGTATTCTTTGGCACTAAAAAGCGCATAACCCATGTTGGTGTATACCTTGGCAACAATCACTTTGTTCACGCATCCACCTCAGAAGGCGTTACTATCAGCAGCCTTGACGACCCCTACTGGCAATCTCGCTATGCGGGTGGTGGAAAGATCGTAGGGGCTGAGGAATAATTTATGTTTTAGGTTTAATTACTAACAAATGACAGCTACCGAAAGAAAAGCCCATACCGAAACTATTCTAAAACAACTGAATATACCCATTGGCAGTGAGCTACAGCTTACACCAGAAGAAGCAGAAGTAACCATCCGCAGTGCGGCTGACGTTGCCAAGCGGGTACTCATACTCACTTATCTCAACATAGTTGCCCAGGTAGAAAGTTTCCGTAACGAGGTAGTTGCTTCGCTAAAGAACAAAGGTCTTTGGGAGGACGTTTCCGGTAATGAGAAATTATTGTTGCTCAAAAAAGAACTTACGGTAGAGGATAAAGCTTTTATCTCCTGGCAGTCAGAGGCGGCATGGATGCTGCTATGGGCCATCAACAAAGTGGAGATCACAACGTTGCCCACAGAAGAATGCGATGTAAATGAGATCCTGAAACTACTACCGTCGTTCGAGGAAAATATCGACGTATTCACTAACAGCGCTACCACCCGGCCCCCGGCAGAGATATTAGATATGCTCGACATGGTGTACCGGTTACACTGGGCGGTAAGCGATGCTGAAGAGAACGAGAACCCTATCCCGGCTGGTCTCAACTCCGGCGTACTACACGAAAGGCATTATGCACTCAATTGGGTCACTAACCTCATTGGTAAGTGGGATGAAGACGCTGCCTGACCTTGATCTTTATAAACTGTCTTAGAAAACAAAAAGCCCGGAACAGTCTATGCTCCGGGACTCTTCAACAACTCAAAAAATATTTAATTCTTAAAGTCCAGTGGTATGATCGCTTTGATACTGATATTGCGACCCATGTTGTACACCCCGCTGCGGTTCACTCCGTTAGCAAAGTTGGTATTGTAGTACTTGAAGCGGCTCATGTAGTCTATGTAGGCTACATCTCCTATGTTGTTCACTGATACATACAGCGACAACATTTTGCGCCCCTTTTTCAGTATGTCAGTTCCTGCGCCTGCGTTCATAAGGAAGTAGCTGGGTGTAGAAGACATTGCTGCCTGTATCTGTACAGGGTCCGAGGAACCATTGTAGATGCTGCTGGCATTATAAATATGGCTCTGCTCAAAAGTATACACCACTCCAAAACGCGCATATGCATTGGCAAATACTTTACTCTTTTTCCTGAGGGAAACGGTAAGGGACGAAACTAACTTGGATGGTGGAGTGAACGGCAAATACTTTGCAGAATCCGGTACATTCTTCAGGAACGCACTAACACCGCTATATGCAGCATACAGGTCGAACCATTTCCATGCTGCTGGATGGATGTCCAGCATGGCTTCCATTCCGGTCAGACTCGCATTGCCCTGCTCGTAAGCAAATACGGGTGCAGATGCATATCCGGGTACATTGTTGCGTATGGAGTCGCCACCAAGCACACTCTGCAATTGTTTAGGGAATATATAGTTATTGATGGTATTGCTATACAGGTCCACCTCAACAGAGAAGTTCTTTGTCTGCACTCCGGGCGATAGATCGAACTCCAGGCTGTTCTCTGGTTTCAACCCCGGGCTGCCGATCTCATATACTACTGTACCATCGTGCACTCCGTTCGACCCCGTTTCTGCAACATTCGGTGCACGGAAACCGCGGGCCACGTTGGCCTTTATATAAAAACCATGAGGCAACTGGTAGGTGGCGCCTATGCTTCCGGATACTCCGTTAAAATTAGAATTATAACCCTGGAACTGGTGTATAGCGCTGCTATCCCCTGCTGCTACATGGTTACCGTTTATGTCCACATAGTCATCATACCCCTTGAATTTACGGGTATCATAGCGCAACCCGCCACTGATGTTCAGTTTGCCTATCTTCTTATTAGCTATAGCAAATGCGCCAAGATCGAACAGGTTATACTCTGGTATCAACAGCAGTGTGCCCTTGTTCTCACTGGTTTGGTACATGCCATTCACACCGGCAGAAAAATCAAAGTCATTCTTTGTTTTAGACACGAACCTAAAGTCATAGTTGGCAGTATTCAGCACATAGTAGATATTACTGGTGTTAGGCTGGGTAATATCATTATTTTCCTGCCTCCGGTTCTGCTGCCATGCCACACGGGCTATCAGCTTATTTTCACCCAGGGCTATGCTGTTATCCCACACCAATTTAAAGTGGCGTACACGCTGGTTGATAAGCAATGGAGTATAAGACTTTAGGTCTTGATTGGTTGCTATCTGCGTGCCGGGGTTACCGCTGGCATCCACTACTTGCTTTTCAAATGCACCGGTAGCACTGTCGCGTACACCCTCTACTATACCCGTTTTCAGGTCAAAGTAACTGTAGTGCAGTTGAGAGAATCCCCAGCTGCGGTGCAACCCTACAGTTCCGTCCCAGTTAAAGTTACTGAACTGCGAATTGAGCACATAGCCATCATATTTATTCTGGTATGCGTGTGCCATTATATTGCTCACGCGCGCGCTAAAGGTGATACCTTTTATATTGCCCGCTATGTGGGCAGTATTGTTGATCAGCCC
>Ga0116227_10016102_pt1 | contig 10855 bp, 12 predicted proteins | sample S1TSphgellanicum_FD_89693 | JGI IMG/M metagenome (GOLD analysis project Ga0116227, IMG submission 89693) | Host-associated microbial communities from peat moss isolated from Minnesota, USA - S1T2_Fb - Sphagnum magellanicum MG | ecosystem: Host-associated > Plants > Peat moss > Unclassified...
AAATAGTACTAGGATAGGTGACCCACCAAGAGTCCAAACATGTCCACTCCACCTACTCAATGAAGTAGTTACCTATGATGTCATGCCAACTTAGTGACCACCAAGCTTTAAAGAGAAGTCTTTCGATCTTGAAGCTTTTAAAGTTATTTGCCATTTCTCATAGCATAATAATTTCTTGTCGGTCAACCTTTAGGTTTCGGATGTGAGGATTTCATTCAAATGTAGATGGTTGTAACTAGTGTTGTGCATATATACGGCTCTAGACACACCCTTTGTGTAAGTGTAAAATGCCTAACCTTGGATTTGGAAGTGTAAAATCATGTGCAAGTGTAAATGATTTACACTTACTCACCATGTAAATTGGTGCATATTTGTCTAATGTTCTTGAAAATTCAAAAAAACTATGCTAAAAATGTCAACATAGGTGCCAATGAAAAGAGGATTCCCAAAGTTTCATAATAAAAATTTGTGATGTGGTCAATCAAAGCGGCCCATTGCCAACATTTTCTTTTGGAGCCCTTGGATGCACCACAACTAATTTAATTAATCAATATGAATCACAATAGGTACCCAAGCTCTTGTAAAAGATTAAGCCAAAAATATGATAAGCAAAGTTAGAAATGAAAATTTTATTCAAACAATGAAGTGAGGCAACATGCACCCAAGTTATTCTTAAAGAGTACCGCGGTTTGTCTCATATCCTTTGCTCAAAAGTGTGTGATTGTATTGTAGATACGTTGGCTATAAATGGATGCACTCTCAAACTGTTTTGCAATATTTCTTTTATTGACAAAATTTCATGAAAAAATGAAATTAATAATTTTAAAAATTGGAAAATGAAGTGTTTTAAAAAAGTTTTCAATTGCCTTAAATGAGAAGGGAAAAAAAAATCCCTAATATTTGGTTTTCAATGCGTAGCCAAATATAACATAGGGATGATTAAAGATTTATACTTGCCTCTTGAATGGCAATGGTAGCTTGCAAAACAAAATAATAATAATAATAACTGACGACGGGGGTTTGGGTGCCATTTCTGATACCCGCACAACACTGAAAAACAAACCATGAACTTCAGACTGGAGACTTCTGCTACCTTCACATGGGCTCAACAATAATGTCAGCAATCTCAATATCCAGACATTTGTGTGTGTATTTGTGTGTGTGTGTGTGTGAGAGAGAGAGAGAGAGAGAGAGAGAACTCAAAAACATCAGGGTACTAGAGCACCAAGTTGAAGCAACTAGATACTTGAAGGACACAAGTTTGTCCTCATTCAAGAATTACAATTGTTTGGCTTCTTCTTCTCAGTGTTTTTTCATTGGCCTTGCCTGCCTGCCAAGGCAAGGATATTGTGTTTTAGATTCATTATAGAGTATAGTATTAGCTTCAGGGATTTTGGCCCCTACTAGGTAATAATAATAGGTCTATTTTTATTATATGAGGATTTTTGAAAGATGATATATTTTGGCTTGTGTTGAAACTTGAGAATAGTTATTCTAGAGTTATGATATCTTGAAGGATTTTGGTTTCTTTTAAAGGATTATTTTGAAGATTATATTCTTGCATGGTGAAAATTTTGAATTTTTACAATATTCTTTTTTTTTTGGTCTTAAGATATATATTTTAATGTAAATGTATTATAACAAAAAGTTCTAGAGTTATAATAATAGCTTGAAGGATTAAATTCCTTTCTTTTAGAAGATTTTTTGAAGACTATATTTTTGCGTGGTGAAATATTTGAGTTTCCATAATATTCTTCTTTGGCCTTAAGATACTTTTTAATGTAAATGGCAAGGCCACAATGTGACCGACACCCTCAAGCTCATGATGTATCTATCTAGCTAGCACATGTGGGGGGGGGATCACGCATAAGCTGATTTAGCCAAATTTTGGGCTATTAACAAAATGTGAAAGGGAAAAATTTAGACATCCTTTATATTGTTTTGGCTACCTACTTGAATCATAGATAGAAATCTTTTTGAAATTTTGGCAACCTTTTTTTTATTAAAAAAATCATTGATTCTACACAATTGTTTTTTCAATAGTTTCACAACATTGTGAGTTGGTTCCCTTGTGTTTTGAGGTTCTACTTTTGTTCAAGGAAAGAAGGGATGGGTGAAGGGTTTGGTATTTGAACCTTTGATCAGTGGGCTCCAAAAAAATATAAAAGACCCAATTCTGACCCTTGGAACTGATGGTTCTCAAAAAATCAAAATGAATAGAACTAGTTCTAATCCTTAACTATGGCTCTGAAAAAATCCAATAACTATTTAAACAATCAACCATGGGTTCTTTGCTTAGTTCTTTCATGAAACCTGCCACTCCTTTAAATGTTTACAAAAAAAAAAAGGACCCAAGGTTATTTTACTCACGAATTTTTCAAACAACTCGAGCATTACTTCAACTTCATTCTAATGGCTCAAGTGAGCCAACACTTACAAATTCACCATCCAAATAAATTAATCTGTTTTCAAACCAAAAGAGATGAACTTCAACTTTCATAAGAGTGGGTTCATCCTAGTTCAATCAACCTTTGTAATTCATCCTAGTTCAACTATCTACCTCTTTGCAACCTCCTAAACTTACTTGTCCTCGCAATTTGCATTCGGGGATTAACACTTTATTATCATCAAGGGGCTAGAAGGTTTGTAACCAAAAATTGGGGATGTGTGTTAACTGCCTCTAACAATCATGTTATGCAATATCCAAAAGCAATCCACACAATCCTTTTTATTCCACTAAGATCCTTGCAAAATGATTTCCCACAATCAACACCACACCATCACAACAATAATTTAATTGTATTCTATAAACAAACATTGATTATATTGTAATATTTTTATCATTTTGACAACAAATTATCAAATAATTAATTATATTTGAAATCTTAACTTCAACATTTGATTTTTTAATTCTAAAATTTTAAGCAAATAATGAATATACAAAATAATAAATAGGGTCTTGTCAATGTTATGGAATAGTCTAGTGTGTCTGGATTGCCTCAGTTTTAAGTCTTTGTCATGGAGGGTCTGCAATTCAAAACTTGACAATTGAACTTGTAATTTTATTAAATTTTTGACACAAATAATAAATAATTTTTCAAAAGTTCGGCAAAACAAAAAATAATTTAATTTATGTCAAGATGGTAAAGGTACTGTAGTAATAAACCTTGATGATTGATCAAATAGATTGGACGAGGCTCTTTTTGTTCAGCACTTTCATCCATTGACAAGTATCATCCCATGGTCTAGTAGCATAGAACCTAGAACGTCAAAATCTTATTCCTTTGATGATGAAAATCCTTCCCAACCTAATGCACAATAATTCCCCCGTCTTCATGATCCACCTAGGAATCCAAATCCTAACCCAAGACCTTCAAACATACGACCTATTAGACAATGAACTCTAAATTCTACCATCATTTCCAATTATTTGGTTCTAGGTCAAAGAAATTGTCACCAAAAAGAAAGGGGAGATGCTTTCTACGTGTGTAAACCTCTAATGTTGGACATACAAATTCAATGTGAATTGTTGAAATCTTACTAAGACAGAAAGACTATTACAAGTTTTTTTTTCATCAAGATCCTTACAAACACCAAAATTTTATCATCTTATTTTTATGGACCACAAGAGATCATATTCTCTCTTGATTTCCTCTCAAGGAGTCAACTGGTTGCTTAATGGGGATGGCAGTTCATACCCCAACAACAGAAATCCCACAAATATTAATTTGACTTCATCACATGGTTCCTTTCATAGACTGGACAGAGATTCAGGACAGAAGCAATGAGTGTGATCTATTACATTTTCCAATATCCCCTTATTTTCAAAATCCCCGAAGCTCCCACTATACAACAAATATTTTCTCCTTAGAATGAACACATTACACATTTAGTTTAAGACCCCCAAGCTATCAAACATGGTGTTGCCACAACAACCATTCCAGAAATCCTTGACACATCCATCAGCTCCCTTGTGTTAGTCCCTAAAAAAAAAAACATACAAGACCTTTAGATCTTTTCCTAACACTCTTGGCACAACGAAAGTTCAAGCGTTAGGGTTTTATGAAAGCTAGTAGTCTTGATCAACTTCTGCCTTTAACTAATTACAATCCAAAATCCAAAATCCACTTCAAACTTGCTAGTTATCATGAAAATCTAGAAGTTTAACTTCATTTCTTCGCCAAAAAGTCTGCCTCTTCTCTTCAGCCAGCACCATATATATTTATCTTCTCCTCATCCCTTTGTTCCCCTAAAATTTCCTCACCAATCCCCTCGTAGAACCATGATTCACATTGCTCATAAAAAATCTCCATTGAACAACCAGGACCATGCTCCATATCACTAAAACCAACTCATCAAGATCCTTCCATAATAACCTGCAAAACAAGAAAACAAACCAAAAGCAAAAAATTAAGAAAATTTTTTTTTTGGCGCCCTTGAAACACCACGCCTCCAGTAGTTTAGCCACAGAGCTAAATTAGGGTTTTCCATAGAAAACATCTAACATTGATTTTAGGTTACAACACCATCAAAAATGCAATTCTTGCATTTTGTTCTCCAACTTAGAGACCACTTGTCCCTACGTAATGGAAAAGATATTTTAGAATTAATGTCTTTTTGTAGAAACATAGTCACACACAAAAAATTAACAAAATGGACTTAGTTTTTTTGAAGTTTTGCCTAGAGCTTGTTCGTTTAAATCTTCATCAACGTTTTTTTATCACAATCCTCCATCACACTTCCTCCACACAATGCATTCCACACAAATCTTGTTAGCCAACACATAAGATTCAACAACAAACCAAATATAAAAAATCCAACAAAATAATAGCTTCCCTCTTGCTAATTGCCATCCTTGTCAATCTTCATGAACAAACATCCAAAAGGTGACAGTCACATCCCCATGTAGAAAGGCACAAAAAATAAAACCCTAAAAATGTCCTTTCTTTTACAAGACATGCCTTTAGGTCACATGTTAGTTTAAGTTGAGGAAAACAAGATGTTTCCATAGATATTTTTCGATAAATTGTTTGGATAAGCCTACCTTCAAAGTGCCTAGACATTTTGTATGTAGGTAAGTAGGGCATGGATAGGTATGCCAAAGTTAATAGGTAGTAGGTAGGTAGGTAGGTGGGAAGAAATAAATATTTCCTTATTCTTTTGCATGGAATATTTTTGTTTTCTAACATTAACATCCCATATTTGGTGAGTAGGTAAATGGAAGAAAATAAGTCATTTCAAGCAAGTAAGCAAGTCATTATGTAAATTAGGGTGTTTAAGTTATTTATTTAATTTTTTAAATGAAAAAATGAGGAAAAAATTCCCAAATTCAATTTAATTAAAAATGTCATGACAAAATGAAATTCATATGAAAAAATGAAATTCTTAAACCAAGTAAATCTAGAAATTTAATCAACCCAAAAATGGCATGGTAGAATGGAATTCAAATCAATGAAAGAATTGTAATTCCTAAACTAATTAAACCTATTGAAGTCCACCTAAAAATGGCATAGTAAATTGGTGCAACTCCTTAACCAACCAAATATACAAAAGTTCACCCAAACATCAAAAATAATTGTGAAACAAATAGAAAGATTAAAATAAACATAACAAGTGTTGAGAAATGTTGTGCAACAAAATAAAAGTGTGAAAGAAAACAATACAAGTGTTGAGAAGTGTGGTAAAACAAAATAAAAGTGCAAAAGAAAACATGACAAGTGTTGAAAAGTGTTGTGAAACAAAATAAAAGTGTGAGAAGAAATGTAAGAAATGTTATTTAAAAAAAACATAAAAAATGTGAAAAGTGTGAAAAAATCCAAAGTTGAAAATCCTAGATGTGTAAAACAAAAAAAATTAAAAAATGAAAAAAAATCTTTGCCATCACTTGCATATAATCAATCAAAAAACAAGAATTAAGTAAGATGTGCATACAAAAAATAATTATAAAAGCCAAAAAGGAAGAATTATAAGAAGCATGACAACAAGCACTAGAAACTTGAAAAAGCACTAGAAAAAGTGTGAAAAACATTGAGGAACATTACAAAACAAAATTATAAAAAAAGCATGAAAAGTTTCAAATCTTAACCCAAGATTATTTTTGGTTATCTTTTAGGGTTTGTAGTGTGAAAAGGATGTTACATGTTTATATCTAATTGCCAGAAACCAACCTATATTTTGTCTTTTATCATTCATTGGAGTTGGATATGATTTGTGGAGATGGTGACAATGAGGGCACAAGTTATGAAGGAGTGAAGTTCTTGGGATATGTTTGGTTGTTTGTTTTTTTGTTTGTGTGTGGTTGTAGTTGAATTGGTGATGGAGGAATATGAGTTGGTGATGGTGATAAAAAGGAGGTCATTTAGAAACTAAACATTGAATTTTCTTCTACCATTGTTTTGGTTATGTTTTGTTGGGCATGATGTTGTAAATGTTTATGGAGTTTAATGTTTTTTTTTTTATGATGGTATGAATGCTCACATTGTGTGTAGTTTGTAGCTTTGTTCACCTCTCCCTTTTCAAATTTCCACAGTGCATGGAAAAGGTGAACAAAAGTCTGGATACTATAAAATCCATCAAAACATTTAATAAAAATGATGATAGATTCAAAGGTATCGTTTGTTTGATCTATGGGGTCTTGCCCAAGTTTAATATACATGGGCTATTTCATGCATTGATGTAAACAAGGGGTTTGAGTATTTATGAAATTGAGAGCTTTGAGTTTAATACTTGTTTTTTGGGAAGGGTAATTTTGGGTTTTGAAGATCAATTGTAATCTACCAAGGAATTTGGGTGTTATGTTAGTTTGTACCATCCCTAGTTGTTGTTCAATGTCATTCATATTTGTGCTTTTGAAGGTTGGATGGGTGTATGGTCAAAATTTGTGGCATTGGTTTATTCAAGAGAACAAAAAAATGTGCTGATTTAATTGGATGTTTGCAATCATAGTGCAAGTTTCAAACCAACACATTAGCATTTATACAATGTGTAATTCAATGATGGATTTATGGGAATATGTGTGTATTTCAAGTGAGCAATATGATATCATAATATTTTGAACAATTGTTTGTGTGCAATTACCCCACTTTTTTGTTACAACTAAACAATGTTAACTTAATTGTAATTTTTTTTTACAAGAATCTATTGAAAACAAGAATTATATAATGTAAACAAATTACATCAATGAAGTTGAATAACATTTTTACAAATTGTAAAAAATTAAAATATTTTGATGTCATTGACACAAATGAACATTTACAAGAAAAAAAAAGAAATCACTCCGAAAACGAGCAAGAAAATAAACAAAGAGCTGAACAAGAAAAGCTTGCACAAAAAGAAAAATGACAATCATGAAATAACAATGATGATGATGTTTTAAGGGAAAGTAAAAAAAAATGGGAAAAATGTGAAAAGATTCAAAAATAATGCGAAAAATTTGTTGATTTTTTACACATGTGAAAGGTCTAAAATTAAACCTTTTCAAAAATTTGGCCACTCCCCACAACCTATTGGCCTTGGGATGTAAGTTTCAAATTTTAAAATGTTTATTTTAGACCTTTTGTGGGAGGAAATAAAGTCGAATGAAAATTTGTTGCAAATGAAAACCTAATAGATGAAAAAAGGATGATGAAGCTAGAAAGAGAAATCAACAAGAAAGTGAGCAATTGATGAATATCTTTAATGGAATTTTTTTCTTTCTGGTGTCTTGGTGTTGGATTGTGTGTTGTAAGTTAATGGTGTTGTGCTTGTGTGAGTTATGTTCAAGCAATGAATGATCAAGGTTTTGTTTTGGAGCTTTTGATAACATTTGATGATGGTGGGCAAGGTGTTTTGGTGACAAGCTTCAAAAAATGAATGGGTGGGTGGTGTGCAAAATAAAATGGTGGATTAGAACAACATAAAATAGCTAAACATTTTGGTTTTTGAATTTGGGTTTTGGGAATGTGTGTGTATAATGGGAGAATAGGTGAAATGTTTTTGGGAATTGAAGATGTGATTTAGGTTTTTCTTTGTATTGCTAGTGCTATTATGGGAGGAATGCCCACATTCAATGTTTTGGATGGAACATTTCCTAGTTTTTTTTTTTACTTTTGCTGCATACTAGAGTTTGGAGATTAGCTAGGTCATATGCAAAAACATGAATAAAGTAACAAGTAAGTATGGAGATGAGAAAATTCATAAGCGGGCTAATGAGCTTGTTTGAATTGGCATTAGATTTTTAGGTATGGCGTGTTGAGATATGGGGAAATTTTTTGGAAATATATAGATGGGAAAAGAGACCCAAAGTTGGGAGCCCCAAGAAAGGAATTGTTTCAACATTGTTGTGACTTGGGGGAAGTGGATTTTTTGTAGTGGTTAAACTAACTAAACCTTTTTTATTTAAACTTCCTAAGGGTAACTTTTGAGACATTAATATTATGGACAAACAATGTTGTAAAACCAATGCCAAAGTAAGACAATGATAGTTCAACAAAGAAGGTTTGAAATGATTTGATCCATTTAGATCTACAAATTTATCATGTTTTTTTCCCCCCCTATTCTTGGTCTATTGTTGGTCTAGACTAATTGATTAGGATAGCCTAAAAACATATTATAATACCTTTACCATTTTGGCATAAATTAAATTTTTTTTCATTTTGCTAAACTTTTGAAAAATATTTATTATTTGTGCCAAAAATTTAATAAAATAAAAAAATTTAACTATCAAGATTTGAATCATAGACCTTTTGACAATTTTGTTGCCAAAATGGTAAAGGTACTATGATAATTTATTATTGGCATTTCATTTATGTGAACAAATTTGTATTGAACAACGATTTGTGACTGAAGATGTTATTACGAAAATGTTAAAATGTGTAGAAGTTTAAGTATGAGAGTGCTAATAATGTTTAGGTATTGTGAAAGGTGAGACTCAAGATTAAAAGGATGGAATTGAGGGTTACATATCACTTTCTTTTTGTTACACCTTCTCCTATACAAAACTAACCCTAGTACAAGATAGATGTGACACCAAACCCTAAGAGGCCCACACTTTTCTTACATGTCGTGTTGTAATGGGATGATGGTGAATACACAAAGTTAAGTTTAGCAATTTTCTTTGTTCAAAATTGAAGTCATCGATGTGGACAAAACGCACCCTTTCAAAATCTTCCAAAACTTTCACAACATAATTTCACAAATTTGAAAAACACATTTGTTCACAAATCACAACACTTTTGAAATGCAAAGTTTAGCAATTTTCTTTGTTCAAAATTGAAGTCATCGATGTGGACAAAATGCACCCTTTCAAAATCTTACCAAACTTTCACAACATAATTTCACAAATTTGAAAGACACGTTTGTTCACAAATCACAACACTTTGGAAACGAACAAGAAAATGCCACATGACAATTTTTATTTTTTTTCCCTTTGCTTTTTTATGGAATGTAATTTTATTTTTAGTGTACATATTTTTGTGTGCAAAAAAGCCACAAAAAGCAACAAAAGTTCACAAATAAGCCACCAAAATGTGCACCTTCCATCCTTTTACTATATGAGCAATCTTCTTTCTTTAGAAATTTCCAACTTTGGCCCTTTTCTTTTCTTTTAACCGCCCTCCTCAATGATTACAAAAGAAACGAAGATACGGGAAAGATGCCTACTCGTGCTCGACGAAGCTCCAAAGCTTCCAGGAGCTCCTCTGCGGATGTTGTAGTTTTTTTGTCACGGTGCGATCTCGCGAAATCTCTTTGGACTCAGTAATATCGCAGTCTTCTCGCGCAGGTGAGCATGTTTTTATGTATGTATATTTCGCTGCTCTTTTTTTATTTTAAAATTTTTTTAGGGGTTGTTTTCTTTACAATTTTTTCTTCGTTTGCTCCTAGTTTGGCAAACCAGATGCTTACTCTTCCATCATAGTTTTCTTTCCTCGCCTTTCCTCGGGATTACCAGCCAGCCTTGCGAGACTTTTATATGCAGTCGGAGTGGCTTTTTCTTCCCCTGGATGTGGAGCCGTGAACTTCGTGAATGTTCATACCATGGTTTTGGAAACCCTAGGGTTTCTTCGTTAGAAGTGGGGGGGGGGGGGGGGAAGGGATGTGTACAAGGTTGGTCTATGAGAATCAGTATTTTTCTGTGTTTGCGTGTCTTTTTTTCCTTTGACTGCAGTCAGAATGGCTTATTTTGCTCCTGGATTGGAGCTGTGAGCTTCGTCAATGTTCATACCATGGTTTTGGAAAACCCTAGGGTTTCTTCGTTGGAAGTGGGGGGGAGACGAGGAAGGGATTTGCACAAGTTTGATCTGTGAGAATCAGGATTTTTCTGTGTTTGCATGTCTTTTTTTCCCTCTGACTGCTGTCAGAATGGCTTAGTTTGCTTATGGATGTGGAGCTGTTAGCTTGGTGAATGTTCATACCATGGTTTTGGAAAACCCTAGGGTTTCTTCGTTGGAGGTGGGGAGGGTGAAGTAGGGGATATGTGCAAAGTTGATCTGTGAGAATCAGATTAATTTACAAACTCAGATACCAATTGTTACTTAATTGAGGATATACTTAAATTGGTAGAGCAGTTTCTAAATAGTACCTATTGTGAAGTATCCGGTTTTCCAGTTCTTTCACCAGATCCTTCTACTGGTGGGTTCCTTTGATGATGTATTCTCCTTTGAAATGCAGGAAACAAGGAAATTGAGTATGATATTACATGCATGTGCTGTGTTTTTGTTGGCATCATCATGTTGAAAACCTAAAGGCATGCAACATGTTGAATCATGAAGCTTGGTTTGGAGATTTAGTGGTGTAATGTGAGAGAGAAGGACAGGGAAGGTGTTGTAGTTGGGTGATCATGTTAGCTGAATATGTTTCCCTGTTTTGATATGGGACA
>Ga0116227_10016103_pt1 | contig 10854 bp, 12 predicted proteins | sample S1TSphgellanicum_FD_89693 | JGI IMG/M metagenome (GOLD analysis project Ga0116227, IMG submission 89693) | Host-associated microbial communities from peat moss isolated from Minnesota, USA - S1T2_Fb - Sphagnum magellanicum MG | ecosystem: Host-associated > Plants > Peat moss > Unclassified...
CGGCCTCCTCCGCGACGTCCGCGCGAATGGATACGGCCCGCCCGCCGCCGGCCACGATGGTGGCGACCACGTCCCGAGCCGCTGCGGCGTCGCGTGCGTAGTTTACCGCCACGGCGAACCCCTGTATCCCCGCTAAGCGTGCGACGGCTGCGCCGATTCCGCGGCTGGCGCCCGTGACGATGAGGACGGGCGGCGTAATCTTCGTGTCTCTCATGTTCCGTGCGTACTATGCCACGGCACGCAGCGTTGCTTCCCGCGTCCCGGTTCGCGCAGGCCGGCGGAGCGTACGCCTACGTCTCGGCGCGCAAAAACACCGGGGAAGGGTGCTCGTTCAGCAGTGCTACGGGGGCGAAGGATCGCAAGCCGGCGAGAATGATGTCATCATCCATTTCTGACGAAGAGCGCCGACGTGCGTCCGGATAGAAAAAGCGTTAACGTAAATCCGCGTTGCGCCAATGTTTGGCAGCACTTCAACAGGCCGGCCTCGCCTTCTCGTGCGCGAACTCGCGCCGCGGGACGATTCTGCTCGATTGAATTATAGTAGATGGAGATTTCAGCGGCATCTTCCGCGACAAAGTAAAAGCCCTCGTCATCGGCGCTGAGCGACTCGCGAAGCCCCCCAGCGGCGAGGATTTCCCGCAACATCCGGACCGTCTCTCCGGCACGACCGCCATCCTTTAGGAAGGACGGACCCGTCGAGCCGTGCCGCTCGCCCGGAGCCGTCCCGGGAAACGTATGGCCCCGATTTTCTTTCCGAGCGGCGACGGTCATTCGATGCCCCTTTATGATAACTCTATTACATCTTGCGGCTTGGCCAAATTTATAATAGAATTATGGCAATGTCAAGAGGCGAACCCCGGACCTTCATCCCCCGCAAGCGTCAAGAGCGCGGGACGCGACGCTACGAGGAGATCGTCGCGGCGGCCGCGGCCCTGTTTGCGGAGCGCGGGTTCGATGGTGCGAGCTTGAACGCGATCGCCAAGGCCGCCGGCGTGACCATCGCGTCGATCTACCAGTACTTCCCGAATCGCGAAGCGATCGTCGATGCGGTTGCCGAGTTCTATCTCGTGGCCTTTCGCGCCGAAGAGAGCGCGTCGCTGGAGCGTTCGCAAGAGCTTCCGCTCAGCGATCTCGTTGGCTTGGGCGTGCGCACAGTGTTCGACTTCCATACGACCTACGGGGGCGTGAAGGCTTTTTTCGATGCCGATCCGCGACGCGCGCCGAGCATCCGGACGATTCACGAAGAAGTCGCCAACTTTGCGCCGGTGATCGCCCGCTACTATCCGGACCACCCGTACGAGGAGCTGGCCCGCGTCGTGTTCGCCCTGTCCGCAATCATTCGGGGATCGGCCTCGGCGCTCCCGACTGTGGAAGCACTCGACAAGCGCGAGGCCTTTCTCGCCGACATCGTGCTTGCCAGCGACCAGTTCATCCGCGCCCGGCTCGGGCCGCCGCTCGAGCTCGATGCGAAAAGGACCTCGGCACGATCGGCGACGCGCGTCGATTAGCGCGTCGGCGCCCGTTACGATGCGGACGGGCGATCCCCCGAGTGCCGCGGACGTTGCGGCCGATATCTTTCAACATTTGGCGGCCGCTTGGCGCACGCATTCTCGGAACCACATTTGGGCGGCGTCGGCCTGAAGCCGCGGGTGCCAGGCCATATTGTAGACGGCGCCGGGGATCTCGCGTGGTGCTGCGACGATCGCCACGTCTGCTAGGTTCCCCACGTTGGCGGCAACGCGACGGGGAATGGTGCAGATCATCTCTCCTCGGGCGACGGCCAGAACCGCTGAAATGAGAAACGGAGTGCTAAAGGCGATATGCCGCGACAGCCTTCGGTCGGTCAACGGCTTATCGATCCATGGCATCCCCCCGTTTCTGACGACGAGCGTCACATGGGGATAGGCGAGATAGCGCTTTAGCGTCATCGGCTTCGCGCGCAGCGGATGTGTTTTCGAAACTAGGCACACCGGTTCGTCGACGAGGAGCCGTTCGATAGAGAACGGCTCTAAGTTGTTCACCATGCACAAAAGCAGGTCGACGCGGCCGGCGGCTAAATCGACGGCGGCGTCTTTACCGAGCATTGTGACATCGATCCCTGCGCCCGGGGCTTGGGCGTACACCGACTCAAAGACCAGCGGAAGAAAGAGCGCACCTGCCGCTTCGGTGGACGCGAGGCGAAAGCGATCCCGGCTCGACGCCGGCTCGAACTTCTCGCCGCGTATCGTGCTTTCGATGCGCGGCAGAACGTCTTGCAGTTCTTTGAGAATACCCTCGGCGCGTGCCGTCCGTACGTACCTTCTATCCGTACGGACGAGCAGCTCGTCCGCAAACATTTCGCGCAACCGTTCAAACGCTCGGCTCATCGCCGGCTGGCTCATGCCGCATCGCGCTGCGGCGCGGCTTACGTGCTGTTCTTCAAGGAGTGCCCGAAGCGGTTCCAAGAGGTTGAGGTCGGCGGACACTTTATGCGAATTTCGCATGTTCTTCATACGAAGAAATCCATTTTATCGATGAGGTCAGCTCGCCTCCAATTCGAGCAAGCGCACCGTGTGCCGGCGTATCGCGGCTCCGTCAAACGCGATGGCCAACGCACATCGAAAAACGGGAGCCTCCGGAACGCTTCCCGCAAGCGTCTCGGAAAGCGACCACGATAGAAGTCATGCGTGAAATGTATCGCTTATATCCATTTCATGCATTTGACTTATACGTTGGGACAAAATACGATGGACGCACGCTTCGTACCAAAGGAGGAACGGGCCGGCGCCCGCGATGTCGACGAGACGTACACCTACTGTCATTTCGCCGGATCGCGCGGCAATCAACGACGGAGCGTTGCATCAGAACGCTATTCTCGTCGGTCTGGATGCGCCGCAAGTAAAAATCGTAACGTCGCGTGGTACGCTCGTCCCCTTGAAGGTACGAGAACCCATCTACGAGCCCGACGAGCGGATCGACCACGTGTACTTCCCGATCGACTGTGTCATATCCGTCGTAACTCGGATGAAGGACGGCCATCAGATCGAGATCGGCACGATCGGCCGGGAAGGGGTTTCCGCAATTCCACTTCTGCTCGGTGCGAAGAGTTCGGTAAACGAGAGCTACTGTCAGGTTCCAGGAAAAGCCATAAAACTTGACGCGAAGAGCTTTCGGTCGCTCACGCCGAACACGAAGTTTAAGAAATTGCTGGACCGCTACGTTCAGGCATACGTCAATATGCTGGGGCAGTTGGCAGCCTGCAATCGACTGCACGGCGTTTACGAACGCTGCGCTAGATGGCTGCTCATGACTCAGGATCGCGTCGATAAAGCAGAAATCCGTTTGACGCATGAATATCTGGCGATGATGCTTGGCACGGACCGCTCCGGCGTTTCAACCGCTGCGGCAACGCTCCAAAACGCCGGTTTCATACGGTATGCACGTGGCGTGATAACCGTGCTCGATCGACCCGGTCTCGAGGACGCGAGCTGCGAATGCTACGACGTCGCGCGCGAACAGTTTGGTGGCCTGCTCAAATCCGTATCCCGCAAAGCAAAGCTCGTTGAGCGCTAGTCAGCGGCGGCCATCGCGCATCGCTAGTGCGATCCGTTCGGCCACCATGAGGACGGTCAAATTCGTGGGCGACGAGACGGCTTCGGGGAAGATGGAAGCATCGGCGACGCGCAATCCGTCGACACCGTGAACGCGGCCGGTCGTATCGACAACCGATCCCGGGTCGTGCTCGCCCATCGGTGCGGTGGAACTCCCGTGATAGTACGTTCCGACGCCGGCGTCGATCGCCGCATCGAGCTCCGCATCACTCTGGACGAACGAACCGGGTGCGAGTTCGAGATCGATCCATGCGGCGAGGGGCTCCGTCTGCACGATGCGCCGAGCCAACTTCATAATTTCTCGCAAACGACGTCGGTCGGCTGGATCGGTCAGCAAATGATAGTCGATGCTCGGCGTCACATGCGGATCTCGATTTTTCAATCGAACCGCGCCGACCGATCGCGGCAACACGACCGACGCCCACACGCGGAACGTGCGTATCGCCGTTCCGAAATGATCGAAGTCAGGTTGGAAGAAGGCCGTGAGCTGGAGATCTAATTCATCGTCCGGGGCTTCCGCCGACTTCGCCCAGAGCGCTACGCTGCCAAGTGACGGATCGACTCGAGCATCAGCTTTGAGCGTCCATGCCAGCGGGTACATCGGTTGATCCTGCAAATGCTCTCCAACCGGCAGATCGGCGACGACGTCAATGCCTAAGCCATCCAGGTGTTTCGCCGGGCCGATTCCCGAGCGCAAAAGGATCGCCGGCGTTCCGTACACGCCCGCGCACAGCACGATTTCTTTGGCGGATGCGATACTGCCGTCGCCAAGACAGACGGTCGTGGCCTGCTTACCGCTGAAGCCGACTCGGTCTACGAGCGCGTCGCCGACGATCGTGAGATTAGGTCGCGCCCGAACGTCGGCGGTAAGATAGACCATGCCCGCGTTGTAACGCTCCCCATTTTCCATGTTTCTCGGCTCGACACCGACTCCGTTTTGCAGCTCGCCGTTAAAATCATCGATTTTGACGAAGCCACAGTTGATTGCCGACTGGGCGAATGCGCGAGCCGCCGGATTGATCTGGTCCATTTCGGGTTGCCGGATCGGCCAGGGGCCGGACCGGCCATGCCAACGATCGTCGCCGACCGTCGTATTCTCGAGGTGCTTATAGGTTTCGAGAACGTGATCGAACGACCAATCGGGCAAGTTGTGCTGCTCCCAGCGGGTAAAGTCGCTAGCCCGAGCCCGTCGTGAGATCGCGCCGTTGATTGCGGACCCGCCGCCGAGCACGCGCCCGGCGAAGGCAGCGATACTATGAGCCGGCTGACCCGGAACGCTCTGATATCCCCACGTATAGGCCGGCTCGGCAGTGAGCCCGCCGATATCTTTGAGCGTAGCCGGGTAGCCGTTCGGCGGATGCGATGGCCCGGCTTCGAGCAGCAGCACGCGGCGGGCCGGATCTTCGCTGAGACGGCTTGCCAAGACGCAGCCGGCGGAGCCGCCACCGACGATTACGACATCGTGATGTTCCGCTGCATTCATACCAGCAGCTCGGTTGCGTATTGCGGCGCGAGTTTAAGCGATTTGTCCATCGCCGCTTTCTTCTCGGCGTCGCTTTTTTGCGGCGGAGGCGACGTTCGCGTCGCGACCGCGTCGCCGACTTCGATGAAGAAGTCGTCCTGCCCGGCGGGGACGCACATGCAGAGCATGCGCATCGGCGCCTTCGAAGTATTCGTGAAATGGTGCGGCGCGTTTGCGGGAATGTTGATCGTTTCGCCGGCACGTACGGTCTTTTTCTCGCCCCGAAACGTAAACTCGGCCTCACCGTCGAGCATCGTGAACATCTCTTCGAAGTTGTGGCGATGCGGCGGCGGACCGCCGCCGGGCGGCACGTGCATGTCGATGAGGCAATATTTGCCGCCGGTATCCTTGCCGCGGAGTAGCATCGTGTACGTATCGCCGACGATGCAAACGTGGCAGAGGGTCTCGTCAGTGTTCGGCTGAGCGAATCCAAGTTGCCGTGCTGGGTCATCCGCGGGCACGGTCGGCGTCGAGTGGTTCGAGAGGGTAGCGGACATAGTCATCTCCTTAGGTGTTCTTGCTAGTGTGTTCGACGAGACCCAAAATGTATCGAGTCAATTCCATTGGGCATTCTTCCGGAACGAAGTGCCCGCAGCCGGCAATGACGTGCGCGTCGACGTGGTCTGCGACCAAAGCGACCCCCTGGCCGACCTTTGCGCCGAGTCCTTTTATTCCGCCGAGTGCGACGACGGGACACTGCACCTTTTGTTTCATCAGCGGCTCGGTTTGCTCGATGGTCTTGAACGCGGCGCGATAGACGCCCATCGAACCGAGCACGCCTTCCTTCCCCGAGAACGTGCGCAAATATTCATCGACGATCTCCGGCGTAAATGCGCCCGGCTTCGCCGTGGCGCCCTCATAGAACCACGTCAGGAAGGCACGCTCGTTCCCAACCACCAGGCGTTCCGGAACGTCCGGCGCGAGCGGGATGATCCACCACCACATCGAGCCGGCTTTCATCGCTTCCGCGGTATACGTTATGACCTTCTGCAAAACGTCCGAGAGCATCACCGGCGCCTCGATGTAAAGTAAGCCGGCGATCTCATCGGGATGATCGCTAGCCCAGAGCAGCGCCGGCGGCGCACCCATGTCGTGCGCTGCTATCAGGAGCGACCGCTGCCCCATGCCAAGGCTCGCGACGAGCGCACGGAAGCACTCCGCAAGCGCCCGACCGTCGTAGCCCGCGACTCCGGCCGGCTTCGCGCTATCTCCAAACCCCGGCATGTCGGGGACGATCACTGCAAGTCCCGCTTCTGCCAGCTTCGGAGCGACCGCAGCCCACGAATAGCTCGTGCCAAGGAACCCATGCCAAAGAAGAATCGGCTGCCCTCCTGGATTTCCACCGACCCAGTAATGCACGCGAACACCATTGACGACGGCAGTTTCGCTTTTGAACCCCGCGATCGAAGCCGGCGAGATGCGCGTCGCCCGCAACTCTTGCGCCGCGCCGTTGTGTATCGTAGTCATAGTCGCATGTCAGCGCGGCAACGTGGCCATCATAAGCTTTTGGAGTTCGGGGCCATGTTGGCCGGCCCAATCCTGAACTAGCTCGGCGATGATGGTGATGGTCGCGGTAAGCACGACGCCGGCCTCCTGCATTTGCAGACGCGCGGTGCTCTCGGAGAGGTCGAAGGGAGAACCCGAGGCGTCCATGACCGCCTTGACCTCGAATCCATCGTTGACGGCATCGATACTCGGAAAGATAAGGCAGATGTCCGTCGTGACGCCGGCCATGATGAGCTTCCTGCGATTCGTTCCCACGACTGCGGCCTTGAAATTCGGGTCGGCCCAAGCGTCGACGATTCCACGACGCTTTACGCGTTTCGCGTACGCTTCGGGCGCCGCTTCTTGAATGAGCGGCGAAATCAACCCCTGAAAATTGTCTTCCATACTGCTGGTGAGGACGAGGGGCATCCCGAGAATGAGGGCCGTCTTCGCAAGCAGGGCCGCGTTTTGCAGAGCCACTTGGGGATCTTGCGACTTGATCGTCTTCGCCGTTCCGATCTGATGGTCGATGAGCACGACCGCTGCCGTTGACGGCGTAAACCACGGCCTCGAGCCGATCGATTGAAGTGTTGCTTGCATGCGCCCAATGGTAACTGCTGCCGTTTCACGAGTCTGCCTAGCAGGCTACAGAGATGCGTATTCGCACAAAGCGGCGTCGTTCGTGGACTTCACGCGCCCGGTCGCGCCTATTTGCGCGCGGCCTCGGATCCCGACTGCAACTTGTCTTTGAGAAACATCGCGATCAAGTCCAGCGCGGCTGCGGAAGCCTCGAGGGTCCCGATGCTCGACGGGAACACATGCATCATGCCTTCCCAGGTGTGCGCGACCGCGTCGCCTCCGGCTTCCCGGCAACGATCCGCGAAACGACGGGCATCGTCGAGCAGGACCTCACTCGTTCCCACGTGGACCTGCACCGGTGCTAGGCCGGTTAAGTCGGCGTATAGCGGCGACGCCAACGGATCGCATGGATTGTGACCGGCGAGATACGTTGACGCGGCGATCGCTAGCATGTCCTTGGTGACGAGCGGATCGTCTTGGGCGCGATCCTCGAGACTTGCCCCCGTCAATGCGAGATCGGTCCACGGTGAGAGCACCACCGCGGCGGACGGAGCGACACCTTTGCCGTTTTGCGCGGCGACCTCCTGAATCCCGAGCAAGGACAAGGCGATTCCGCCGCCGGCCGAATCTCCGGCAAGCGCGATGAGCCGCGCGCCATGCCGAACGAGGCCGGCGTAGCAAGCGCGCGCATCGTCGATCGCCGCCGGAAATGTGTGCTCCGGCGCAAGGCGATAATCGGCGACGAACGCGGCCACCCCGGTGCGTGCGGCGATCTGTCCGGCAAAATGTCGATAAGCGTATGCGGAACCCACCACGTATGCACCGCCGTGTAAGTAAAGTATGACCGCAGCTGGACGCGCGCTCTGCGGACGGCACCAGATGCCGGGAATGTCCCCAACCACGCCTCGCGTATACGTTACGCCAGGGGCGTCCGGAACGTGCTCCATCACCTCGTCGAACGGAGCCCGCGCTTCGGGCCCGCTCATTCGCCCTTTCGAGGGGGCAACTTGGACGCGTATTGCGGCGACTGCCGCCTCGTCCTTAGGCGAGAGCGGGTGCCGGACTTCGCCGGCGTAGCGCTCCCTGTCAGTCGTTCCGGATTTCAACATCGTGAGACTTCCCTAAGATAAGCGACCATTCTGGCCGCATGGCATGGTCTGCATTCAGAAGCTATCGATTTGAAATGGCATTGTCTGCACGGATGCCCACAGACGGCAGCGAGTAACGAGCCCATAATCCGCGGATGGCGGAATCGACGACCTCAGCCGCGACGAACCGTTCATCATCCCGTTGCCGATCGGCGAAATCGTCGCCGTCCCTTATACCGCGCACCTGAACGACTTGCACAACCTTCTGCAAGCCTACAACCTCGTTCAGTTCGAGCTGCTGATCAACTCGGAATTCGACCAACTCTATTCGGAAGCCGAGGGACGGCGTCGCATGATGATCGTCAGTTTGCACGATCGGCTCGGAACGAGGCCGGCGACCATCAACATGTACGGCTTCGACGAAGTCGCACGCTTCCTCTAGCGCGTACGTTGTGTTATGGCGCAACTGTAAGATCGTCCGGCGCGCACGCAGATTGCAGGAGTGCCACGGCAAGCGGCGGCGATCGGCGACCAGCTGCGTGCGAGGTTAGCGGCCGGAAGGCCGTCGTAACTCCGAGTTCGACGACCGCTGCGCGTCGGATCGGCCTTTGGCGGGCATCTGACTTCGTATGGTACAACAAACTGCGCAAAACATGAAAGCCGTCGCCATTGGGCGATTCGGCGGACTCGTCGAACTTAAGGAATACGATCTTCCGAAACCCGAACCGGCGGCTGATGAAGTGCTCATCCGGGTGCGCGCGGCCGGCGTCGGGATTTGGGACAGTAAGCAGCGGACCGGTACGTTTCTCGCGGAGATGGCTGAGTTTCCACTGATTCTCGGGGAGGAATGCGCCGGCGACATCGAGCGCGTCGGCGGGAGCGTGACCACGCTTCGGGAGAACGATGCGGTCTACACGTATTTTGTGGCCAAGCACGGGGCCTACGCTCAGTACGTCGCGGTTAAGGCCTCCTACGTCGCGCGAAAGCCGGCCAGCCTCTCGTATCTCGAAGCCGCAGCGGTTCCGGTCGTCGGAATTACGGCGCATCAGGCGATCGTCGACGAGATCAAACTAAAACCGAACGAGTGGATCTTCGTCGCGGGCGGCGCCGGCGGCGTCGGCAGTTTCGCCGTTCAGATCGCTACCAGGCTTGGCGGCCGGGTCATCGCGAGCGCCCTGGCCGAGGACTTCGCGTATCTCGAATCGCTTGGGGTTGCTCGCGCGAATCTGATCGACTACGCGCAAAGTGACGTCGTTGCGGCGGTTCGTGCCATCACGAACGGCACCGGGACGGATGCCGCAATCGACGCCGCGGGTGGCGAAAATTGGAAGCAGACGATTGCGGCCGTGAAAGACGGCGGGCGAATGGCGCAACTCACCGGTCAGCCGGTCTCGACGGACAGGAAAGTCACCATCCTGAACGTTCTATCGAAACCGAGCGCCAAACGGTTGGACATACTGCGCGAAATGTTTGACGCCGGCCAGTTGAAGGTGCGCGTCGAAAAGTCGTTTCCGCTCGCTCGAGCGAGCGAAGCGCAACAAGCCGTCGAGCACCACCACCGTCCGGGAGAAATTGTCCTCAGCGTCAACTGAGGGCAAACGCTCGATCAGGCGAGGTCGCCGTTCTCATGGATGAACTTCTGCGCCGATCGCGCTGCTCGCCGTGCGCAACCGCGGCGAGCAGCAGCGCGGGAATCATAGCGGGTCGGTCGAGTCAGTATCGTGAAAAGAAGGGCCCGCAGGCGCTCAGGCCGCTGCTACGCGCGGATCCGTAAAACAGCCGCTGCGCAGAGCGGCGCGAATGCCCGTGGCGAGTTCCGCTGCGATCGAATTCTTCGAGAGGATCGCGTTGGCGCCGGCCAAGTGACACTCATGGGCCCACTCGAGGCTCTCGGTCTCGGTGTAGACGACGATCGTACACTGCGGCAAAACGAAACGCAGTTGCCGCAGAACCTCGAGCGAGTCGACCGCAAGAAAATCGATGTCGCAAATCAAGAGCGCCGGTGCGATGTCGCGGAGCTCACCGACCTCGATCCGAGCGAAGACGACGATCGCCGGAGCGCGCGCGCTCTTGAGCGCCAGTCGAAACGTTTCGACTTGCCGCGTGTCGATGTCGGCGAGGCAGGTGATGCAGGCCATGATGCACAGCGTAGCATGGCGGCCTGGGCTTCGTATCGTGCGAACGGACGATATCTTGTGGCGGAACGTAAACGCCATCGCGTCGTCTAAGGATTCGAGGTTTCGCATCGCCCGCCGCCGTTTGGGCTCTGCCCGCAGCGGAACGCCGGCCCGTCGCGCAGGGAGACGTCGATCAGGTGCACCCAGAGCTTTTCGCAAGGTTAGGAGTCGACGGTCAATCGCCGATTTAATCGCCCCCCAATCGAGCATACGAACGTTTCGCTCGCCTCGATCTTCCATGAGTTGCGGGCGCGAAGTACGACTGCAAACAACGTACGGATCCGACTAGCAGAATGTGTGACCGGTGGTGTGCCGGGTTATCGGCCTTGGCCGAATAACGTTCACCCGGCTAGAGAAACATATGGATGAGGACGAGCCACCGTGGAAAGCGGAGCCGGTACGCCGAGCGTACA
>Ga0116227_10016104_pt1 | contig 10854 bp, 6 predicted proteins | sample S1TSphgellanicum_FD_89693 | JGI IMG/M metagenome (GOLD analysis project Ga0116227, IMG submission 89693) | Host-associated microbial communities from peat moss isolated from Minnesota, USA - S1T2_Fb - Sphagnum magellanicum MG | ecosystem: Host-associated > Plants > Peat moss > Unclassified...
CAGTTCCGGAGTTGCATAACCCTCGTTGCGCGGGCACCAGATAGCGATAGACGGATGATTGCGAAACCGCAGTAAAACATCTTTTACATTAGCCAAAAACAGCTGATTATCTAAAGGCATTACGTTTGAAAACTCGGTAGACGTCCAGAAATCATTCCAAACCAGTAAGCCGTATTCATCGCACAGATCATAAAAAACTTCTTCGGTTGATTCCCCTGTCCAGTTCCTGATCATGTTAAAGTTAGCCTGTCGCGATAGCTTAAAATAGGGCTCCAGCTTTTCGCGCGAAACGCGCTTCATACCATCGTCCATTCCCCAGTTACCACCTTTGCAAAATATACGCTTACCGTTAACTTTAATTACCAGATACGGGGCGGTAGACTGATCATTAACCTCTGTAAGTAACGAAGCATCGGCTCCGTCGTACAATGCAGGGATAACGGTTTCGCCCTCTATCCTACTGCGCGAAAGGTTATTAAATAAAGGTTTATCTGTTTTTTTCGCAACATCTGTGGGATTATAATCAACCCGCCAGTTTTTTTTGCCCGGCGCATCTACAGATAACTCATACGATAACTCACGGATTCCGAACCTTACTTTACGTTGATCAGAGATAGTTCCACCTGATCCAACGGATAGACTTAAATGATATAATTCGGGCTTACCATAACCATTTGGCCACCATAAGCGTGGTTTATCGATGATTAAAGCAGGATAGTTTTTTGAATCGAAAACTACCGGTTGAGTTCGCCCCGGCATTACGGTTACTTGCTGACTTACATTAACACCCTCGATACGTGCAGACAGCGTTACCTGCTGCTTTTTATCACTTGAATTATATATGCCGGTTTTTATGGTGATATGAGCTTTGGATGTATCGGGCAGATCGAGATCTGTGATCACCTGCGGATCAATAATGGTTACTGCATTTGCAAAACGCAGGTTTACATCCTGCCATATCCCGATATTCCGGTCACGGATACCGGGAATCCAATCCCACCCTTCGGACGAGATAAAGGTAGGCCCATCCAAACACAGCGCACCTCCGTTTGGACCACGTTGTGCTAAAATAGATTGCTCGTGCGGGATACCGGGGTGCGGTGGTGGAATGATTTGAACAGCTAAAACGTTAATGCTACTGTTTAATAACGATGTTACATTAAATGCACCACGCTGAAACGCGCCTTTGATATTACCAAGCAAATGGCCATTAAGCCAAATATTAGCTTCGTAATTTATACCGTTAAAATTTAACCAGCACTCTTTATTTTTATTAGCCGGATTAATGTTGAAGCTGGTACGGTACCACCAGTTTTGACGGCACAATGTATCCGGAATACTTAAATTATTGATTCCCCAGTAAGGATCGGAATACACGCCCTGATCAACCAAAGTAGTGAGTACAGTACCCGGAACGATGGCGTTGTACCATGAGTTAGTATTGAAATTAGCTTGTGATACTTTTTTACCATCAGCATTCAATTTTTGCTCAGCTACCATCTCCCAGCCACCACGAATAAGGTAATCGCCATTGGCCGTACCCTTCAATGTCGTAAGTGGTTTAGTTTTGGCTTTAGCTACTGGCTTAGGTATAGGCGCCAACGATTTTGGCAATGTAGCCGGGTCCTGCGGTTTTAATAAACCATAGTTTAAGGGTCGGTTTTGCGCGTTAGCCATGTTAAACGATAATACAAGTAACAGCACTATTAAAAACGAACCAGCCAAACATAAACGACTACATTTTTTACTATACATTGATCAGGATTTTGAGGCTACAGCTTCTTCTTTACCGGTAATTTTTTTGTTCTTTTCTATCAACGCCAGCACCTGTTTAACCGATGCTTCGGATGTTAAACCATCTGTTTTGGTGTTCATTACGTAATCAGTAAGTTTATCGAGCGAAGAAACGGCTACATGCATGCGTGTATCTGATGATGCATAGTAAATAAACACAGTGCCGTCATCATCCAGTATCCATCCGTTTGAGAATACTACGTTTGATACATCACCAATCCGCTCCTCTCCTTCTGGGGCTATCAGGTAACCGGCAGGTTTATAAATAACCTTGGTCAGGTCTTCCAGATCCGTCATGAACATATACAGGGTATAACGCAAACCGGCAGCCGTGTTACGCACCCCATGTGCCAGATGCATCCAACCATATTTTGTTTTAATAGGCGCAGGACCCTGACCGTTTTTTGCTTCGTAAATGGTATGATAAACCTTTTTATCTATTACTTTTTCTTCGGTTACAACAGGGTTTAAAATATCATCTACCAAACCATAACCTATTCCACCGCCCGATCCGGCTTCTATAAAACTATCCTGCGGGCGGGTGTAAAAGCAATATTTACCATCTACAAATTCGGGGTGTATAACTACATTACGCTGCTGCGGAGATGGGGTTTTCAAATCCGGCAAACGATCCCATTTAACCAGATCTTTTGTACGCACTATACCGCATTGTGCTATAGCTGCGGATTGATCACCTTCGCCTGCAGATGGGTCGCGTCGTTCGGTACAAAATATACCATAGATCCAACCATCCTGATGCTCAACCAGGCGCATATCGTAAATATTGGTATCCGGCTGCGTTGTCGGAGGGATCAGGATCGGTTTATCCCAAAATTTAAAATTGCTAATCCCGTCCGGACTCTCGGCCACGGCAAAAAACGATTTACGGTCTGATCCTTCTACCCTGGCCAGCATAATGTATTTGCCGTTCCATTTAATGGCACCGGCATTAAATACCGCATTAATACCAAACCGCTCCATCATAAACGGATTAGTTTCCGGGTCAAAATCGTACCTCCAGTTTAATGGGGTATGCGCATTGGTTAATACCGGATACTGGTACCTATCGTAAATACCGTTTCCTTCGGGTATTTTATGGTTAACCCTATTAACCAATTCATAATATGCCCTATGCAAATCCTCTAAGCGCCCTGCAAATGCACTATTCATAATCAATCGTATTTATCTGTTTATCAAAAAAAATGTCGTTTTTTAATCTTCCAACTTATCCCACCAGGTGCGTTTCAATATCAGTCCTATTACCAATAGCATCACCAAAACCGTTACCCATTGACTATTCATCCGGGTAATAATATACATGGGCAATATGGTTAAGCATAACTGGGCAATGGTACCCAATACCACGTTAAACATATCCAGCTTGAAATTTTTATTGGCTTTAAAATCAGGCTCATCAACCAAAACCAAGTTGTGTACATGGCCCCAGAAACCCCAGGGGCGAACTGTTTTGTAAAAGGATACCAATACGCTGGTTTCTGTTGGCGGTGCCGAGTAAGTGCCAATAATACTGGCAGCCATAGACAGTGCGAACAAAACCGGCCACCAGTAAAGCGGTAAGCCCGTTGTTAAATAAGGCATAACCAGCGCGGCAATAATGCCCACAACCATCCCCCAAAAAAAGCCGTTGGCATTAAAGCGCCACCAAAACCATTTTAAAATATTAGCCGCTACATAACCACCGTATAACCCGCCCACTATCCATTGCAAAATATCGTTCACGTTGCGGGCCATAAAACCCAATAGGGTGCCTAATATTACTACGGCTAAACCAGTGGCATAATTCATGTACAGTACGCGCTTGTTGCTGGCTTGGGGGTTTACATATTTGAGGTAAATATCATTTACAATATAGGCCTGTGCCGCGTTTAAGGTACCACTAAACGTACCCATAAAGGCACCCATTAGTCCGGTAAGCACCAGGCCCATAATACCTACAGGTAAAAATGCATTAATGGCCGATGGCAAGATCCGTTCAAAATCCGACATGCCATCCGGGCCTTTAATATCGATCTGGTTGTAATACAGCAAGGCCAACACAGTTAAGCCTACTACCAGCGAGTAACGGATGGGCAGCAAAATGATGCTTACAAAACCCGTCATCTTACTGGCATCCTTAGGGCTGCGCGTGCTCAGAACTTTTTGCATATCATAGTTAGGTGCCGGGCCGGCAAGCGATGCAAAAACACCTTTCAACAACATCATGGAAAAGAATATGCTGAACAAGCTAAAACCATCATCGGCAATCTTCTTGTTAGCATCGGGTATTATTTTAGACCAATCCAGATCAAGTTTCCAGCCGAAGAAGGGATTGCTCCAACCGCCGGGTGTATTTAAAGTATGCCCTTCCATGTGCTGCCAGGCAATAACACCAACAGCAAGGCAGGCAACTATCATGACCATATACTTGATCACATCGCCCAGCACAATACTATGCATACCGCCCAATACCGAGTAAAAAGTAGCGATGAGTGTAAATACGATACCATAAAAATGCGGCACATATTTAGGCGCGATCTCAAAAGGAACATATCCTTTGATCATATCCCAGGGGATAAATATCTCTACAAACTTGCCAAGCCCTATAAAGCCATAAGCCATAAAGCCCAAACAACCTATCAGGGCGAAGGCGATTACAATGATGTGCGATCCGTTTACACCTTTACCTGTATTGCCAAAGCGGGTTATGAGCCATTCGGCACCGGTATTGGCATTGCTGCGGCGCAGCCATTTGCTCAAAAACATCATCATAAAAACCTGGTTGAACACCGGCCATAGCCAGGGGATCCAGATGCTTTTAAAGCCATACACAAAACACAGGGCCACCATCCACATAGTGCCGCTGATATCAAACATGTCTGACGCATCGCTCAAACCCAGCATATACCACGGGAGCGATTTACCGCCCATCAAATAGCTATCCTTGTTTTGGCCCGCTTTTTTACGGAGCCAAAAACCAATGAATATCATGGTTGACAGGTAGGCTAACAGGATCAGAACATCAATTAAGTGTAGTTTCATTTATAGCTTTGTAATTAATTATGAGCAATGGAACCGGCCCGTTCCGCAATTATTTTCCAGGTAGAGACATCGCCCGCGAATACCGAGTTCAAACCCTGTTCTTCCTGACCCGGATCGCAGGTAAAATCATCACCCGGTTTCCATATTTTTCCTTCCGGATGATTTTTGGCGTAACCACCCATGCCCCAAAAGTTAACACCGGCAATTACACCTGCGTCTTTTGCACTCTGTTGAAAATAATTCAATATGTGTTTGTAATATTTGTCCCTGGAAATTGTAGTGGCACTTTGAGCGAATAGATGCTTATCGCGCGGTAAGCCAAACTCTTCTATAACGATGGGCTTGTTTAAAACGACTGCCACTTTAATATGCCTGTCGATATAAGCCGAAGTGTTAGCCAGTATTTGAGGGAAACTTTGAACAATGGCGGTATCTTTAAACCAACCCCAGTTTTTAGGCCAGATGTGAATGGTTAGGTAATCAATATTTTTATCCTGATGGGTAGCGGTATAAGCATCCATATGGTTATCATAAGCAATATCGCCCTCACTACCGGTGGTTAGCAAATGGTTTTTATCTATCGATTTAATGTGAGCGGCCGTGTTACTTATCCAGGTTTGAAATGCTTTGATGTTATCCATCATCATCGGCCTTGGTTCGTTGGCTATTTCCCAGGCCATAATAGCGGGGTCATCTGTATAGTTTTTACCGTTAATGGTATTTTTATGCGTAAGTATAGTAGTGATATAATTATTTAAAGCCGTTTGGCACGATGGGCAATTGTAAAACTGCGTGGTATATTTACGCACCTCATCCCACCAGTTTTTGCCATCGCTTGTATTAGCACTTCCGTAACCTTGCGGAACGGGCGCGTCGCCATATCCGTTCCATTTTAAATATTGGGTCAGGCCGCCGCTCCAGTCCCAATTGTTGGTTAAAAAAACAACGGCCTTCATATCGCGCTTGCCTATTTCGTTTAAAAAGTAATCAAGGCTTTCCAGGTATTTGGCATCAACTTTACCCTGCTCTGGCTGTATAGCGTAAGGAACCCTAAACGGGCTGTTAGCTTTCCCTTCGGCACCGGCAAATACACGCAGGTTGGTTATACCCTTACTCTTCATAAAATCGAGTTCGGTTTTAAGCCTTTGCTTTCCTTGTTCGCCGTTTACGGCTTCAAGTAAAACACCATACCAGTAGTTGGTACCCACGTAATTATACGGACGGTTGTTTAGTACCATCTGAGTACCCTTAATAGTCACAAAATCGGTATGCTGCCGGGCGTAACATGCTGTTGCCATAAAACATACAAATACGTATAATAACTTAATAAAAGCCCTGTTCAATTTTTGGTATTTTAGGTTCGGTTTAAAAGCCGGATCGTTAAATTTTAGCAGATGAATTTTCACCTGTTATAAATCAGATGCTTATTATAATCGGTTAAAGCGTTCATCAAAAATATTATCGAAGCCACTATAAATGTTAATGTTTTTTTAACAAATCTTGGTATTATGAATGCGATTTTCACATTTTATGGTATTAATTTAAGCTTTAGGTTAAAATCCTATCATATTACCAGTCGAATGTTTTTTTGACCGAAATGCCATACGTTCGGGGATTACCGAGATGCGACGCGCCAAAATCATAAGCATAATCGATATATCTTTTATTACCAATATTCCGGATCCAGAAAACCACACTTAGCTTTTTAACCGAAAGGCCCGTACTGGCGTTAAACAGACTATGTGCTTTTTGATTGATGGTATTGGCGAGATCAAAAAACTGATCGCCGAAATATAGCCATTCACTTCGGGTTTGCCAGGTGATGTTATGTTTTGTGCCAAATGTGTAATCATACTGCAAGGCCGTTATGGCTGTAACATTGGGCGAAAACACTGGTCGGTTACCCAGATTATTTACAGCCTGGCCATTGATCGGTAATATAAGCTTAGTATAACGGGCATACGTGTAACCAAAGTTGTGCTGTAGTTGCAGCCCTTTTAGCGGAATAGCCATTAGTTCAATTTCAAATCCTTTGCTATTTAATTTCCCGAGGTTTTTTGTGACAGTTATGGCATCTGGCAGAATCAGGGTAGGCACCTGCGCATTATTAACCAAGGTGTAAAATGCCGACAGGTTTAATTGCAGGCAATTATCCCAAAAGGTATTTTTTGAACCGATCTCAAAATTATCGCTAAACTCGGGCTCATAATTAACCAGTGGCTGGGATGGATCGGATGATAATTGACTAATGCCACCGGTGCGGAAACCCCTGGCATAATTTCCATAAATCAGGTTTTGATTCGATAGATGCCAGCTCAGGCTCAGCTTTGGTGACAGCGCATGGTATGCCGCTGCCGAAGCTGTATCATTTTGTGTGATGATGGCGCTTTTACCATCCATCTGAAACTCACCTTTTACCTTTTGATACTCATGCTCATAATCATAACGGATACCCAGTGTTAAATCAAATTTATTATTGAGGGCGTAGGTACCTTGTCCGTAAAAAGCGATGCCTTTTTGATTACTGCTGTTGTAGTTAATACTGGTAAAATTATTAATGGGCGAACCAACCAGAGCTGCATCGTTACCAAAGTGCGTTCCTTGCTTTACAGGATTTTTTTGATAAAAACTGTAAATACCGGCAGTCCATTTAAAGGAGGCATTTGCTGATGCGGGAGATGTAAACTTAAATTCCTGGGTATAAACTTCAACTTTATTCCAGTCGTTGCCATAATCATTCACTATCGAGATCGCATCCGCAGGAGAAAAATCACCATCGATAGGTTGCTGGTAATTACGTCGGTTATTTTGATAGGTAGTTTGCGAATTGAAATTGAACCAGGTACCATTATAAGTAGCAGAGAATGATGAATTGAAGATATTATCAACCATCCGGCTAACGGCATTTTGATTTAATAAATACGGTGAGTTTATTGCCGTAGCTACATCCCCAGCTAAAGGAAAAGCGCCATTATTGTGATTTTGATTATGCTTGATATTAAGCGTAAAGCCCCAATTACCAGGCAGATATTTGAGATAATAATTGCCGGTTAAAGAGTTTTGTGTATCAAATTTACTGTTATTGTACAGGTTGGTATAAAACCCTCCAAAATGCGAGTACAAACCTGATGCACCAAAAAATAATTTATTTTTAACCAATGGCAACCGCAAACCTAAACTGTAATGCTGATCGCCATAATTACCGGCATCAAAACCTATAAATGCCTTAGCTGTGTTGCCTGGCTTTTTGGTAGTAATATTAATAACGCCCCCCATGCCATTGCGACCGTATAAAGTACCCTGCGGACCGCGCAATACTTCTATGCTACTCACATCAAACAGTTGAGCTATGTATGTATCCAAACCAAACTGGTTTACGCCATCAATATAAGTAGCCACAGCCTGATCGTAAGATGTTGTAGAGATCCCCCTGATGGATGTAACATTACGGTTATCGCCCGGGCCGGCAGAATATAAATTAGGTACTATCCCGGTTAACTGTTTGGTATTTTGCAGGCGATAGGCATCAACTTGTGAAGCCGATATTGATGTTATACCTGAAGGTATGGTCTGCGGATTTTCATCACTTTTTTGTGCAGATACAATAACTTCGTTTAATTGCCTGTTATCAGGAATTAATGAAAGGTTGAGGTTAAGATCACGATCGTTAATGACAACTGCCATATTAACTGTTGCAAAACCTTCGGCTGCTACATGCAGTATATATTGCCCTTTATGACTTACATTGATGTTGAATTTACCGTTTACATCTGTAAGGCCGACCGCGTTAGAATTAAGTACAGTAATGGCAGATTTGTTAATCGGCTTTTGATTTTGATCATTAACGATACCGCTGATCATATATTTATGCTGAGCAAGGGCTATTTGCGAAAAACACAACATCATCAATAAAATAAAACGCGTTATGTTATTAAGGCTAAATACAGGGCAGATGGGGTTTGGCATGCCGGTTTACCTTAATGATAAGATATAGGCTACCATTTTTTCGGCATCTTTAACGGGAAGATTTGGATGTGGTGCCATAACATTGGTTCCCCATTTACCAGAACCACCGCTTATAATTTTTTTGATGAGCAAAGCAATGTTAGCAGGTGTATTCGGGTATTTGTGTGCAACATCGGTATAAGATGGGCCCACTAATTTTTGATTTAGTTTATGGCAAGCCAGGCAATCATATTTTGGCAACAATGCTTTCCCTTGGTTTATAGCGGAATTGGCCGGCTGCGGCACGGCAGATTTTTTTTGAGCGGATAAATGCTGAACGTTTAAAAAACTGACAGTAAAAAGCAACGCTATTATTAAAGCTGATCTTCTTTTCATAAATATTATCCACGTAATCTTTTAATCATTTCTATACAAGCCCTGCTGTTGTGATACGGGCATTTCCACAAGCCTACTTTACCGTAGCCATCCATTAATGAGCCATCGTCATTGATTCCCCAAAACCATTCGCCCTTTTTATTGTCGATCAGATGCTGACGGGTATAGGTCCATACGGCAGCGGCTTTATTAAAAAACTGATGCTCGCCGGTATTTTGATAAGCATTGTAATAACCAACCACAGCTTCCGCCTGCACCCACCAATGCCTTTCGCTAATCAGGTGGTTTTGATTTGGCTCATATTCATAATTCATACTGCCGTCGGCATTCAACCCTTCGGCCGAAGCTTTGGCAATCTTTACGGCCAGAGTTGTGATCCTGGCAGTAAGCTCTTCGTCATGCAACACCTCGGCTGCTTCCTGCAACAACCATGATGCTTCAATATCGTGCCCATATGAAACCGCGTTTGACTTTACCTGCCAATCTTCATCAAAAAACAAAACGAGATGGCCTTTACTATCCACAATATGATCTTCGAAACAGGCAATTAAACGCCTTATCTGTGTATTTAATCCTTCATCGGGCCAAACCTGGTATAAGGTTGTGTAAGCTTCCAGCACATGCAGGTGCGTGTTCATGGTTTTCTTTTCATTAGCATCTTTATCGCTCAGGCGCAAATCGCCAATTAAGTTCCAACCTGCTGTAAAAGCTTCCAGATAGCCGCCCTTTTCTGTATCAAAGCTGTGTTGCTCAATATCATTGTACAATTTGATGGCCAGCTTTAAGGCGTCATTATCCTGAGTAGCCTTGTAATATTCGGCTAACCCGTAAATGGTGAATGCGATACCGTAGATCTGTTTTTTGGTATCAGCCGGTTCACCGTTTGAGTTTACCGACCAATAAACGCCGCCATAACGGGTATCAATAAAATGAGCAACGATATAATCCAAAGCGCGTTTGGCTATTTGTAAATGCTCCGGTTTTTTCCATAGGTTATAAGCTGCCGAAAAACTCCATAAAATACGGGCATTAAGCACAGAGCCTTTAATGGTATCAGCATCCGGGATGTTTTCATTGTCAACCGCGCCGTAAAAACCTCCGGCAACAGTATCTATGGTGTAAGTTGACCAGTATTTTAAAACGTTATCCAATTCGTATTCAAACGAATTAAGCAAAGCCGCCTTTGCAGCAGGATTAAGAATCATTTGAGTAATTATTTAAATATCTTTTGTAGAAACTCTGCCAATTCTACCCGCCAAACTTTCCACTCGTGACCTCCCGGTGTATCATGAAACTCGTAACGGATCCCTCTTTTATTTAGCAGATCAACAATCCCTAAATGGCCAGGGTATCGCGGGTCATCAGTTCCGCAGCCTATCCAAAGCAGCTTTAATTGAGGATTAATATGATTAGCATTGGCAATGCCCGGCAGTGTTTCGTCTATTTTAAAATCGATATCACTTAGTAAACCTGCGCTAAACTCTCCCACCCAGGCAAACTTATCCAGGTTACGCAGGCCCATTACAAAGGCTTGCCCGCCACCCATTGATAAACCTGTAATGGCCCTGTTTATTTTACCTGGCGATACACGATAGCTTTTCTCAACCATGGGTAAAATATCGGTTAGCATTTCCTGCTCCAAAGCTTTCATGGCCTCTGGCGTACTGCCGCCTGCCCAGG
>Ga0116227_10016105_pt1 | contig 10854 bp, 17 predicted proteins | sample S1TSphgellanicum_FD_89693 | JGI IMG/M metagenome (GOLD analysis project Ga0116227, IMG submission 89693) | Host-associated microbial communities from peat moss isolated from Minnesota, USA - S1T2_Fb - Sphagnum magellanicum MG | ecosystem: Host-associated > Plants > Peat moss > Unclassified...
ACCCCCTGCCTCTCCTCCCCCCCCCCCTCCTTCTCTCCTCTTTTTTGTTTTTTTTTTTTTGGGAACATGCCCGCTCCCCCCAGGCTTTACCCCCACAAAAAACCAAAAAAAAAAGCCCAAACATTATATATGTGCCCATAATTGTCAACTATGCAGGCCCGATTCTTTTTTTTTCCTTGTCCGGTCTTGCTTGACCCAATTCATCGGGCCAAAAAAAAAAAAAAGATGGATGGAAGCTGTTGAGACACACCTTGTAGGACCTAATGTTATGGAGGGTTTGGGCTTGTATGTAAAATGGTGTTCCAATTTACAAAGCCCAAAACTAAGAGCTCATAACAGGACCCAAAAGTGGCCATGGGGAGCACCAAGATGTGTGTGGGCAGCACCAGCCACATCTGGGATGGGCAAATGGGCAGTCATGGAAAAAAAGAAGAAGAAGAAGAAGAAGAAGAAGAAGAAGCAGGAGGCAGTACTTTTGTACTGGATACAATAACAAGTATATGCACATATAATGTTGGAGCAGACAGAAACAGCTGGCATTATGACATTGTACAACACTCCGGCATTTATGAGCCATGTGAGCTGATTCCATATAAGTCAAAAAAAGTTCCTTTGCATTTTCCACATGCGAATTGTGCTCTCTCCCCAGGAATAGCAGCCTTATCATTATTTTAATGGCACTCACTCTCCTCCCCCACCCCCCCTTTCTATTTGGGGTTGTGTCTTTTTTTCTTTTTTTCTTTTTAAAATAAAAATTTAAAAAACAAATTTAATAAATTAAAAAAACACATTTAATATTTTAAAAAAAATTTAATAAATTTTTATGATATTTTTATAATAATTTTTAGGGGAGGGTTTCTAATGGAACATTAAAAAAATCCTTTGAATTTTTTAAAAAATTTCTTTTCTTCTTGGGACCATTACCGAACTACTTGCAACTCTTGTTGTAGCCATTCAGAATGATTTTAGTTTTGAAAATAAATAATAAAAAGGCCAGTCCAAAAACATAACTTTCACTTGTGATGAAGGGATTTTGGCCCCTACCTAGGTAATAAATAATAATAGGTCTATATATATATATTTTTAATATGAGGATTTTTGAAAGATGATATTTTTGGCTTGTGTTGAAGCTTGAGATTAGTTATTCTATAGAGTTATAAATAATGATAATAATTTGAAGGATTTTGGTTTGGGTTTTAGAGGATTTTTTTTTGAAGATTAGGTATATTTTTGCATGGTGAAATATTTGAGTTTCCATAATTCTTCTTCTTCTTCTTCTTTTGCCTTAAGATACTATCTTACTTTTTTAATGTAAATGCCAAGGCCACACCCCTTGTTACTTTGTGAAGTGTGAGTTCATTTTTTTGGGAAGGGAAATTTCCCAAAATTTTCATTTTTCCCAATAAAAACCTGAATTTATTTTTTGGGAATTTTTGACTACTTATTTATAATCCCCCCCCCCCCAAACCCCTCCTTTTGTCTTTAACCTTTCTTTTACATAGAGCAAGGGAAAAAGGAAATATTAGCTAGTCGTTTGCTTTCGTTTTCTGTTTCTTTTCTACGCCTACCGATATTTCTTTTCACCTCACCCTGGCTGGCGCGTCTTTGGAGCGGAGCGTTGGGGTCGGAGCGGACATCGCGGCTGCAACCAAACTCGCGCTTTCGCTTGTTCCTTCTCTTCTGTGCGCGCTCTTCGATCTCTGCTGTGTGTCTTAATCTGCTGCGGGAGCTGGAATCCAATCGTCATCGCAGCTGCACCAAGAAAAGAGTAGCAGCAGCAGCAGCAGCAGCAGCGCTTTTGTTGAAGCTGTGAGCACACAGGGGAGAAGCAGTAGCAGTAGTAGCAGCAGATGGGGAGTCCTTTGATTCTCATCTCACTTCTCACAGTGTGGAGTGGAGTCATCACCGCACTCAACTGGCATAAGGCTCCAGAGAAAGTCCCAGTGTGGTGGGATTTACAAGGCAGCTGCTCTCTCTCTCTCTCTCTCTCTCTCTCCAGATTGGTTGCAGTAGAGCTGAAAAATGCCTGTGGATCTGGTTTTTTGTTGATTGAATCTCCATAGCAGAGTGCGAAGTCCAATGGGTATTAGTAGTACTCATGGCACATTGTCATTGCTTTTCCTGAGAAAGGGTTATAGTCTGATACTTTGTAAGGACTTCTTTTTCATAAGGGTACGCCCACATACGCTCTGTGTGTGTGTGTGTGTGTGTGTGATCATCCCCAGAGTCCAGACAGAGGGCTTCTGATAATTACTCTGATCCCAAATAGACAATCCCAGACATATTCTTCTTATGTGTGAAGGGTTTTGGGTATACCCGTGATGCCAACTGCAAACTTAGAGAAGAACAAGATCAGTGTCCAGACATGTTGTTCTTGTGTGTGACGGATTTTGGGCATACCCATGATGCCAACTGCAAGCTTGGAGAATTACAAGACCAGTGTCCAGATGTATTCTTCTTGTGTGTGAAGGGTTTTGGGCATACCCATGCTGCCAACTGCAAGCTTGGAGAAGAACAATATTAGTGCCAGCATACCCACAATGTGGCTCTGGTTCCAGAGTATCAGAAGTTTGCTAAAGAAGAAAAAAACCCATGATATGTATGTAACACTATGTTTTTTCCCACTTGTTGGATTGTATTTTGCAGCACATCCATTGCTGTGGGCTCCAAAATGGTTCGGGTTGCTGGTTTTGCCAGTGCTGACACTCCTGGTTCCGTATGTGGTTTATCAAGTTTCTGTCAATGACAGCCGCCTTCAAGGTCATGGGTAAGAAGAAGAAGAAGCTTTCCAACTTGCCCCATCCAAGTGGTATTTTCTCTTCTGGGTTGAAGATGAGATGGTCCAGATGGGATTCATAGCACACTAAAAAGATGTGAGACTGAGGTTTCATGCCTTTGTTGTTTTCTTCTTCTTCAGAGGGCAATCCAAGCATGCAGTGGCGCACATCATTGAGCTTCCAGCATGGTTTTTCTTCTTCGTGCAAGCCTTCATCCTCATTCCAGCTGTCACTAGTGTTGATAATGATTTTGGTGCTCGTCTCTTTGCTGCCACTGTTGCTGTCTGGCTTCTTTTCTACCTTGGCCTCATTGTCAGGGTAAAAACACATTTCTCTACACTGACAAAATAATTCTGAATTCTAATGCCCAATGGTATGGAAAGCTTTGGATCAAACTAATCATATGAACTTCAAAGGAAAATCAAATAGATTTCTTACCCGATGACAGTAATAACATATGGCCCTATCAGCAGATAAGTGCGAATAGTGTGAGATGCCACAATCTCTGGATGGAAGTTCAAAATGTTATGTGATCATAGTACTACTACTATTCGCCCTTGGATTTATGTCTTTGGTTTGCTTGGATTGTGCTGAGAAGACCTGATGCCAGGAAGTAAATTACCTAATGGCAGCTTGTGCAGTGGGTCAATTATAGCAGCTTCTCATGTGTTTGGAATTTGTTGACTGATTAGGTTTGGTTTGAGTGGTGTGCAGAGCGTGGAGCCTAACAACTATATCGGACTCATTACGCCATGGACTACAACTGATGTTGTCTGGGTTCGAACACAATATCAAGGAGGTATGCACTTCACTTTTGTCCCTTACTTTGGGCACAGTTTTGCACTCCCTTGGCTTAACAAGCAGCAAGCAACTCTTCATATGGAAGAGGTGAATGCCAATTTGCAAAGAGGTGCATGTGTGAAGTGTGAATACCACTTTGCAAACATGTGCAGTGGGTGAACACTGCTTTGCAAAGAGGCACATATGCAAACAGTGAATGCCACTTTGCATCACCTTTTATATAGAAGAGTGCTAGGTGAGTAGTGCTAGTCTAGATAAGACACAATCCATGGCCATCACATTGATTGGTGCTAAAATTATTTTTTTACTGTTTTTGACATCATGCAAAAAACACCAAAAGAAAAATGATGACTGGCAGGAGCAAAAAATATACTGCCGTAAAGTGAATATATCCTTCATGTTTGTTATCAACTCATCATATTTAATGTTAATTAGATTGAGATATTTGACACTTATACCATTCTGATGTATAATTAATTCTGATGTTCTATGAGACAGATGTACTAATGGAATGCATTGATTTTGTGCAGGGAACATTCTTGTGGTCTCAGGAATTCTTCTGCTTATTTTGGCATGGGTTGTTCCCTTAGGCTTGTATCTTCTATCATGCCTTCTCATCTTCTGGTTTGGACCATTTTTGGTGATCTTCTTGCTTGCCTACTATTACTCTTTGAAGCCGACATCTGAGCCTCTGCTATTGAAATAGAAAACTCGAATGGTAAAAGATGTGTAGCTAATAAATAAAATGGGCGAACTGATCACAATCTTAAAAGCTCAGCTCATTATGTCAGTGGTCTTGTCTTCTTGAGTAGTAGAAAAAATCAACACAGATAATTCCTGCACAGAGCACAGAAGAAGTTCAGTTTCAGGATTGGTGTCTGCAGTACCTGCACAGAACAGAAGAAGTTTCGGTTCCAGGATTGATCTGTAACTTAGCTGCTGTTTCCTCATTAACTTGAGAAAATAAAACCTTTATTCATCTGATGGGAAGAGTTTGCTGTGCAACAAAGAGCAAAATAGCTGCAAGGGATCTGCCGGAGATATCATGAGAATTTTGTACCTGGTGATTCCACCATTGAAGTGCCATCAATATGGGTAGTAAAGAAGTGCCATCTGCCAGGTTGCAGATCTGAAGAGGAGCTGCTGCTGTTCACAAAAGTGTGAATCTGCAACAGGAAATTATTATTGAGTTGAAAGTTGCTTAGAGAAAGAGAATGGTTCCTGTGTCGAACAACATCTCAGTCACTGAGAGAGAGAAGCATGGCTACTCCACGCCGCACCCAATATTCATTGGGTTTATCAGAAGGCAACTCGACATTCATAACAAAGTTTGAGGAATGTCCTGTGGTTGCCAGCACCCCTCGCCTCTCTGATGTTCGGTAAATAGGACTCAGGTAACTGGGGAACTGTTTCTTTTTGTGGGATTCAACTGGCTGTAACCAAAGCATGGGCGCTTCTGAGTGTAGTTTCTTGGGTAGTGACTCTGCCAATAGCATTCTCTCATTATCCCACCGTGCTCCTTCCACATACATCCCCTCAATGTAGCACCCATCATCAGGTTTTGTCTCATAATTCCCTCCCTTAGGCATTGTCTGGAACTGGAAGATGATGGTGTCAATGGGTATCCTGTACTTACGTGCAAAGTTTTGCAGCACACCTGTTCCATTCAAACAATTGGACAGTTTCTTTGGCATTGACAGAGGATAATAGATTACCCCTTCATGAGAAGAAATGTCTTCTTACAGTGGCACAGAGATCATGGCTTCTTGAGAAAAAAGAGAAAAGGATGGAGGAGAGAAATGGAACCTGTCAAGAAGGCATGAGTAAAATAAAAGCCACTAATCCAGAAGCGCGGTGGAGGTCCAACATCAAACCAGTTTTGCAGCATTTTTAAGCGATCAAGCAAGTCTTGGAAATAGCTGCTGATGGGTTTCATGGTTGGGTATGAGTAGGGTGCCCACATGACTGGCATTTTGCTTTGAAAAATATTTGTAATCAGCTTGTCAATATCTGCTGACATGACCACCAAGCCCCTCAGTGTCTTTTGGACTGTCACCAAGCTCGATCGTATCACCTGGAAGCACAAACAAAGGAGAGAAAAATACTTGTAAGAATGACCACTCGCAAGGTGCCAAACCCAGTCTCATGCACTCAAACCTAATTTTTGCTTGGCATAATATATTCTATTCTAAACAGTCACATCCCAACAGAAATAAGTAAATGACATTTAGAGAAAAAAAATTGGTGGGTAGATAGGTCAAAACTTACATCAGTGAGTCTGTTGAACCGAATCATTTCTTGGTGAAGAACGGAGTTCATGCTTTCTAAATACGTCACTGGGTACTTGTATCGTGCCAGTTCTATGTCAAATGCTGCTGGTAGTTTTGTTGCAAACTCAACTGAAAGCTCCAACACCACTTCTTCTTTGCTTTTGCCACCAGCACCACCCACACTACTCTGTTGTAACATCCAAGCCAAAAGAAAACCATGCTCTGAAGTTCAGGGTTATTACCAAATCAGCAATTTTAGGATGTGCTATTTATTTAGTGCTACACATCTGTAAAAACATATCTGTTGATATGTTATGGGACCATGGGGAGCAGAACATGGAGAGGAACATTGTGGAAGAGGAAAAAAAAATGAACCTGGGTTGCTTCAACTGATGACAGAAGTTCATCAGCTTCTTTCTGATCTTTGGTGATATCAGCATTTTCATGCAGCCCAAATGCTTCAGGTTTTGTGATGGTTGGAAGCTCCTTGATGAACTCAATGTAATCTGCATACTGGCAATCAGAGGGTGCATAGTATATTCCTGATGCAGAGAACTTGTAATCATCATCCAGGATATTCGGAGTGTAGAGAACTGACAGAATGCTCAACAACGTTTTGCGGTCATGACCATCTGTCACTCGTCCACCATAATTGCACTCCCCAGTACAATAAAACAGTGCCTAGATCAAAGACAAAAATTCACTTGTCATAATTCCTTTTTTTCTGCATACCCAGTCAGTAAATCCCTCTAGTCTGGATGGTGAGCCAATTTCAACAGAGATCTCTCACAGCAAAAACACCCAATTGAGATGTTTGTGCATTTCAGTTATTGAACTAAAGAACATTGAAGAAGGAAAAAAAATTTGCAGCATGGTTTACTTTGAAGGGTATGCTGTTGGGGAACTCATTAAGAAAGGACTGGAGCTGCCGGAGACTGATCTTCAAATCTGGATCACTGAACTGGTATGGTATGTTCCATCCCAATGGCCCATACTTGATGCGCTCTTGCACGGCTGCATGGAAAAAGGCTAGACCAAACACCATCTTGCGCCACACATTCCCTCTTTCTCCAGTGAATGCAAAGAACTTGGGATCTGATATTGGAAAGGATTGGTAGCTCTAATAAACACACACACACACACGCACACATGCGCATGTAGTATTCAGATTGGGAAATAGAAATGATAGATGGCCTAATTGAAGATAGAATGATGGGTTTGTCTGGGACTTTAGCTGGAAGGTTTTTTTTGGAGTGGCATTTTTCATTACCTGAAGCATGTTGTTCCTCAAGCCTTTTGGTGACTCATTTGTCATTTTCACACCACTTTGAAGAATGGCAACAGGGAACTGGTCAGATGGGTAACTGGTGAGCCAAAGGCGGAACATGATGTTTGTTTGGTCCCCGAGATTCTCAACTATGCGGTCGAGTGAGTTCATCCAAGATGCTGCGAGATGGCAGTTTTGCAGCACCACCCAATCTCCACTCCGTGCTGCTTTCTCAATCATTTCAGCAGCTTTTGGGCCTTGCCCTTGCCCCAAAGAAATTGTGTTCACCTGCACAATGTCAATCTTGGCAGCTGCTTAGAAGAGTGCACACTCTTAGTGGACACAGTAAATGAAAGTCAACATACAGAACCATGGTTGATCAGCATTTATAGTTGTTTATAGTAAATTGCAAATTCCAGGGAAACTCTAATTGGAAACTCTAAAATTCACAAAACTAGCTTGTGTGCATGGAACAGTGAAAGGGCAACAATTACAGTACGTTATGTTTGGCCTCTTCTGCAAACTTGAGAAGACTAGCCATTGGGTCTGATCCAGCTGAAAGGATGAAGATAAGTGGAATTGTGCTGGCAGAATCATGGTAAGCACTTTCCAAATCAAAGGGCGGGGGTTCCATGTAGCGTTGACCCATAGCAGCAAACACAAAGTCATTGACACTCTCAACCAGCTTATCAGGGCGGAAAACTCGGATGAGCAGCAGCTTCTGGAAGATGTCAAGCCTATTGTCCCAGTCACTTGGTACAGGTGCTCGGTATGGTGTTTCACTGTCCAAAATAGGTTTCCATTTCTTAGGATCCTTGACAACATCATCACTGAATCCCTGCACCAAGTTTTGTAATTCAAGGTGAGGAAGCTGAAAGGCTCATCAAGCTCCAATCATATTTTTGCACCAAAACATCAGCCTTGTTGTAGAATTTTGTTTACCTTAAAAGCCTTGTTAGTGGATAAGTTGAGCATCTCAATCCAAAGCTTGTCAGCGATCCACGAAATTGGATTCTTTGGTGGGTCGCCTCCGATCCAAATACCCCCAGTAGCAAAGAATGTGAAATCTTCATGTGCCAGCTTTCCAAACCGTTTCCACAATGTTGTGCAGATGAGGAGTGACAAGAGCATTTTGTCTTTCTCAAACAAGCTTCGTGAGATGTTGCAGTAGAGCAAGTAGGTGAAAAAGTCATTCAGGATGGCTAGCCGAGTTGCTAGTTTATCACTCTTCTCTGAATCCCGCATTGCATTGAAGAAGAGTAGCAAATACCTAGGAAAATAGTGCCAGAGATGATGATGATGTTGCTCCAAACTCTCTTCCTCAATTGTTTTGATCCTAGTCTGATCATAATCTGTAGCTCTACACACTTGATGAACTTGGTGATGGAGAGAGAGAGAGAGAGAGAGAGAGAGAGAGAGATGGCTTACCAATTGAGAGAGTACTGGTACATGGGGTCCACACAACATAGGTCAGATGTTGTGAAGAAAAGACAAGCAACATGCTCAGCCACAGGCACGTAACCTTGACGTGCCTCATCGATTCTGGCCTCTGTGACAACCGAAACTTTTTGCTTCTGTGCAATCTCAACAGACAAGACTTTCGACGATGAAATGATGTCGATGGCTGTCTCATCTTCCAAAATGTTTCCCTCTGAGCTTGAAAGCACCTATTGAGCATACATAGGTACAGTTTGCAGGAATGGGTTATGGGTGGGGGGGTCACTTAGGGATGTTGTCACAATACTACTACATGGGTCTGATCTATATGTCTAAAGATTCAGGGTTTTTACAAAACCTTAATGATATTGTCCTCGATGTCCTTCAGCTGACGTTGATTTTCAGCACTTTGAAGCACAAGTTGGGTTTTCTCTTCCTCCAAATCGGGTCGCTCATTTTTCACTGCCATCCCCAGTAATTGGTCTTCCAGTCCATCAGGAGTGATCATGAAGTTCAGAAGACTGATCTTTACCGACACCTGCAAATGATCATGACAAAAACCAGCATATATACAGATATAGATTCAGCAAGCATCTCCATCTTGCCAACACAAAATCTCCAGAATTAAGGAATATCACACTAGCTAGTATTCAGCTGCTCCAAGAATTGCAAAATTCTGAACAACACTACTTAGATGCGATCTCACCTCAGGTGCATAGTGCGGGTTTCGTAGTTTAGTGGTGATGTAGAAGCGGAATTTCTCATTGTATTCAATTGTACTATCACCCAGCTTGATCTGAAGACTGCCAGCTTGCTTGAAGATGGCCTTGACAAGAAGTGGCTCTAGTGTTGGATCAAGCTCTTCATACACATTTTCCAGAAGAAGCGGATATCCAAATTGGATGCAACTTTCCAACTTCCTCACAAAGTCACCATCCGAAAGCTTCATCACCTGTAGATTACGTTTCTTCTCCATATTCTGCAATCCAATATAACAACATCCAACACATCATCCTTATGCCACATTTGGGTTTTTTTTCCCCCTTGTGAAAATCATATAATCCAAGGCATCATTGGGTACTACTTACTACATGTCACATTCTCCACCTTTCTGGAAGAAGTAAGATTTCACACATACCTTGATCCACTTATTAGCTTGACCTTGAGGATCAATTAGCAATGGCCAACGGCGAGAAGAGCTGACAATGAGAGCATTGTCAACAGAGAAGCTGTCATTAGGCAGACCATCAATAACCCAGTCACGAATTGTGACTGGGTTTCCAAGCACATTGGCTAGCTTGAAAACAGGGGAGCAAGGAATCTTCTTCATGTTTGCCAGCTTCAACCACTCTCCTAGCAGAGCTTCCCGGTAGCTGATTGTTACTGGCCCAAGGTAAGCCACATAACCTGAGGCTAACAACACATCTCCAGTTAAATCAATGTAAATTGCACCAAGCTCTACGCCCACTGCTGTCCATCGCACTTTCTCTCCACCTAAGCCCCCAATGAGCTTCTCTGCACGCATCAGTTTCTGCCCAGTACAACCAATTTTTAAAAAAATTGCAGATCAGCTGTCTCCCAGGAAAAGAGTTTAGGTTTGACATATCTTAGCTTCTTTGGGTTTAGACTGGGTTTTGGACTACTGTTTCTAATGCAAGTTAGCTTCAGGTTTGAAAGAGTAATTCACAACAGAGTTTGTAAACCTTACCCCTAAACCCTAAATCCTAGACTTTGCTTTTTGCATGTATGGTAATTGATTCCTTACTAGGTACACACCGTAAACTGACCTTCTGACAATTCTCAACCTCAGCTTCAAGCATCATCTTCTTCCTGTTCATATCTTCAAGCTGCTCCTGCAGCTTTGCTAGCTTGGCTTGAACTCCTGCCAGCATTTCCTTCTTCAATGCAAGCTGCACTTGCAGTTGAGAAAACTCTGCATTTGCTGCCGCTAGTTTGGCTTGTTTTGGTGCAACAACCTGCAACAACAATTCAACCCTCCTACAAAAAAGCTCAAAAATGAATTCTTCTTCACAAACAAATACTACAAAAGCCCACATACTAGATCTTGTAATTTTGTAAGCTAAGTCATGAGCTTGGCAGCATTGCCACCTAAACTACAAAAGCAATTATCATATGATAGATAGATCACTACTACAAGCTAAAGGAGATGTTTCCAGAGGAGGGGAAACAAAAAACAAAAAAAAAAAAAAAAAACCACCTTTCCCACCCCAACATATCCCTCCCTACCCCCCACACACCAAAAAAACCAAAAAGTCGCCTTTGAGGTTTTTTTCCAAACAAT
>Ga0116227_10016106_pt1 | contig 10852 bp, 6 predicted proteins | sample S1TSphgellanicum_FD_89693 | JGI IMG/M metagenome (GOLD analysis project Ga0116227, IMG submission 89693) | Host-associated microbial communities from peat moss isolated from Minnesota, USA - S1T2_Fb - Sphagnum magellanicum MG | ecosystem: Host-associated > Plants > Peat moss > Unclassified...
TCGGTCGGCAGGCAGCCGAGGCGGAAATTCGAACGGCCGCCCCGCACCGACAAGACGCCCGATTCAGGGTTGGTTTCGAATTCCACCATGCTGCCGTCCTGCAGCTTTCGGACGATATCGTACAGCGTATGGGCCGGAGCCGTAGTGGCGCCGGGCTGACTGATTTCAGCCGGAACCGATTCGATGATTTCGAGGTCCATATCCGTCGCGGATAGCGACAGTTTTCCCGCTTCGGCGCGAAGCAGGACATTGGACAGGATCGGGATGGTATTCCGCCTTTCGACAACGCTCTGTACGTGAGCGAGCGACGGGAGAAGCTTGGCGCGTTCGATGATGAATTTCATGACCGGGCAGACACGTGTGCAGGGTCGGTATTTGTACGCGAGGGTTCGGCGGTACGCAATGATTCCCCGAAGGTGTTTCGCCTAGCGGCGCAGTCGCCGTGCGATTGTGCCGAGCCAATGACGGACGAGCATGTCCGGTCTCTTGGCGACATTCACCGAGAGAACGCCGATGTGCTGCGTCCGGTTTGTCGTCCAGGCCTTTTTATATGCGTCGTCGCCGCGCCCGAAATCGAGAATGTTAACGGTTTCGTTATCCATCAATCGGCTGATCGCGAAATGTGTCAGGACGGTTCCCGGCGATTGCTTGTCGAATGCCTGATCGTGCGCCAGTTTGAGTACCGTCGCTGTTCCGGCGACCAGGGTCCAAAGCTGGGCGGCGACCGGTTTGCCGGCGATATGACAAAGCGCGAGCCGCAGCCAGCCGGCCGCTGCAAGGTTGCGCATGAGCGTCGGCTGGAAGTCCGGGAACGGCTCGGGCTCCTTCCAGCTTGCGGCATAAACCTTCTCATAGTCGGCGATGCCGCGTTCGACAGTATTCGCGTCGTCGCCCGGGCCGATCATCGTCAGCGTTCCGCCTTCACGTTTCAGCTTCGCGCCTTTTCGCCGAATCACCTCGCGCAAGGCGCCGCCGCGCGCCGCCATATAGGCGGTGAAAGATCGATCGGAAACGTCTTCCCACCAGCGTCCGAAATGTGCATAGCGAAGCAGCGCCCGACCGGGACGCGTCAACCCGGCCAGGAACGATTCGATCGCCGGTTCCGTGGGATCGAGCGAATCGAAGCCGAAGACCGCATGGCGGGCGAAAGCGTGTGAGACGGCGTGGCCGAGTGCGCGTGAAGTTGCCGCCTGGTCGGAATCCGTGGCGATCACGGGCCGGAAGTCGCAGCTATAGAAACTGGTCAGCCCAACGACCGACGCGGCACCGGTCCCGGGCCGCTCACAGGGCAGAATCGCACGGGAATTTTGACCCTCGCCCAGAACCAGGAAAAACGGTTCGACGCCTTCATTGAGTCCGGCGGAAATGAAAGTTTCGAACCACGGTCGGCTCGTAAAGAGCCGCATACGGCCCGGCCCGTCGAATAGCGCGCGTGCTCCCGGCGGCATGGCACCGATGGTTTCACAGCGCGTTAATTTATCCATGGGCTCAAGGAGGGGCGTTCACCGGGGGCGTTGTCGGTGAAGGTGCTTCTATCGGCGTCGCAGGGCAAGCACCGAAATGATAAGCGATCAAACCGGCCCACTCGTGGATCGCATAAAAACTGCGGATCCAGGCGTTGGTGTGCGGTAGGAAATCGGCGAAAGTCAGACTGTCTTTCCGCTCGCCGTGCAGCGGGGCGGGCACGATCGGATAGCCGGCCCGCTCGAAGGATAGGATCGCGCGCGGCATGTGCCAGGAATGGGTTACGACGAAGGCCGCCGGAATGCCCGCCTGACGCAAGATGGCGGCGCTCATGCGGGCATTTTCGCATGTATTCGCCGATTGGGTCTCCCGCCATTTGACAGGCAAGCCGAACGCCGTCTCGAACGTGTCCGCCATAAGATCGGCAACAGCCCCTTCCTCGCTTCCGACTGGCCCGCCGCTGATCAGCACGGGCAACCCTGTTGCGCGGGCCACGATGGCCGCGCCGGTCAGGCGCTGCATCGATAACGGGCCGGGCTCCGCCTTGACGAGGGGGTCCGGCGTCTTTTCGCCGTCCGCGCCCAGAATGATGATCGCCTTTGGTTCGGGGCCGCCCGGCGCATAAGGCTGAACGGTTTCCAATCCTTCGATCAGAAAGCCGCTGAATGCCGGCATTGCCAGTATGTACAGCGCGACCAATCCGAACGCGATCATCGTGCGACCAAGCCGCGGCCTGCGCGGCTTGATTAGGCGTCCGGCCAGCACGACCCACAGCAGACCTGCGGGCGGGATAAGCAGGAGCGGGAGGATAGCGCGAAAAAAATGAAGCACGTCTTGAAGCATTCGGTCTATTGATCCCGGTCATCCGCCTGGTCGAAAGCCTGAATTCAGCCAGCCGTTGTCGACGGCCGCTTCTTACGTCGCGATTGTGCGATGTTTTTACTTCCAAGCCCAAGAAACCGACAGGGCTTGAGGCGATGGGTCCAGTTCGCCGCCCAGTTCGCCGTGCGGGCGTTTTTTCCCATGACTCTGAACGGTTTGTTTGAGTTTCATACGAAAAAGGATAGTGTAAAAATAGTATTTAAGGATGTCTCGTCGACAAGTTTCATTATAACCTGTTGCGGCGATGGCACAGGTAATATGATACGGATTTTGTGTAGTCCTTTAGCTTGCGTCACAAAAACACACAGGCGGGAAGTAAGGCTGAGGTCGCGTCGATGCTAAGACTTTTCGGGCATTTCATCCCTATTAAGATGCTTGCCCTCCTAATTCTCGAAATGGCTGTCCTTGGCGGTAGCGTATATTATCTTTTATCGACGGGCATTCATTCCCCGCAGCTTCTAAAGGATCTGCGCGGCCAACTCGGCAGTTTTTCGTTCCTGTTTGCAGTCGCCGTGGGTTTCGCGATGATTTCGATGGGCCTCTATAGCCGGTCGGCAATGAGCGACTATCGGACTCTCGCTGTCAAAGTACTGATTGCGCTGGCGTTGGTCGTGCCGGCGAACATGGTCGGAACCTCGCTGTTCCATGAAGAGCTATATGAGAGCGCGAACGCCAACACCTATTGGTGGCTCAAAGCGCCGCTGGTCTGGCTGGCCGTTATTCTGCTGACCCGTATCTTGTTCAGTTACGCCAACGGTCGCGATTTCATGAAACGGCGAATCTTCGTGCTCGGATCGGGCACACGCGCGGCGGCGATCCGGCAGATGGCGTTCCATGGATCGAATCAGTCGTTCCTCGTGGCCGGGACATTCGATCCCGGCGGCCCCGATAGCCACAACCGCACCGGCGATTCCTATCAATCGATCGCCGAGGAGCCAACGGGTGCTGCGAATTGGGTGGACATCGTGCGTCGCGCCCATGCGTCCGAAATCGTCGTTGCCTTGGACGACCGCGGCGGGCTACCGGTCAGCCAGCTGCTCCGCTGCAAGATCGACGGCATCCAGATCAGCGACTATCAAACATTCTGCGAACGTGAGACCTGCCGCCTCGATCTCGACGAACTTAAGCCCAGCTGGCTGATTTTTGGCGCCGGTTTCACGCGGGGATTCCTCACCGATCTATTAAAGCGCAGCTTCGACATTTTCGTGTCGGGGGTCATGTTGTTGATTACCCTGCCCTTTTCTCTGATCGCAGCTGTCGCCATCAAGCTGGAAAGCCCGGGGCCTGTCCTTTATCAGCAGGAGCGTGTCGGCCTGCACGGACGCAGGTTCATGGTGCTGAAACTGCGTTCGATGCGCCAGGATGCCGAAACCGGCGGCGCGCCGCAGTGGGCGCAGGTGCGAGACCCGCGCGTGACGCGGGTCGGTGCGTTTATCCGGATGACCCGGATCGACGAACTGCCGCAGCTTCTTAATGTGCTGCGGGGGGATATGAGCTTCGTCGGGCCGCGTCCCGAACGTCCGTTTTTCGTCGACCAGCTAAGTGACTCGATCCCCTTCTATCGCGAGCGTCACTGTGTGAAGCCCGGTATAACCGGTTGGGCGCAAATCAATTACCCCTATGGTGCGTCGTTGGAAGACAGCCGGCAAAAGCTGGCCTATGACCTTTATTACGTGAAAAACCATGGGCTGTTCCTCGATTTCATCATCATATTGTCGACCGTCCGCGTGATCCTGATGCAGCAGGGCGCACGATGACGCGGCCGCGATCGCGCATGCGATGACCTACGCGTTTAGCTCCACCCTGCTGCATGGTCTGGCAGCCCTCGTCTTCCTCGCGCTCAGTATCCAGGTGATCGTCCGCGGCCGGGTCAGCCGGACCGGCCGGTTCCTTGCTGTGGCGGCGTTTGCAACGGCCGCCTGGGCCGCTTCGGTTGCGTTCGAGGGCGGCTTCAATCGCTTAAGCTCAATCCTCGAGACGGTTCGGATCGGGGCCTGGGCGCTGTTCACCGGGCATTTGCTGCGTGGCGTGATGAAGGAGCGTCGAAATCTGCCCCGCTGGATTTTGGCGGGACCGATACTGGCGCTCGTGCTGACGACCTGGGCGCTGGAAATGCCCGACATGTTTCCGGTCCAGGAACGCCTGCTGGCGCAGATCAGCTGGCTGACGCAGACCGACCGCGTGATGCGTATCCTGCTGGCGGTCTCGGGGTTTCTTCTGCTGGAGAATCTGTATCGCAACGCGATTCCGGAATCGCGTTGGCATATCAATCTGCTGACCATCGGCGTCGGTGCGATCTTCATCTACGACATCGTCCTCTACGCTGATGCCGCCCTATTTCACGGCGTCTCGCCGGCCCTGTTCGTCGCACGGGCCCCGGTCGACACGCTGGCCGCGCCGTTGATCGCCTTGGCGGTTGGCCGCAACCGCCGCTGGCTGACCGACATCCGCGTATCGCGCAACGTAATCTTCCACTCTTCGACCCTTCTTATCAGCGGCATCTTCCTGCTTGCGATCGGCATATCGGGCGAGGTGTTGCGCGATATCGGTGTCACCTGGGGACCGGTGCTGGAAATCACGCTGGTTTTCGGGGCGGTGCTGTTCGTGGCGGTTGTCTTCACCTCGGGTCGGATGCGGTCGGAGCTGCGGGTTTTCCTGATCCATAATTTCTTCAGTTCACGGTATGACTATCGCAAGGTTTGGCTGGGTTTCATCAATACGCTGTCCAACCCGTCCTTCGCAGGCGAGCAGCTGCGCGTGCGAATCATCCGCGCGGTTGCCGATACCGTCGACAGTCCAGCCGGCAGTCTGTGGCTCAGCGATGGGCCGGATACCGCCTTCACACCTGTAGCCAGCTGGAACTTGCCGCGCGATGGCACACCTATCGACGCCGCCTTTGCCGCCGCCTTCCGCGATGGCGCCTGGATCGTGGAGTTTCAAAAGCCCGGGGATATTGTCATCCCCGAAATTCTCCTGCGGGCCCAACGGGCTTGGCTGGCGGTGCCGCTGACCCATCTTGGACGTCTTCTCGGCTTTATCTTGCTGACCGAGCCCCGCGCGGCGATGACCCTCAATTGGGAAAATTACCAGGTCCTGCGGATCGCGGGCCGCCAAGTGGCAAGCTATATGGCGGAGGAACAGGCGGCGCGCGCGCTGGTCGAGGCCCGGCAGCTTCAGGCCTATAGCCAGCGTTTCGCCTTCGTCGTCCATGACATCAAGAATGTCGTCAGTCAGCTTCAGCTCATGCTTTCGAACGGGGAGAAGCATGCTGAAGACCCGGAGTTTCAGCGCGACATGCTGGAAACCGTGCGCCATTCGGTGGCCAGCATGAACAAGATGCTGGCCCAGCTGCGTGCCAACCGCGAGGCGACGATGTCGGAGTCGGTGGTCCCCGGCATTGTTGTTGCGGAGTTGCTGAAGGCATGGCAACCGAAGAAGCGGCTGGATATCCACTTTCATAGCGACGAGGCGGGCAGCCGGGTGCGCATCGGCCGAGACAAGCTCGATTCCGCCTTGCGTCACCTGTTGGACAACGCGGTTGAGGTGTCGACACCGGGCGCGGAGGTTGCGGTCGAAGTGCGGGATGCCGGCGACAAAGTGCTGATCGACATCCGCGACACCGGTGCCGGTATGACCGCGGACTTTATCGCCAATCACTTATTTCAGCCTTTTCGCTCAACTAAATCAGAGGGTTATGGCATCGGCGCCTATCAGACCCGCGAGTTGATCCGCGCGGCGCACGGCGATCTTTTGGTCTTGAGTGAACCTGGGCAAGGAACGATCATGAGAATCGTGCTTCCCACCGAGTCGGCTCTGTCGCCGCCGACGCCGGAAAAGAAGGTTTTAGGAACGGTATCGTGACTGACGACAAGCCGAAACTTCTGATTCTCGAGGACGATGACGGGTTGCGTCGGCAGTATAAGTGGGCGTTGTCGGACTATGCCTTGTTCCTGTCCGGCACCCGCGCGGAAGCGATGGAACTGATGAAGATCGAACGACCGCCAATGGCGGTCATCGATCTTGGGCTGCCGCCAGACCCTGACGGCGCCACCGAAGGGTTGGCTGCGCTCGAAGGCATCCTGGCAATGGCGCCGGAAACCAAAGTGATCGTCGCCAGCGGCAACGAAAGCCGGGAACATGCGTTACGGGCGGTATCGCTCGGTGCCTATGATTTCTATCAAAAGCCGATCGAGATCGATGTTTTGCGCACGATCCTTGACCGTGCTCTGCGCCTCTATCGGCTGGAGGCTGAGAACCGCGAGCTTTTGAAGCTTGGGCATGTCATGTCGCCGATCGACGGCATCATCGGCGCATCTCAAGAAATGATGCGGATGTGCAGGACGATCGAGAAGATCGCGCCGACCAACGTCGCTGTTCTGGCGTTGGGCGAGAGCGGCACCGGCAAGGAGCTAGTGGCCAACGCGATCCATATGATGTCGCCGCGCAAGAACCGGCCGTTCATTGCGATCAATTGCGGCGCGATCCCGGAAGCTCTGCTGGAAAGCGAGCTGTTCGGTCATGAGAAGGGTGCGTTTACCGGCGCGATCAAGCAGACAATTGGCAAGATCGAGAGCGCCCATACCGGTACGCTGTTCCTCGACGAAATCGGCGACCTGCCGCACCCGCTGCAGGTCAAATTGCTACGCTTCCTCTCGACCCGCATGATCGAGCGCATCGGGGGCCGCCAGCAAATCCCGGTCGACGTCCGCATCGTCTGCGCGACCAATCAGAATCTCGAAGAGCGGATGGCGGATGGCCGATTCCGCGAGGATCTGTTCTATCGCCTTAACGAGGTCATTATCCGCATCCCGCCTTTGCGCGATCGCGAAGAGGATTCGGTGCTGCTCGCGAGCTATTTCCTGCAGCGATACAACGCACAGTTCGATCGCAAACTCCGTGGTTTCACGACTGAGGCAATTTCCGCCATTGCCGCCAACGGCTGGCGCGGCAACGTACGCGAGCTGGAAAATCGGGTTAAGCGCGCGGTCGTCATGGCTGATGGCACGAATATCACGGCCGCGGACCTGGAACTGGCAGAGGGCGCGCCCGAAGTCGACGAGTTCGATTTGCGCGCGGCGCGCAATCGGGCAGAACGCATCGTGATTCAGCGGGCGCTGACCCAAAGCAACGGGAATCTTAGCATCGCGGCAAAACTGCTTGGCGTCAGTCGACCGACACTATACAGCCTGCTGGAAGGACTCGGCATGGCCGTTGCGCCCGCGGGTGCTACTGAAGCACCGTCTTGAATTGAAACAAGTCAATATAGTAATGCGGTCGCGGCCCCGAAGGAGACAACAATGACCTCGTCGCAAATTCGCCTCAAAATGCTCGGTTCGGCAGCGTTGATCGCAATGCTTATCGTGCCGGTACTGTCATCTGATTTTGCTTGGGCTGCCACCGGCGACCCCGCCGCCGCGAAGAAGCATGAGGACGAGGCGGATCAGCTGATCGCCAAGGACGACATGAAGAGCGGCGAGATCGAGCTTAAGAACGCCGTCAAGGCCGATCCCGATAATGGGCGCCTGCGGTTGAAGCTGGCTGATCTCGAAATTCAAATGAACGATATTGACGGCGCGCAGATCGAATTGAAGTCGGCGGGCGATCACGGCGCCGACCCGGCGAAAGTCGTATCCCTGTTGGGCCGCACCTATATGGTGCAGGGTAAATTCGACCAAGTTCTCCAGGACTTCCCGGTCAAAGACGATGCGCCGCCGGACGTCAAGATCGCAACGCTGACCGTTCGTGCCGAGGCGCAAATCCAGTTGAAGCATGTCGAGGATGCTCGGTCATCCCTGATGGCGGCGGAGCAGATCGATCCTAAAGCCACAATGCCAAAGCTCGGTTTAGCGCGTATCGCTTTTACCCTGGGGCAGTATGACGATGCCTTGAAAAAGGCTGACGAGCTGTTGGCGATCGCCCCGACCGCCGATACCCACCTGTTGAAGGGCGAAATTCTGGAGCGCAAGGGCGATCACGCCGGCGCAATGGGCGAGTTCGACCAGGCGATCAAGACTGACCCCAACAACCTTGGCGGCTATATAGAGCGGGCGCAGCTTGCGATCTCGCAGGGTGACGATGCCAAGGCGCAGGCCGACGTCAAAACGGCGACCGGCATCGCGCCCCGATCCGTTCCGGCGCAATATCTCCAGGCGCTGATTCTGGCCCGGGCCAAGGATTATGCCGGCGCGGATACGTTGCTGACAAAATTTGCCGCCGCTTTCCCGGCCTTCCCGCGCGGTTATTATCTTCAGGCGATCGTGAAGTCCGAGTTAAAGCAGTACGAGCAGGCGGAATCGGCGATATCCGCTTATCTTGCCGCTCTTCCGAACGACGTCGGCGGTGAGAAAATCCACGCCGATATCCTGCTCAGGAAAGGCGACGCCGTCGGCGCGGCCGACGTGCTGGAGAAAGTGACGGCCGAGGCGCCCGACGATGCAAGCGCTCTTGGCATGCTCGGCCAGGCCTATATGCAGTTGGGCAAGTCGCAGCAGGCAGTCGACGCATTCGACCGCGCCAATAAGCTAGCACCCAATGACGCGGGTATTCTGCGCGGCCTGGCGCTAAATCACATTTCACAGGGCCAGGTCGACAAGGGTACGGCCGAGCTGGAGAAGGCGCTGCAGATGGCGCCGGGCGATGCGCAAACGTCGCAGGCGCTCGTTCAAGTCTATAGCCGCCAGCGGGATTTCGACAAGGCGAAGAAGCTGGTCGACGACATGCGCAAGGCCGCCCCGAACGACCCCGTGGCCGCCAACCTGTCAGGTTCGGTCGCCCTGGCTGCCCAGGATATACCTGGGGCCGAGGCCGCCTACACGGCGAATGCCAAGCAATTCCCGGATTACCTGCCGACCAGACTGCAGCTTGGCTATGTCTATGCGATCGAGGGCCAGCGGGACAAATCCATCGAGATGTACCAGTCGGTTCTCGCCAAGGATCCTGCCAACGTCCCGGCATTGCAGAATCTCAGCAATATCTATCTCAGCCAGGGCCAGATCGATCAGTCGGCCGACCTCTGGATGAAGGCGCATAAGGCCGCGGCCGAGAATGTCCCCATTGCATTGGGCTTGGTTCAGGCCCTGATCGCAAAAAAGGACTGGGATACCGCCCTGTCCACTATACGCGACATGCAGGTCCGCCTGCCGAACGAGCCCCGCCTCTTTGCCATGCGCGGTGAGGTCGAACTCCAGAAGGGCGCGTTCAAGGACGCTGTCGTCAGCCTGCAACGTTTGTCCGAACTACAGCCGCAGGATCCTGCTGCGAAGCGCGATCTCGCGATCGCAGAGGAGAAGGCGGGCGACCTGCCGGGCGCCATCGCCTCGATCGGCGAAGCGCGTAAGCTCGATCCCAACAACATCGGTCTCGCCGCCGAGGAAGTCAGGCTCTTGGGCCTGCGCAACCCCGATGACGCCATCGCGGCGGCTCAACGCCTGGCGCAGCAGATGCCGGATCAGCCGGCTGCTCAGGCGTTGGAAGGGGACTATCTGGTTTCTCTGAAGCGTCCGGCGGATTCCAAAGCGGCCTATATCAAGGCGTTCCAGACGCATCCCTCGATCATTCTGGTCGAACGTATCTCGGCCTCCGATCTGCGCGACGGCAAGACAGCCGAAGCCGGAAAGGTGCTGAACGACTGGGCGAACGCGCACCCGGACGACATTCCGGCAAAGTTCGCCGTAGCGAATTTCGCGCTGGGCCAGAAGGACTACCCGACGGCGAAGACCAAGTACGAGGCCTTGCTGACCGGGGATCACGCGAACGATCCGCTGATCTTGAACAACCTCGCGGTGATCTATCAGAAGTCGAACGACCCGCGCGCCCTCGCATACGCCCAGCGAGCGCATATCGCCGCGCCTGCGAACGCGGCCATCGCCGATACGCTGGGCTGGATCATGGTGCAGAAGGGCGATGCGGCGGGCGGTTTGAAGTTTCTGGAGCAAGCCCAGGCGGCATCGCCGAGCGACCCGGATATGCAATACCACTTGGCGTTCGCGCTCGACGCGTCCGGCAAGAAGTCCGAAGCGACCGATCTGGTGAAGAAGGCATTGGCCGGCGGCCGCGACTTCGAAAGCAAAAAGGACGCGCAAGCTTTGGCGGACAAGCTGTCTAAGGGCTGATCGGCGCCGTCACTCTAGTCAGCGCTTGAAGATACCGACCAGTTCCGTGTGGGGTGACCACTGGAACTGGTCGACCGGGGTGACCTGGTCCAATTCATATCCGCCGGCGTCCAAAATCGCTGCATCGCGCGCGAAGCTGACCGGATTGCACGAGACATAGACGATGGTCTCGACTCCGGAATCCGCCAGCATGCGTGCTTGTGCCTCCGCGCCAGCGCGCGGTGGGTCCAGGATCACGGCATTGAAATCGGCGAACTCGCGGGCCGTTACCGGTTCGCGGAACAGGTCGCGTGCCAGGGCTTTGACCTGCAGCCCGCGCGCGGCCGCGTTCAGCGCGGCGATGCCCGCCGCATCGCTGTCATAGGCGGTCACCGGCGCGATCTTCGATGCCGGCA
>Ga0116227_10016107_pt1 | contig 10852 bp, 4 predicted proteins | sample S1TSphgellanicum_FD_89693 | JGI IMG/M metagenome (GOLD analysis project Ga0116227, IMG submission 89693) | Host-associated microbial communities from peat moss isolated from Minnesota, USA - S1T2_Fb - Sphagnum magellanicum MG | ecosystem: Host-associated > Plants > Peat moss > Unclassified...
AAACACACAAGGTCGCCGGGGGTATTCTTGGGGGGGGGCCCTAATTTTGGGTTTAGTTTTTATTTTTTTAATAAAAAAAAAGAAGGCCCCCCCCCCCCCCCCCCCCTTCTAGATGCATTTTTCAACCATCTTGTTTCCTTGTATAAATGGGTGTAGTCATGCTAATAGGAACCATTGCTGCCCACTTAGGTGAGGAATATTCTTGGAATATTTTCAAAAAAAGTTTTAGGAATATTCAAGTCCTTTTATTGCTTAAAAACAATGGTTACATGGATATTACATTATTGTTGAAGATCCAAATATTAATGAAATAATTTCATAGTTTGAAAATTTGTAGAATAAAATATTAGATTTGATAATGTGAATTTTTTAAAATTTATTTTCAAGTTAAAATTTTAAAAAGAAAATTTTGATGTAAAAGATACAAAATCAAATAGTGGTTATGACTACTTTTGGTTCATGTTAATGTGATTACACCCAAATAAAAGGTTCAAGGCTTCCATCATTGACATTACTAATGAACATATGATTTGGGCTATTGATCTTAATAATGTTCTTGTTGCATTTGCTTGACATACCTTTAAGCCATTATAGCAAATGGCCTCATCCAAGATTTGGTTAAATCAATTAAATTGCATCAAATCTAATCATCTTCAATTTGTAAGAATTTCATGTCTAAACTAATGCTTTAGATTGATCTTGATAGCTTAAGATCATCTCCAGCAATAACAATAAAATGTCCTAGTTAAATGTAATAGAGTAGAACCCCCCATCACCAAACGCCTGCCCATAACCAAACACAAATTTAGATTAAAAAATTGTTCATGATCAAATCAAATCAACGCCTTGCACCATTTATAGTTAGCCCTATCATCGATTTTCAAACCCTAAAAAATGTGTTTGGCTTCTTCCATTTTTTAAACTAGTATTGAAGTTGTTATGTTTGCTATACCCATCTTGAAAAAAATTGTTATTATATTAAAAAAACACCACATCCATATTTGAGTGGTTGTGTTTGGAAATGGGTGTGAATTATACCAATCTTTAAAAAAATTGGTCTTTTACCAATTGAAAAAACCACTACACTAGTAGTGGAGTAGTTGTGTTTGGAAATGGGTGTGACCTTTGATCCATTTTGAAAAAAATATTTTTTTATTTTAAAAAAAATGATTGGTGACATGGGAAAAAGGTGTTCAATTTGATACACACAAATGTTCATTTTAGAAGGTCAATGTTTGATTATAGGTGATTAGGGAACTCATAGAACACACAAAAGATGTGATGAAATCTCTTCATATCTATATGCATAGGACTTTAAAAGTTTGGTTAAAGGAATCATCTTAAGCAGACCTACATATTTGGGCACAACCCCCATTATGAGATCAAAGTTATTCCTAGTGATGGGGTGATTTATGAACCTTGTGAACATTAAAGGTAAAAATCAAAGAACATGAATAAGGTTGGGATACCTAGCCTATAATGTAAGTTAAAACAATAGAGGACTTAGACAAAAAAATTATCCTTATTTCAAAATTACCTTTCCCTCCAAAAATTGAACATTGGAATCTCAATTCCAAAATGCTTCAATCCATTTACATTTAACAAGTTTTGGTCATTTTCCAAATAGAAAACATGTCTGAGCTTTTAGAATATGTTGAAAAAGAACTCCAATGGATTTTAAACTCTTAGTGCCTAGTATAATAGTGATAAAATCAAAAGTAGAAGAGAACAAAAAGGTAAAGATAGAGGATCAATTTGAACCAAGTATAACATTGTGAGAATCAAAGTATAAGAGAGCAAAAATGTGAAAATAAAGGATCAATTTGAACCTAGCGTAATATTGTTAGGATCAAAAGTATTAGAAGAAAGCAAAAAGGTGAAGATAGAATCATTTTGAACCTAGTTCAATACGTAAAGATCAAAAGTTAAAAAAAACAAAAAGATGAAGTAGACAATCAAGTTGAACCTAGTCCAATATTGTTAGGATCAAAAGTAGAAAAAAACATAATGATAAAACTAAAGGACCAATCTACTATAGTAATAAAAAGAGAAAAAGTATAAAATATCATAAAGGTGAAATTAGAAGACCAAGAAGACCTAACATTGCTACCATAGATATGCAAGAACAAGTTTTAGAAAAGTGACATCTTGCAAGTTTTTATTGGCTCAAGTGAATTGCAAATTGAGATTCACACCAATAGCCCACACAATAACCATAGACATGAATTTAGTGTGCGAGAATTTTGAACCTTGTTTTTAAAAGTTGGAAGACAAAATTGCATGCTTTTGAAATGTATCCTACCTTGATTAAACTTTTGTAGCCCTAGTCTAAATTTAAGAAGAACAATGGTACTATATTCTTTTATTAAGGGCCATATGTGAACCCCCAATCTAGTGGAAGCTTAAGTCAAGAGGATCAATACCAACCATGATGTTCAATGTGCTTGATAAGAGAAGTGGCATGGTGGACCAACTAGCTACTAACAAGGAAAATGTACCACCACCATTTGCACAAAATAAGGGCCAAAAGTCAACAAGGCTAAATGGGAGCCCAATTACAAGTACAAAAGCCAAGTGGACAATAGATGCTTGAGAAGAGGCTATGGATACATAGTAAAAAGAGGAGTTGCATCATTGACAAAGCCTAGCTAGTTCTACAATAAAACCTATCAAAAAATTGTTGTACATTGAATGTTTTTAATTGAATGATCAAAGAAACATAGTTATTTATTGTTGTGCATTAATCTTCAACTTTCAAATCATTTCAATTAGTTTTTTGTCTACTTCTTTGAAATGCAAGTAATTTTGAAATCTATTTTCGTATTTTTAAAACCTATTTTATTTCTTGTAAAATATGTGGTAAGTAGGCTTTAACAAATAAATAAATAAATATATTTCTATTAAAAGCCATTTCAAGAATATCATGATATTTATATCCCCATTTACAAAATTTACCACCTAGTAGATGGCGATATTTTTGATTTACTTAAAAAAAACATTTGCTCCAAATAATTTGGAAGTAAATTTTTATAGTAGTAATAGAAGTGCAAGAAGGTAAATTCAATTATATTTCCACCCATTTTTATGCTATTTTTTGGGTTTATATGCACCAATACAAGTTAAAACTAAAGACATTCACTTTTTGTGTCTCCTTTACCATTTTTTACTTGATAGCAAAACTTACCCAAACCCACCCTACATCATTCAAAGATGGAATATCTAGAAATTCATGGTGGTATTGGTTTAAACTAGACATTATAATTAACCATCAAACTTGCAAAGGAACTTGAGGTTTGTAAGGCACAAGGACTTATTGATGAAACATGTGATTTATTACATTAAAATCTATAAGCATTGAACAATCATTACAACAAAAGGTGTCCTTGTACGCCAAGTGATTTCACTGGATTTTTAGTGAATTCACTGGTTGTAATGAATGGGGACCAGTGAAGAAGTAGTGAATTCATTGGTCCAGTGAACGGGGGACTAATGAACTACACCCACATTTTGTAGTAGTGAATTAACATAACTATTTTGCAATCAAGACAAACATCTAGGTTAAGTGATAATCAAAAGCATGAATGTTGGCCAAGAAAGGTTCACAACAAGTGTACAACACCATTCACAATTTTAGGGAATGGTTAACTACTAATTATCCAATAAGTGTTATAAAAGGTTTTCTGTCAATCCATTTTACATTTTCAGAGGTGAAAGAATTAAAGATGATTACATCAAAGATAATAAACCAAAAACATTCATGGCAATGTAGAAAAGAATATGGATGACATGTTTTTTATTTAAGGATTTTTTTTCATTTTTATGAATTTAGTCCTTGGTGGCATGTTTCAATCCAATTGTCATCTAGTAACCTTAGATGAACATGGTTCACATGTAATTCTAAAAGCAATAGAACAAGCATGACAATTTGGCTTGGACAGGATCATCTTACCTTCACACACCTTTCATGCATACAACCTCTAGATATGAATTGCTTCAAGCCATTCAAATTTGCCTTCAAGAATAAAAATGATAGCAACATGATTAGAACCAATCATAGTGAACTAGACAAACCAACATGATAGCCAACTAGGTGGATAAAACCTTGAACCAATGACTATCCAAACAAAACATAAAGAATGAGTTTAAGGCAACATGGATTTGGCCATTTAATCCAATGGCCATGGATTCTAGGACTAGGTCTAGTGATGTGTATATAACAAAACCAAACATTTGAAAATTGAATGAGGCGTGTGGGAATTCAAATGATGCATCAAATGTTAGTCCACAATGAAGGGAGGATTGAACATTATTAAATTAATAAATATGGGATTTATGAGTTTGAACATGGTGAAGGAGAAGATAATTTTGATGATTTTGAGTTACATGGATTAAGGTGGGTCCAAACAACATTTAACAAGCCAATGTGTTTACTTTGCATTTAGGACTATTTTTTTTTTTGGGGTCCTTTTGCCAAAAAAACATTTTTCATTAAGATGAATTTTCAAATGAAATATTTTGAAACTTCTTATTTATTGTATTTAGATTTTCCCCAATATGTCATATGATTTTTTAAAATCAAATTTGAATAAAAATGAAATTTTAAAAATGTATAAATTTTGCTAGATTTTGTATTTTGTCTTGAAAATTATCACAATTTCAAATCATACCAAAAGATATTACATTTTCAAATTTAATTTCTTATATTATAAGCTACAACTTTTTTTTAAACAACATTTACATTGCATCACATTTACATGTCATAAAGGATTCCTAAACTTTAAACAAACCTTAAATTTTGATTAATAAAAAATTGAAAAATATGAAAATCTAAGTGATTTTTAGATTTGTTTAATAGTACCTTATTACTACAAAGAAATTGTATTATGAAAACTAAGGGGCCCTTTGTGAATATAATGTTATTCAATGAAGTTGTCAAACATCCTTTGTTAAAACCAAATGTTGATATTGCAAGATTTCATGACTCATTTTAGATTTTTCAATATCCATATTATTTTGAAAGCACAAATTTTTATGATTAACATGCCATTAAATTGGCATCACATAGGGATATGTAACAAGAATTGCAAAAAAATTGATGTGTTGATGAGCATTGAGGATTTTGGCTCATTTGCATTCATTTGCATCTAGATATTATGTGGAACAACCTATGAATGAAGTTGTCATTCTAGAAGCTAAGACAACATAATATGGAGGCAATGACCTAGTTGCAAATCTAGCTAATTTTATCTAGGAACCTCAAGTTGAAAATTTAAATTCAAAAAAATATATTCTAGAATCATTTCATCTAGCCCATTTGTTATTGTTACCAAGCTTGCTTATAGGGAAAATAAAAAGGATAAAACCATTAGTTAATTATAGTATGTCCCATGTTGTAACAAAGTGAAACCAAATTAAGGATGAAAACCCCAAAAAAAGGTGATGTATAAGTAGTAGCATAATACATAGTACTAGTTATACATACTAAAATATATTTAACACACACAAAAATAAATTGATTTGATGTGATCTCCATATGTCACACAAAAAATTAATTGTAGAAAGATTAATTTGTAAATACAATTTTTGAGGGCCTTAATGTGATTTCACTTGACATCCAACAAATATTTGAAGATTTTACAACAAAAGGTTGTGGAGAAAGAAGCTACAAAACAAATTAAGGAGGTGAAAAGAAAGAAAGAAAAGAAAAAAAGGCAAGGTGAATGGCAAAATCATTTAATATACAACACAACAAACAACCAAAAGATAGGTTGAAAGATGGCCAAGAGAAACTTTCAAACTAAGGTTGGGTTACAACCACAATCATGGAAGTAGGAGAATGACTTTATGACAACAATTAAGTTGATTATAGAGTTGATCAAATTGGTGACACAAGTGTGAACTTTACATTACAACTAAAGCCCAAAGAGAGGCCAAAACAAGGGCAAGGATTTGGATGTGTCCAAGGGACCATGTTGCAACAAGCCTACAACATTATACCTTTGTTGAATAACTAACAATAGAAAAAGAAAAAGGTGGGAATGATGGTGAATTTTAGTTGACAACCAACTAGATGGGGGTGATGTTATTGAAAAAACACAAGCACAATGACAAACAAGAGGTAAAGGATAGGTTTTTTGTGAAAATAAAAGTAGGATGACAAATAATAAGAGGGCTCAGGGTGGGGCTTGAAGAGAGACTAGGAATACGACAACAAACAACAAGAGAGAAGGGGGGTGGGGGTTAATAAAATACCATGATTAAAGTGATGAACAACATGAAGTAAGGAGAAGGGTTCGAGAAAACCATGACCATGACAATGAACAATAAGGAAGGGGTGTAAACATTGGCATTCATGTGTTGGTCTATTATTTTAAAAAATTCATTTTTCATACATAATTTTCAACAATGTGTTAGATCAATATAAGTATTTTTTGATTATGTTTTTATTTTACATCATATATATTGTGCATCATGTTCTTTACACACATTTTCAAATTTCATAATTTTTAGGGCCAAAAGCAAATTTGAACTAGTGGTTTAAAAATATGTTGTAAAAAAGATTTCATTAATTTTAATTTTTTTTCTTTTTACATCGTCAATGCTAATATTCTCTCCAGTTGGTGCACATTTGATAAAGAATTTTTTTTTGTTCACATATGCTTTTAATTTTAGTGACAATGATTTCATTGGAGCTTGTTTAGGTGGGATGGGATATAGTTGTAGGTTGTACAAAAAGACAATTCCAAATTGCAAATTTATTAGAGGTCAATTCCAAATTGGAAATTTTAAACTTACAAGTTGTAATGTTTCAAAATGTCTTTATGAATCTTAAGATATCGAAAGAGAAACAAATCTTTTTATTTTTTTCAATGTTTTTTGGAATCTTTGTCTCTTTAAAAAAAAAAAAAGAATCTTTGTGTCTTTCCAATTTCATACACATGTTTACATGTAATTTCATACAAATGTGCATATGTGTTATTTCATTTGAATATGATGAAGATTATTTCAAGAGATTGACATTTTATTTTTATTTTTTTGAAATTAAGCTAGTTTCCAATAAAAACTTCTCCCTTAAATACCTAATTCAAGGATTTAATCCCCACTTGCTTATCTAATTTAATGTTTATCCACCCTAATTACTTCCAAAATTTCAATGAATTAAAAATAAGGGTGGAATTTCCCCTTGGATGATAATTGGGTAGTATTTTGTACAATTTGAATCCTATATATATCTGAAAATAACATAGCTTTCAAATGTAAACCCTTATTTCTTTTTTGTCATTTCATTGTCTTCGGTAGTGGGTAGTAGTGCAAAGCCCAAGTTTGCAAAAAGACTTTTGAGACATCAGTTTGAATCAAATTTTGAACATTGAGACTTTGCAAGGAATGGAATTTAAAAAGGAAAAGAAATTGACAATCCAATTTATTACACTCCCCTTGTGATTTTTTGAAGATATAAAATTATAATTTAAAGAAATATTTACACACATTATGGCTCCTTTTATTGTGTTTACTCTTAAGGGGGTGGAGGTTCAAAAGAGATTGGAGAAACAAGATGATGGACAACAATGAGGGAAGCCCATGAGTTTTTGAGAGACCATGAGTAGATGTACGAATAGTAACGAGGGGCTCGTGAATTTTTGTGAAACCATGACCAAAATAACAAACAATAAACAAAAAGGAGGGGCTATTCCCTTCTTGAAACACCACGATCAAGATGACAAACAACAAGCAAGAAAGAGGGGTGAGGGTTTTTTAAACCACAACTAGGATGATGATCAACAAGAGGGAGGGGCTATGGATTTTTAATTAGAAAACATGATCAAGATGATGAATAACAAGCAAAAGGGAAGGGGGGATTCTTAAGACCACAACCATGATGATGGACAACAAGGAGGTTCGAGGGTTCTTGAGAAACCACAAATAAGACAATGACCAACAAAAAGGAGGTGTCCATGGTTTTTGAAAAACCCTAATTAGGACAACAAACAACAAGCAAGAAAAAGGAGTGCGAGGTTCTTAAGATCGTGTCTAGGATGATGAACAATAAGAGGTAGAGGCAAGGGGTCCTTAAGTGATTACAAGTAGGGTAATAAACAACAATAAATAAAGGTAATGGGGTGCTTGTTTAGGAATTCAAATAAAAAATCCATTCAATAAAATTTTAAGTTTACATTTTGATTTAAAACATTTGAAAATGAACACCTATTGTGTTAGAAAGAGTCAATTTTGTAAAGGCCTATCAAAAGGATTGAGATAATAAATTTTTTTGGGATGAGAATCAAATTAAGATGACAAAAACCTATTAACCACATTCAAAAAAATCATACCTTTGAAAATGTGAAATTAATCTAAAAATTCAAAAAATCAAAAAAATTCTAAATTGATTCAAAATTTGAAAAGTTCAAAAGTCTTTTACTGCTTATCAATGGGGTGTAATGTACACAATTTGTTGAAAAGAATTAAAGCTTATTATACAAAAATTAAAATAAAATAATGATTATGATTTGAAATTGTTATATTTTAAAAACTCAATACAAAATCTACGAAGGATGTATACACTTTCAAAAATTCATATTCATTCAAAAATAAGAAATAAAAAAACATGTCACGTATTTGGGAAAATACCATGAAAAGCACTAACAACACCACAAGCAAAAATAAAGAAGGGGTTGGTAGTGGTGGTACTTGAGAAAAACACCTTGCACGACATTCAAATAACACTTGATAACATTTGCAAACATTGACAACACCACAAACCACATTGGCAACACACAAAAAAACACCAACAACACCTAACAACATTTTGAAATTTTTGGTGGCACCTGAACAACACCAACACTTGTAGCTCACCTCAAAAAAAAACATCCATAATGCCCAAGTAGCATTTGCAATACACATAACAATGTTTAAAATGTTTGAACACCACTTATAACACACATGAATAGTGCCTCCAACACATGAACAAACCTTGGAAGTGCTTAAGTAGCATCAACAACACACATGATTAACAACACTAAAAGCCCACAATTAGCCAAAAATAAGCATGAGCAGCACTAGTGCCCATGAAACACAAGATCCGCTTCATGAATATTGCTTCGAGTGGTACCCTATATGATACCTGCCTGGTTCTTATTGAGAGAACCAATTGATAACCAACCCAATTTGAAGGGCAATGTGATACCCGCCCAACATTGATAAATACTCCCTCAAGGGAATATTGTGCAATATTTAGTGTTTATAGGTGAGGGATGGGTAAGCATGAAAACACTAAATTTGGATGTGTTAAAATCCATACTATCTCAAATACAATGCATTCGTTGGATTGCTCTTAGACATATCAAGGGACATAATGTAAATTAATTGATTTTTTAGTGCAAAGAAAATGTGTTGTTTCCGTTGCATCTTTTCAATTGGGTTGGTTTGCACGAGTATGATAATTGATTACCAAACTATCAATCCCATCCACATAACTCCATAGTTTTTCTCTTCAAAAAAAACACTTTTCATCCAACACCTCCAAGGTTTGATAATATTCAATCCGTCAAACACATCAACACTTAAGTGGAAAATGAAGCTTGCTTTGAATAGAAAATACTAGTGTTGGATGGTTCTCTCTTTGGAAAATCAAAGAAAGAACCGGTGGGGAAGGGGTAGGGTATATATATATATATATATATATATATATGGGCAACCCTTGACCAACGGTTCTCAAAAAAAATCCAAGAAACCGATCTTGAGCCGTGACTGACGGTTCTCAAAATCATGTAGAATTGGTTTTTGACTCATGAAGCTCCCATGCTTGTATACCAAAAAATTACTCCCATTTTGCAATAACAAAATTTCACTAAGGCATTTGAAATATCAAAATCTCAACAAAACAAACCAACAAACAGACAAACAAACAAACAAAAACACTGGTGTCTACATTGGATTCAATTTTTGGTAGCAGCCCTCAGGCCATTTTTGGGCCTTAAAAAAAAGGCCTCTTTGGTGACAATTTACACCAAACTACAAAGTTTCTAGACAACCCATGACCCACCACCCCCTCTGCTGCACACTGACTCACTGCCCCCTTCTCTTCCACCTCTTTCCAACTAAACAAAATAAAGTATTATTATTTTTTTAAAAATAAAATAAAAATAAAAGTATAATTTTCAAAAAATAAAAAATAAAATTAAGTATACATATTTTTAAAAATAAAATAAAATATTTAAAGTATAAGTTTGTGCTGCAAATTCCCTTGCCTTGATTATCCACCAAACTACCCAGTGTCAAGTGTCATCCCACCCACCCTACACCATGGTATCATTTGTCATTAATTTTCATTTTAAAAAAATGATTAAATGTTGTTGTCATATTACCCATGCCACCACCCAAACATGTACTTTCATTTATTTTAAATATGTAGTCACCTGCACACAGACCATTAATGAGGCTAATTTTTGGGTGTGTCGTATAGCAATTATTATGATGAATGATTTTTTTTTTTGTATGGCGAATTTTGCACTATTTTGTGACATTCTTGGATGAAAATTTGCATTAACAAAAAAAGCCCTTGTTTTAAAGTGTCAACTATGGGTTTTTCTTTTGCCCTATTTTGTGACATTCTTGGATGAAAATTTTGCAATAACAAAAAAGCCCTTGTTTTTAAAGTGTCAACTATGGGTTTTCTTTTGCCCTATTTTGTGACATTCTTGGATGAAAATTTTGCAATAAAAAAAAGGCCCTTGTTTTGAAGTGTCAACTATGGGTTTTTCTTTTGCCCTATTTTGTGACATTCTTGGATGAAAATTTTGCAATAACAAAAAAGCCCTTGTTTTTAAAGTGTCAACTATGGGTTTTCTTTTGC
>Ga0116227_10016108_pt1 | contig 10852 bp, 8 predicted proteins | sample S1TSphgellanicum_FD_89693 | JGI IMG/M metagenome (GOLD analysis project Ga0116227, IMG submission 89693) | Host-associated microbial communities from peat moss isolated from Minnesota, USA - S1T2_Fb - Sphagnum magellanicum MG | ecosystem: Host-associated > Plants > Peat moss > Unclassified...
GACGCCGCTGAGGTTGGCCACGCCCTCGACGTAGTCGGGGGTCTTGGGCACGCGGGCGAGCTTGGGCAGGCGGATGATCTCCTGCACGCTCATGATGTCGAACCCGAACTCCTCGTCGCCGAGCTGGAACGTGACCAGCTGGCTCTCGTCCTTGTCGGCGGCGGCGGGTTCGGCGGTTTCGGTGGGCATGGTCTGCTCCTGCCCGCGGCGCGCGGGCGGCGGGTCGATCGGTTGCGTCGGGGCGGGACGGGGCGGCCGGCGAGGCGACGCGCTGTCCGCTGCTACGGCGCCGGATGATAATCGGTTGGATCCTGCGGCGGCGTCTTCACGGTGTAGATTCGGAAAGGACCGCCGGTGAATCCGCCGTGCGCCGTGTTCGGCGGAATGACGACGAAGGTTCCGGGGGAAACCGGTATTTGTTTGTCGCCGAGCCATTCCGTCCCGGAACCGTCGATAAAGAGTTGCACTTCGGTCGTTCCGGCGTGTGTATGCTTCGGCGCCGTGCCGACGGAGTATGCGAACGCGGTCGAATCGATTCGAACGAGCGGCTTCGTCCGCAAATTCGGAAGCGCCGCGTTCGGTGGCGGAAGATCGGCCGGGTTGACCGCGTTTAAATCGAGTGACATCGGCGAAACCGGTGCGGGATCGGCCCGCGCCTTTTCCGGAAGTCGAGCAACGAACGCGCCGGCTGCAAACGCGAGCGCGAGCATAACGAACGTACGGAAGCGATTCATGAAGGCACGTTCTCACAATTCATAAGCAGTCCTCGCGCTCCGTCGTCGCGCGTGCCCATACGCCGCGTCCCGCTACGGGAGCGGGAGCTCGTGCATCTTGCGCGGAGGGATGTCTCATCGCACATTGAAGCGCGCGCCATGCGCCGTCGCTTGCGCCGCGTCTTCTTTGCATTGACGATCGTTACGTCAGCCTTGCTCGCGCACGTCGCGATCGATCTCGCCGGCGACTTCCTGCTTTCGCACGACGCGTATGACGATGTCGCTCACCATTCGCGCGAATCGGTCTTCATCGTCGCGTGCGTCCTCGCCGCAATCGCGAGCTGGCGCACGTTGTGCGCCGCTCGCGCGGAACTCCGCGGCTCGCGCGGTTCCCTGCGCGCCATCTTGCACGACTCAGTTCCCGCTTCGTGTTGCCGTTTCGTCGCCGCCGTCGCCGCCTTGTCCGTGCCCGCCCTGCTGGCGATGGCCGGCCTCGACGCCGCACTCGACGGAACCCCCATCGATGACGTGGCCGACCTGCTCGGCGGCAGCGCGACGTTGGGCCTTACCTGCACGCTCGGCAGCGCCCTCGCAATAGCCACGCTCGCGTGGACGGCGATCCGCGCGTTGGCTCGGCTCGATCGCGTGGTCCTTCGGCTGGTCGCCGCCTTGGCCGAACGCTCTCGCCATCCGCAAGCGGCTACGGCTACCGTACGTCGCGTTCGGCCCGCGACGCGAAGCTACGCAGGCATCTGCGCGCGAAGCTTCGGCCTGCGCGCGCCGCCCGCGATGACCTGACTCATCCACCTATTCGTTAACTAAAACGTTTCCGGGCCGCGCTTCGCGCGCGCCCGAAGGAGAGTCATGCCGTCTCATCCGATACGGGCGCGCTCTGCGTCCGCAATTTTCCTGTGCGTCGCATTCCTTCTCATGCGATCACTCGCTTCCGCCGCCGACAGTTCCCCCGGCACCGGGACGATCGTGGGATCGATCGTCGATAACGAATCGGGCTTAGTCCTCGCCGGCGCGCACGTTAGCGTCGTAAATTCCTCGCTCGCCGCCGCCAGCGACGCGGGCGGCGGATTCGTGATCGCGAACGTTCCGGCGGGAACACTGCGTTTGCGCATCGAGCGCGAGGGTTACCAGCCCTCGGATTCCGATCAGATCGTGCTGACCGCCGGCACGACGATCCAGGTCTCGCTCGGAATCCAGCGGGTGGCCAGCGGCGGGAACCTGCGCACGATCGGCTCCTCGTCGGTCAGTTCGGCGCAGTCGCTGCAGCGCGCGAGCACGATCTACCGGACGCTTTCACCCGAGACCTTGCTACAGAGCGGCATTTTTCGCTTCGGCGACGCGCTGCGTACGTTACCCGCGATCAACAACTCGATTCCGGGCGATACCGCCTCGCTCGGCGACGACATCAACTTGCAGATTCGAGGTCTCGGCGCCAACGAAACGACGGCGACCCTCGACGGACACCCGATTGCATACGGGGTTCCCGGAGGTTACAACTACCAGCTCTCGCCGATCTTCGGCATCAAGAACATCGCGGTCACCTACGGCTCGGCAGGGACCGAGTTGACCGGCGTCAACGCGATCGGCGGCATCGTCGATCAGCAGACGATCTCGCCGACGCCGGACCTGCGCTTCGCGCTCACGCAAGGCTGGGGCACGTTCTCCAAAATGGATTCGGCCATCCAGGCGACCGGTACGGTAAATCGTCTGGGATATGCCGTCGCCTACGGCGTCGGCAGCACCGACGGGCCCTTTAAAGATGACTATTTCTACCAGCCCGGCGCCGCGTACGATCCGTCGGCGACGGACCCGGCGGTCCGCGCGCTTGGCGTTTATAAGGACGATTCGCTGGCCGTCGCTCGCAGCGGACTCCTGAAACTCCGCTACGATCTGAGCTCGGCGACGCACGTCACCGTGACGTCCCTCGCGTCGTCGTATTGGGAAGACAAGACCGGCAACGGCGACGGCGATTATCTGACCCCGACGGTGGCGCTCGCGACCGGCAACCAGCTCTTAGCCAGCAAATCGACGAAGGACCCCTGCCCGGCCGGCGAGTTCACGGCCACCAACGGAAACGGCACGCCGTGGGGCACGGGGCCGAGCGGCGCTCCCGACGGCGGTTCGCCCTGCCAAACGCCGCAATCGTATGCCGGATTCATCGCCGGCCTGCAGGGCGCCGGGCCCGCCTGGCAGTCGTTCAACTTCAACGACGAAGCGATCCACATCGAGTCGGAGGGCGCCCGCCAGAACCTGCGTTTGGACGCCTACACGAATCGTTATCTCAACACCGGCGATCGAACCTTCGCTCTGCCGTTCGTTTCGACGCCGGGCGACGTCGCGTCGTGGCACAATTACAACGTGTCCACGACGGGCGCGCAACTCAGCGACACGTTCGCCGGCCGCAACAATCAATTCAGCGTAGGCTACCAATACGATAACTATGCCTACGATATTTCGAAGAACGGCGTCCTCGAGGGCGCGCCCGTCGTGCAAGAAACGGGTCCGTTCCTGCGCGAGGCGTACCACCCGGAGGCTTCGCCGCTGGCTGCGTACGCTTCGCTCTATCTGCGCCATGCGACCGAAACCGATTCATCGTACGTCGACCCGCGCCTCGCGCTCGTATATACGGCGCCGGGTGGACGCGACGTCGTCCGCGGCGCGGTCGGCGCGACGACGACCGAACCCGCTGCCAACCTGCTGGATCAGCAGTTTACTTTCTCGAAAGAGTTCGCCGCGGGCGGCGGCGGCGGACTGAATTGCGGCAGCGCGAACTCGATCGGCTCGGCGCCGTCGTCGGTGCTCAAGCCCGAGCGCGGCGTCGACGAGGAAGCCGGATACGGACACCGCTTCAGCGGAGATTCGCAGGTCGAACTCCAGCTCTACAACGTAAACGTATACGACTACATCGCTTCGACGATCACGCCGCTCTCGACCCTCGGGACGGGCTTCCTGACGCCGGCGCAGCTCGCGACGGCGGAAGCGACCCTGGCGTCGGTGTGCGGCAGCACCGCGAGCCCGCTGGCGCTTCTGGGCGTCTCGGGCTCGGTGAACGTCAACCAGCTTCGCTCGCGCGGCTTCATGTTGGGCGGCCGGCAACGCGTCACGCGCGGACTCTTCTTCGACTACGACTGGAACCTGACATCGACCGTGCTCGTATCGGCGCCCGTCCAATACCTGCAGCAGAATCTCACCGCCGTGCTCGGCTCGCAGGTCCCGCGCCTTCCGCTGCACACGTTAGATTTCTCGGCGGACGGCCAGCCGCTGCCGAAGCTCGACGTCCGTTATACGCTCCACGCGATCGGCGATAACAACACGAAGCGGCTCGGCGCGTACAATTACAGCGACCTGCGGATCTCCGGAGTGGTCGGACCGGGCACGTTCGCCGTAACCGTCAGCAACCTCTGGAACCAGAACGCGTTCATCTACGGGTATCTCGGGCAAGGCGAACCGTTGCCGCTCAATCAGTACGCGAGCAAAGCTTCGTACGCACCGTACATCGGCGCTGCGGCCACCGAACAGTTCGGCTTGCCCTACCGCGCGCTTTTCCTCACCTATACGCTCCAAGCGAAGTAAGGAAAGATGAAGCAACGTAACATTCTCTGCGCCCTGCTGGCGCTGCTCGCCTGCCCCGGTCCGGGCCGCGCGGCCCAGACGTTGATCTGGTCGCCGGATCTGATCCATTCGCGGGCCGAGTTCACCGTGTCGCACCTCGTCGTCTCCAAGGTATGGGGACACATCCCGATCCAGGCGATGTCGATCGCGACGCCCGCCGGCAGCACGATCCCCTCGGCCATCGACGCGACGCTCAACGTGGCGCGCGAAGACACGGATAACCACGAACGAGATGCCGATCTTCGGTCGGCCACCTATTTCGACGTGGAGCACTATCCGACGATGGCCTTTCGCTCGACCAAGATCGTCGCCAAAGGCCCGGACGACTTCGACGTGACGGGCCTTCTAACGATCAAGAGCGTCACCAAGCCCGTGGAGTTTTCGGCGCACGTGGAAGGCAGAGTGCCGGACGAAGGCGGGGGGACACGGGTCGGTTACAGCGGAGAGCTGCACATCGACCGGCGTGACTTCGGCATCGTCGATACGCGGCTCTCGGCGGTTGGCGTCCTCGTCGTCGGCTACGACGTCGCCATCCGCCTAACGGCCGAGGCCACATCGCAGGACCCGAGCGTGCGGGCGAAATGACGCGTCCGGCCAGATTCGCGCGCGCGGGAGGCCGGCGTGCGACGCGACGGACGTCTGGCTACGGGCTCACGATACGCCGGACGGCAGAACGGGCAAGGAACCCTATGAACATATCGTGCCTTATCCGACTCGGCGCCACACTCGTACTTGCCCTCGCGTGCGGAAATGCGGCGCTCGCGGCTACGCCTTCACCGCAGGCGACGGCGCCGACCGGCCTCATCAAATTGCCGAACGGCGACTATACTGTCCCGATGCGCGAACTCGCGGGTTCGGGAACGAGCGGCACCGTCACCCTGCATCCGAGCGGCGCGAAGACGCTCGTCACCGTCTACGTTTTCGGAAGCTCGAAGCATCGCCACACGTTCCGCTTGCACACCGGCCGCGATTGCAGCGACACGAACGCGGGCACCGTCGCAGCGATGCAGCCGGCGTTCGGGGGAGAGCGCACCCAAACGCTCGTCTCGCTCCCGATTTCAAACCTCACGTCAAAAGGCTACGTCGTCGACGCCAACGATGCGACCGGCCAACGCCAATTCGCCGAGGCCTGCGCGCAGCTAAAGTAGCCCCGTCGCCGGCAGAGATCCGTTACTCGTGAGGCCGTCTCGGTTTCTTTACTGATACGGGCTCGCGAACTTATTGCGATTGCCGGCTGATGCGTGTACAAGAGACGTAGCCCCCACCACTGCAAGGGCCGGCTGATTTTCTTCTTTGCCGGCGCCTTTCGTCGATTCTCCACATTGCACTCGAAGGGGATCAGGACATGGGGCTCATTCTTTCGTACGCTGCGAGCGTCGCCGCTTTTCTGAAGCGCGAACTGCAGGGCGGGCCGGCGGCCCGGCGCCGTCTGCCTGAGGGAACGGCTCGCGGGAACCGAACAGTTCTAGCCGGTCTCTTGCTGTTGCCGAGCCTCTCGGCTTGCGGCAGTCTCGGCCAGGCAACTTCGGCTGCCGCCGTCCCAGCGGCGCCGAACGACTCGGCGCTTTCGGCCGCCGCAGTATCGCCTGCCGCGCCCTTCGTTGCCGGCCCGAACGATCTGCTCTACGTTGCGAACGCCGGTAATAACTCGATCACCGTCTACCACACCCAAGCGTCGGGCGATACGGCGCCCATCGCTACGATTGCCGGGTCGAAAACGGGACTCGATGGTCCGGGGCAGCTCTCGGAAGATGCAAGCGGCGATCTCTACGTTGCAAACGAAGGATTATCGGGATCGTCGCCCTCGGCCATCCTGGTCTTCAAGCATGGCGCGAACGGCAACGTCGCGCCGATTCGCGTGATCACCGGCCCGCTGACCGGGCTTTCCACCTACGTCTACGCCGCAACCGTGGATCCAACGTCCGGGGAGATCTTCGCGGTGGCCCAGGTGGCGAGCGGTGGCGGCGGCGTTTCCAAATTCATCCGCTTTTCGCCCAACGCGACCGGCAACGCGGCGCCACTTGCCACGAGTCAGAACACCGACAGCGCGCGGGAACTGGCTTTCGACTCCAGCGGAAAACACATCATCAATGCGAGCACCGGCTGCTGCGAAAACTCCGCCACCTTTGGAGTGTACACCTACGAGAAGCAGTTCCCGAACGGTGCGAACCTATCCCCGATCTATACCATCGACTCGTTCTACACTGCCGGCATCGCGGACGATCCGACGACGAAGACTTATCTCGCTTCGACCGGTGGCACGCCGTTCGGCGGCGAGGGCATCTTTCGCTTTGACGAAGACACCGTCGGACACGGGGCAACCCAGGGCGGCTCGAGCCACTTTTCACCCCACGTCGTGTCGGTCATCAAGAGCGATACGTGCGGCGGGCAATTGGCACTCGGCTACGAGCGAAACATCTATGTTGCGCACAGCACCCAAGACTGCCCGACCGATGCCGTGTACGTCTACGAACACGATGCGTCCGGAAACGCAACCCCGCTTCGCATCCTGACCGGTTCGGCAACGAAACTGGATCAACCGACCGGGATCTACGAAGGAAAGTAGCTCGAGCGTTAGGTCCCGACGAGTTCCTTGAGCGCGTGCGCGAAGATCTTCGGGGCCTTGCCCTGGAAGAGGACCGATTCGTTACCCCCGAGCTGCTTGCGGATCTCGAGGAGCTCGTCGCGCAGCGCCGCGGCTTTTTCGAAGTCGAGGTTGGCGGCGAATTCGCGCATCCGCTTCTCGATCTCGGTTGCCATCGCGAGCGCGACTTCGCGCGGTAGCTTCTCGCCTTTGAGCTTCTTCGCGTTGTTCGTTTCTTCGCCCGAGCCGATCAAGTCGAGAATGTCGCGTACTTCCTTGCGGACGGTTTTCGGCTCGATGCCGTTCGCGAGGTTGTGCGCGATCTGGCGCTCGCGGCGGCGTTTGGTTTCGCCGATCGCCCGTGCCATGGACTCGGTGATGACGTCGGCGTACATGACGACTTTACCCTCGACGTTGCGCGCCGCGCGGCCGATCGTCTGAATCAGCGACGTGCCGCTGCGCAGATAGCCTTCCTTGTCGGCGTCGAGAATGCCGACGAACGATACCTCGGGCAGATCGAGCCCCTCGCGCAAGAGATTGATGCCGACGAGGACGTCGAAGAGGCCGCGCCGCAGATCGCGCAGGATCGCGATCCGCTCGAGCGTTTCGACCTCGCTGTGCAGATAGCGGACCTTGAAGCCGTTCTCGAGCAAGAAGTCCGTCAAATCTTCGGCCATTTTTTTCGTAAGCGTCGTGACGAGCACGCGCTCGTCGGACTCGGTCCGCTTGCGGATCTCTTCCATGAGATCGTCGACCTGATGCTTCGTCGGCCGGACTTCCACTTCGGGATCGACCAGGCCGGTCGGGCGAATGATCATCTCGGCGACCTGGGTCGATTTCGAAAGCTCGTATGTCGAGGGGGTCGCACTGACGTAGATCACCTGATTGAGGTGTTGCGTAAACTCGTCGAACATCAGCGGCCGGTTGTCCATGGCGCTCGGCAACCGGAAGCCGTGCTCGACCAAGACTTCCTTGCGCGCGCGGTCGCCCGCGTACATCCCGTGAACCTGCGGAAGCGACACGTGCGACTCGTCGACGAAGAGCAGCCAGTCCTTGGGGAAGAAGTCCAGCAGACACGACGGCGTCGCGCCCGGCTCGCGGCCGGCGAGGTGCCGGCTGTAGTTCTCGACGCCGTTGCAGTAGCCGACTTCGCGCAGCATGTCGAGGTCGTAGCGCGTGCGCATTTCGAGACGCTGAGCTTCGAGCAGCTTGCCGTTATCTTTGAAGAACTTCAAGCGCTCGACGAGTTCCTCTTCGATGCCGGTGATCGCCCGGCGTAACTTCTCGTCGGGCGTGATGAAGTGTTTGGCGGGGAAGATCGTCATCGCGTCCTTGGACTCGACGTATTCACCGGTGAGGATGTTGACGACGTTGATCGCTTCGATCTCGTCGCCGAAAAATTCGATCCGGTGCACGAGTTCTTCTTCGACGCCGACGTACTCGAGCGTGTCGCCGCGGACGCGAAACGTCCCGCGCACCAAGTTGAGATCGTTGCGGCGGTACTGCATGTCGACGAGCCGCCGTAAGAAGACGTCGCGATCGACCGAATCGCCGACCGCGATCTTCAGCGACATCTCCATATAGTCGGCGGGCGAACCCAAGCCGTAGATGCAGGAGACCGAGGCGACGATCAGCGTATCGCGCCGCGTGAGCAGCGACTGGGTCGCCGCGTGGCGCAAACGCTCGATCTCGTCGTTGATCGAGCTGTCCTTCTCGATATACGTATCCGTGTGCGCGATGTACGCTTCGGGCTGGTAGTAATCGAAGTACGAGACGAAATACTCGACCGCGTTATTCGGAAAGAAGTCTCGAAACTCGGCGCAGAGCTGCGCTGCGAGCGTCTTGTTATGACAGAGTACGAGCGTCGGCCGCTGGACGAGTTCGACGACCCGGGCCATGGCGACCGTCTTACCCGAGCCCGTGACGCCGAGCAAGGTCTGGGCCGGATCCCCCCGCAGCAGACCCGCCGCGAGCTTATCGGTCGCGGCCGGCTGGTCGCCCGCGAGCGAATACGGCGCGACGAGTTCAAAACGGTCGTTCATCAGTACGCGCCATAACCCGGGCCCGGTCGCCGGGTTTTCGCAGGGGCGGGCCGAACCGACTCGCCCATGCCCGGCCCCGTTCACATCTTCCTGCACCTCGCACTTTGCAACGCGGCCGCCCAGGCGCCACCGGAAACGACGCTCCCCGTCCACGTGACGATGGCGTACCACGTCGGCGGCAACGAGGTCGACCGCGTCTTCAAAGTGGTCCGGGGCGACGGCGCGGAGGTCGTCGCGGAGTTCGACGTCCCGCGAAGCCTCTACAAGCTGCAGGTCGACCTCCCGCAATACAAGTGCGGGGTGACCGACTTCATCGACGTCTTGAGCGACCACAACCGCACGGTCACCGAGACGCTCGTGCCGGCGCCCGTCCCCGCGCCCGCGCCGGTCGTGATGCTCGACGGCGCCGCGCCGCTCTCGTTCGCGTACTTGCGGCCGACGTTCGTCGTGTTCGCCGCGGGGTCGGCGTGCGACCAACCGGTGACCGTGGCGCTTCCCGTCCCCGCCCGCCTCGAATACGATCCCGGCTCGTATTATGTGGGGCTCGGCTCAGACTCGAGCACCGGAACCGCGGGCTCGCTCGTGGTCGCACTTCGCCTGCGCACGACCACCGGACTCGCGCACTACGTGCGGCTTCCGCTGCCATTTCCGCAGCCGTGGGACGGCTGGCCGACGACGGTCCGCTTCAACATTACCGAAGAGATGATCGACGGCCTCATCACCGAGAAGACCGACACGCTGCTGTGCCCGAAGATGTGGGAGACCAAGGTCGGCTGACGGACTTTTGCACAAAGGCTCGCACCGTGGCCGCAAGCGAGACCCACGGATGAACGTCGTTCATCCGGACCGCAGCCGCCGGGCCGACCCCGTCGAGCAAGTCTTGCCGCCGGGACGGATGGCCGCAATCGGCCTTCAGCACGTCCTCGTCATGTACGCCGGCGCGATCGCCGTGCCGCTCATCGTCGGCGGCGCACTCCATCTGCGCAAAGACGAGTTGGCGGCGCTCGTCAATGCCGACCTTTTTGCGTGCGGACTCACCACGCTACTCCAATGCCTCGGCGCCGGGCCGTTCGGGATCCGTTTGCCGGTCGTCATGGGTGTAACGTTTGCCGCGGTCGCTCCCGCAATCGCCCTCGGCAATTCGAGTCTCGGGCTCCCCGGGGTTTACGGTGCGGTCATCGCGTCGGGCATCTTCGCCGTCGCCCTCGCCCCCTTCTTTAGCCGTTTGCTCCGCTATTTTCCGCCGCTGGTTACGGGAACGCTCATCACGACGATCGGCATAACGCTCCTGCAAGTCGGGATCGGCTGGGCCGGCGGCGGAACGGGTGCAAAGGATTTCGGCGCACCGCACAATCTGCTGCTCGCGGCCGGCGTGCTCGCCGCCATCTTAACGATCAACCGTTTCTCGAACGGGTTTCTCGCGAATATTTCCGTGCTCTTGGGGCTCGGGCTCGGTTTTGCCGCAGCGAGCGCGCTGGGCCTGGTCGACCCCTCGGGCGTCGCGGCAGCGCCGCTCGTCGATTTCGTGCGGCCGTTTCGATTCGGGCCGCCGCGGTTCGACTTCGGCGCGATCGTAACGCTCTGCATCGTGATGATCGTAACGATGGTCGAGTCGACGGGAATGTTCTTGGCGCTCGGCGAGCTCTGCGAGCGGCCCGTCGATTTGCGAACGCTCGTGCGCGGCTTGCGGGCCGACGGTCTGGGCGCGATCATCGGCGGCGTCTTCAACCCGTTTCCGTACACGTCGTTCTCGCAAAACATCGGGCTCGTCGCCATGACCGGTGTCCGGAGCCGCTTCGCCGTCGCCACGAGCGGCGCGATCCTGCTCGCGCTCGGCCTCTTTCCGAAGCTCGCGACGGTGGTCGCTTCGATCCCGCCGGCCGTGC
>Ga0116227_10016109_pt1 | contig 10851 bp, 4 predicted proteins | sample S1TSphgellanicum_FD_89693 | JGI IMG/M metagenome (GOLD analysis project Ga0116227, IMG submission 89693) | Host-associated microbial communities from peat moss isolated from Minnesota, USA - S1T2_Fb - Sphagnum magellanicum MG | ecosystem: Host-associated > Plants > Peat moss > Unclassified...
TATATATGGTAAATATGTAATAAATTAATAGCCTAATAATTAATGGTTGAAGATCTTTCCAATAAATCGAAATTTTTAACTTCATGTCCTACTTTTCAATATAAAGTAGGTTTGGTGATTGGTCAAGTGCAACCCAAGATGCTATGGGTTTAGATTGATGTGCTAATTATGGATTTGTGAATATTTTGAACTAAATACATCTAAGGAGGTTTTAAATACTTATCTTGATGTTTGAACATGATATTATCATTTTGAAATTTTGAGCTTTGAGTAAGCTATGGGCCACTTAAATTCCTTTATCCAAATTATTTTCTATAAAAACCAGATTAACCATTTCAAAATTTATATATATTTATTACATTTCAAAATCTATTTTAGTTTATTTTCTTTCTAGATGGATATTAAGTATAAATTGTTATGATGGTTGGTTAACTTTGTGTGTTCATAATGAAAAGAATAAATTAATGTGATAGTCAAACTTTGGTTCAACATTGTGAATTCTAAGGAATCTTTGAAAGGATAGTAAAAAAAAATAAGAGAATTGATCAAATATCTTTCCATTACAAGGTTTAGTGGTATGTTGGCTAGTGAAACAAGTACATTCATCATTTCAAATGTTTCATTTTCCTTTTGTAATCTTCAATTCTACCTTTATCTAATATACAACAATTTCCCATAAAAGAAAAGTGAACTAGATCACTTTTGTAACAAAATTTTAACAAGTTGTGGATGGTAGCAAAGCTCAAAATAACTTGATGCTTTCATGTCATGGATTATAGTGCTCATATAATCCATAATAAACAATGTCACTATTCAATTTTTTTCCATTAAACTGATAATGCATATAAACATTGATTTCCATCTATTTCCATTACATGACTTAATGCTTTCCCTATGTTTGCATAATGTTATGTACAACATTATATTTTGAATTCCTTAGATTTGAAGAAAATGAATGTTTTTTCATATCACAATTAATTTCAAATTGAATATTAATCCAATTTCAACATTGAACTTGCATGATCATTTGAATATTATATATATAACCATAATTGCAAATAAAATATCTCAATAGATTCATTTTTGGCTTGGAGATAAAGAGTCAAAGAAATTTACTATAACATCAATTTATGAGATTTTCAATACCTTTTATTTAACTTTTTTTTTTCAATATGAATTCATCAATTTGTTTAGCAAAACAACCACAAAGTTGAAAAGTGTACACATGATATGTATATTTAGATTTCAAAATGTATGTATGAAAAACATAAACATGTCATTCATTTTGGATGAGGTTCCAAAAAAGAGGTAGAAACATATATTATATTCACAATTAAGGTTGTTTGTCACATTTGGTCAAAGATATCGTGGCAATCATTATTAAGGTGAAAGCCACTTTTCATTCAAAAAAATGATGTATAACAACTATTGTGGTATAGAATAAGTTGAAATCTTGATGACATCCTTTGGCTATAATAAACACAAGTAAAAGACTTTAAAATTTACATAACATTTTGGAATTCAAAGTCCATTTTGAGTCAAAATTAATTTTGATCCAACAATTAGATGAAGAGGATTGAATAAAATCAATGTACATAAAATATAGCTTATATTTTTTTGACGGCCATAGGGCCTTGTGTTTGTGATTCATGAAAAATTACCAAATAGAAAAAAATTAAAATATAATGCAAAACCCATTTAAAAAATCTCTTCTTCTTTCATGTAGTATTGGTTTTTTAAATTTTTAAACGACATTAGTATGCATTTATTGCTAATCAAATGTTAAAAAATACATTTTTTGAATGGATTCACAAACAAAAACTCTAAAATTTTAAATGGTCTTAAATTTAATTGATTTATATCAATTCCATTCACCACAAAAAAAAATTCAACAAAAAACTTAACCGATAGCTTCAATTTTGAAATATATGTAATTTTCATATTTTGTGACAAGTATTATTTTGTCACATATATTTTCCATATGTTCAAATTCTTCAAGGTTTGTTTTTTTGAAAAAATTATTGATTAATTTAAATTTAAAGCTAACAAAATATTATTGTTGAAAGAAGCAAAAAAATCCAATATGTGATTTCCATACTTTACCAAAAAACAAAACGTAAAAATATCATATTTGTGACAATAATTTTGGGGGGGCTTAATGTGCTTATGCCCATTATATCTATTCAAATTCCAAACAACCAACTTGCTCAAGTTCTAGGAGAATGTCGCCTCAACAAAAATTCATTGTTTTTGCAAAATAAAAAATTAAGAAAGAATAATAATTTGTAGTCAAACTTCATTCACATGGTAAAATGTGGAGAACAAGTATTTTCTATCTCCCATTTTTGCACTAGTTATACCAAAATAAACTTATCATGTGATAATTGTGTCATGGAATCATTATTTTGAAATTTTTTTCCAACAAAAAAAACACATTCCATCTAATACCCAATGTTGTAGCATTATACTTCCATTCAAGTTGTCCATTAGATTTTAATACAATTGATTTTAGTTTAATCTTTGGTTTTTATGAGTTAGTGCTCGCCAATTTTGGGTTTTTTTGGCTAAATCTAGCTTTGGTTTTTAAACCTGGATATGATGAGTTTACATAAGACAAAACTCACCATAAGTCTCATCCTAGGTCAAGACCCTACCTCATGACCTAGATCCAACTTAAGAAAAGTGAGGGTCAACTAGACCTAGCCTTAGAATAACCCAAATGTCTTAAGGTCCTTTTTACAAGGCTTAGCTATGGTTTATAATGTAATTAATGTCTAACCTTTTCACACTTTGTACCTCTTTTAAAAGATAGTTTTCCTTCTAGTCATCTTTCTAGGTTTCTTCATTAGAAGTTTAAAGAAAACATATGAAATTAAAATGTGGGGATACCTATTAGCTTTAAACGTTCCCTCATTGCAAGTTTCAGCAAAACACATGGGATAAAAATGTAGTGCTCCAAACTTCACCTTCATAAGTTCCCTCATTACAAATTTGGGCAAAATATAATGGCATAAAAATGCATTGTTCCTTATCATTATGTGCAAAATGGTGATTAACACTTTTAGTAATATGGGTTATACTCAAATGCCCATGGGGATATTATGTTAAATTTCCAAACTACTTGTATTAAACAAGCATTTGGGGGAGGTGGGGGTGGCATTAGGTGAAAGAATTACGTTTTTTCCTACTTTATTAATTTTTTTGATATGCACATATTTCAACTACCCTATGTTTTTTTTTTTTAAAAATTTGCATCCAATTTCAATACCTTAATTTCATTTACATTTTAGTTTTAATAAGCCTAAAGTTATAAAGGTTTAGGTTAGCTTAAAGTAGTTTCCATTATAGTTCAGACATATGAGATTTTGGGATGGAAAATACAAGAGTTCACACTACTAGAATTCTTGGGTTTTCAAACTAAAATTTTTGGTAAAAAAACATGATTTGGACAAGGGTAAAAAAAACCCCCCTTGTCAATTTGGACAAGTTGATTTGAACATGTCCAATATGATTAGGGAGGCTTTTTTGACTTGTAAGGTAAGGACCATTTGAATAATCATTTTGATTGTCGAATAGTGGACCATTTGGACTAATCAAATGATTTAAATAATCTATTTTTAAAATAATTATAAAAATCATTTGTAGGTAGGTTGGTAGGTCGTAAAAATGCATGTAGATATGTGGTAATCTAGCTTAGCCTACTTACATACCTTAACATAACTCAAATAACCTATTTAACTTAATTCAACCTACTTACCTTAACTCCTTAAGCATGTACATAGATTACAAGTAACCTTTGATTACCCCAATGATAAACTAAATTTTTAATCAATGGACCACATCATCAAAAGGTGTTCAATTTTTGTTAATTTTTAAATTTCACATATTTATTTCAACACATCATCACAAGACTATGAGGTACATAGGTAGGTATGTTGTAGGAGGTACATGTGGGTGGGTGGGTGGGTGGGTGAGTAGGTAGTAGGTAGGTAGGTTGTAGTAAGTAATTAATAAGTGGGTAGGTGGGTAGGTAAGTAAGTAGGTAGATAGGTAGGTGGGTGGGTAGGTGGGTAAACCAATAAATGGGTGGGTAGGTGGGTAAACCAATAGGTGGGTGGGTGGATAGCTAGGTAAATAAATAGGTAATAAATAATAGATGGGTGGGTAGGTGCGTAAACCGATAGGTGGGTGGGTGGGTAGCTAGGTAAATAAGTAGGTAATAAATAATAAATGGGTGGGCATGTGTATAAACCAATAGGTGGGTGGGTGGGTGGGTGGGTAGGTAAATAGGTTGGTAAATATTAGGAAGGTGAAATAATTATAACATTAGTAGAAATTGGCCAAAATGTAACCATTTTATTTGTGACTACATGCGATTATTAGTTATTTGTAACTACATTTGGACATTTTTACAACTATTTCTTGTGTTGGTCATATTAGCGATTACACTGCAATTAATTTGTGACTATTTTGGTGTTCATCTTTCCATGTGAACAACATTTAGTTTGGTTTTCATCCAAAAAAATTAATTGATGTCTCATTACTTGTAAATGTGACCAATTTAGTTGCAACCTTATCAGTATACAAAAATGTATCTTGTAAATTGTAAGGAATATAGTTAGGTGTATTACAGTTCATAAATGTATATTTTGAATGTATATAAATAACCATATTACATGTGTATTAGCATAAATGGCTTTGATATTATGGTTGCACTACATAGTGTATAATTTGAATATATTAAGTTTTTATGTAAAATATTTACCAAATATATTGTGCCCATCTTACAAGTTTATCCAAACCATCTTATTTTATTTAAGATATTACAAATTAAATTTATTAATATTAATATTTATATTATATTATGTATTTATATTAATTACATGAAATAAAAAAATTTATTTCAAAATTATCCTTGAATACAATTTAATAATAATAATATTTTCTTACAGAATGATCATAATGAAGATGATATTATAATGATAGAAAAAATAATTATATAATTACTGAAATAATTACTAAAAGTCTAATATATTATTATATTTTTATTAAATTATTTTCAAATGACTAATTTATTTATTAAAAAATAGTCTTTTAAATTAAAAAATAAAAAATAAATTATAGTAAATCATAATAGCTCTAACAACTGACATAATTATATATATAATAATAATATAAAATAACTAACCTAGGCTAGTTACAAATTACATGATAATAATAATTATTATTATTATTATAAGTAATCAATTATGAAATATTACTATACCATAATAATTATTGTAGTAGTTCAAATGGAAATCTAATAAATTATTATAGAAATGCAGAAAATATTTTTGAAAGAAAATATACTTATTAAAATATAAAATATTTATTATAATAGTTCATAAATAGCTATAATGAGTGAAGTAATAATGAATAATAAAAATTAATTAATTAACGTTGGCTACCAACTAGTTACAATGATAATTGAATTAATGTTTTTGCTACTATTAAATATTTACATTTATATTTATTATTTACTATAAAAATGAAATAATAATGGGAATAATTATAATAAAAAAGTTAGCCTAGGCTAGGTTCTAATTATATTATTAAATTAAAAATACTCATATTACTTTATGTTTATAATTAATAGTTAATATATAATTAAAACTAAATATTATTACTATTTATCTAGATAATAAATTAAGTAATATTTAATAATATAATTAATTGAATAATCATAATATATTGATGATTATTACCATAAATAATTAGCTAGTTTTTAATTTAATTTTTAATTAAATAGCAAGTTAATTGATTTATTTATCTATATGTTATTTAATAAATATTTAGTAATTTTATTAATTAATTATTTGATTTAATATGAATTAGTTAGCTAATTAGCTAGTTGTCATTTATTACTTAGTTATATATTTTTAAACCAAAACATATGGGATAAGTTTTTTAGTTACAAATAATTTCTAATTAAAAATGTTTAGTTGCAAATGACTTACAACTAAAAAGCTTATCCCATATGTTTTGGCTTTCATTTTCATTTTGAAAACCATATAAACAAGGTGTTTTGTGTTACATTTTCATATTTAAAAACATGGGCATATGGGATAAACCAATACAAATGACTTAACCCAAAATAAAATATAAATATTCATGTACTTACACCTAACTACATACTTCTTTAATTTACCTACCTACTTTTTTACCTACCTACCTACCTAAATAAATATTTCACCTAGGTAGGTAAATAATTCTTATCTAGGTAGGTGTTTAGCTTAGATGAATAGGTAGGTAAATAGGTAGGTACCTAGTTCAACCTACATACCTAAATATTGATTTAAATTTAATTTAGACAAATTCAATTAATATGGTACATGGCAAATTTCTATTACACCATGTGTCAAAATCTAAACCATCCAAACATAAAAATTAAACATCTTAGATTACTTCAAAATAATAATAAAATATTTTTAATTATTAAAATTTGGGACATGTGGCAACACATACCTTGTTCCCATTGTTCATCAAAAAAGTCACATCCTAATTGCAAATGACAATATGTATATGACAAAGGATGAGGGCGTATTTCGTTGACTTTGTGTTTCATCCAAAATTTTGTTGTCGTTTGTGATTAGTGTCAATGCAACTTGTCCAATGTGACTATTAAGATTTTAGTTGCAAATGTCACTTGTAACTAAAATTAGTTGCAAGAACCAATTGCAAAATGATCATTTTCTACTAGTGTAAGTAGCTAAGTTGAAAACTTAAGGTTGTAAGTAGGGAGTACCTAGAGGAGGTTACCTAAGGTGATATGTAAATAGTAATACCTAAAGGAGGCTACCTAGGTTAATGTATAGGTAGGTAAGTAGATAGGTAAGGAAGAAGGTTACGTAATTTTAAATAGGTAGGTAGATTTAGGTAGGTTGTGGGATGGCAAGTAAAAGGTAATTAGAGGAAACTACCTAGGTTAATAGGTAGGTAAGTGGGCAAGTGGGCAAGGAGGAAAATGAAGTAATTATGTAGGTAGGTTATAGGATGGCAAGTAAATAATACCTAGAAACTATTTAAGTCAATAGGTAAGTAGATAGGTGGGTATGTTGTAGAACATGGTAAATAGGGTGATAGGATGCCCCATTTGACTATAATGACATTGGCCATCTTGATTAAATGTTTTATTTGATTAAAACCCCATTCACCATTTTGACCAAAAGTGTCATTTGTTTCTATCCAACTTGATTAAACATTATTACCCATTTTGATCAAAGTGGTCAATTTTTTGGTCAAATTCGACTAGATATTCAAGTTAACACATAGTCAAATAAGTCATTTCAACTAAGTTAACTGGTCAAAAAATACACATGCCCCTAACCCCTAGTCAAAATGTATGTGTTCACTAGTCAAGAAAAATCAAGTAATCAATTTGAACCATTTGAAGAACCAAAAATTCTAATAGTGTCATGAGTTTGAGAAAACATTTGATATCCACCTCATCAATATAGTCCATATGTATAGTCTACATGATCTTCACCACCTCTAAATCCATAGCTAAATCATCATCTTTTCTTCCTAACATTCCATTTCGCCATTACATCATTTATTACTATTAATTAGCTTATCAACTTACTAATTAAACTTATTAATATTAGTTTACTTACTAACCTATTGATTGAACCTCCTAACAATTCATAATCCCTTTTATTTTGAATACATACTAAGGTGGCAAGTGTTCCTAGGCTGATTTTGATTTAACTGGCAGCATTATTTCAAGGAACTCTTAAAATTGTAGCTAGTATACATAAATGCGGTGACACCTTCCCCTGAAAAAAGTCACTTGTAACCAATTTTTTTGTTAAAAGGGAACTTGCAATGGAATATTTTGTTTTCAAAAAACTATGTCACACCTTTTGACAAAATTTTGCCGAAAAAAAAAAAGCATCCAAGAGGCTCAATTGTTTTTACCGCTTTTATATTGCATAGCCTTCACCCAATTGGATTCTTCGAAATTGTTTGAGTTTGAGTTTTTCAACACGATGGGCCAATGAAATGTGGTCATTACAAAAGAAAGAAAATCTTGTGTGCAATTCATCACCTTCCAAAATCCAGCACACAAAGCACTAACCTTTCCATGAAAATGCAACCTCAAATTTCCATGTTCAAGTCCAATAAGTCAATGTCATGATGTGAATGAAGATTGGTTTTGACATCAAGTTTTCCAATTCTCAACCTCAACACAATTGAATCTCCAAGAGTTTAAAACCACTACTCCACTATAGCAAACAACATCACCATGGGATTCTAAAAAAATATCCCAAGTGGGTCCCTTCAATTACCAATGGGAAAAATTCAAACTCTCTGGCAGCCCATAACAGATATTCATCCCAAAACTTGTTTGCGAAAAAAAAAACTGGCAATCTTGGGGGTTGAATCCGAGAAACTAAAACTTTTACCTATGAAATGACCCATTTCTGGGCACTAGACAACAACCTGCTATAAAAGCCATTTGTGGTTCTTGATGTCATTTGTGGGGGGAGATTTTGTAAGCTTTAGGTGCACTCTATTTGCATCATGAGGCATGAAATAATTAGCTGGATTAGAGAAATCCGCAAAGTCACCCTGTCTTCGCCCTGTCTTTGGGCCTCCTTTCAACCCCTAAACCCTTTCTTAGTGGTATCCGTAAAGCAAGGAAATTTCATTAAATCTCAGTATGAAATGCTGAAACTCAGTACGAAATGCTTATTCTCAGCATTTAATGCACAAGGTTCGAGAGGAATTATATTAGTTGTACAGGTAGGAGCAGTGAAAATCTATGTAGCAGTAGTGGAGGCGCTCATGAAAAAAGAAAGACAGGGTGAAACTCAGGAAACCATCAAAGTTTCCTGAGTTTCACCTCCCCCTTAGTGCTGATGTACATTTTTGCAGGTTCTCTGGAATCTCACCATGTGTATGACCAAACTCGGTACTGGTATTGTCTTTTCCTGACTTTACGGATATCTCTATTGTCGTACAGATTCTAATGAAAGTCATGTAAGGGAGGTTTCGGTTGATTGCTTCAATTCCACCCTCAAAACATCTTCATCTGAACTGTTTGATTAGAGAAAGCGAGTTAAATGTATGGAGTATGTACCAGACAGACCCAAGACCACAGTAGCCACAACGCCAGTTTGTGGCGTTTTGAGCACAAAAGACAGAGCTTCTGATGCGAAGAAAGTCAATGCTATTTGTGCTCATAAGGTGGACTACTGGTACTGCTGTTGCTCCCTGGAACAAGAAAACCCAGAAAAGTCTCGACTTCATAAAGCAAAACGACTTTGTGGGTAGATCAGAAAAATATACATTAGGTCAGGGGTGGCAGATTATGTCATTTTCGTGCCCACATTATATGACATAATCTTGCAATATACGATCTTTTTTAATGTGTTCATAATCTTGCAAAATTTATGATCATACACTTGTAAAACTGACCAAAGTGTCACTGTTGAACATAAATTTTGTGTTAAATCCTCAAATCTGTCACCCCAAACCTTAATGTCATGGAATGTACCGAGACATTAAAGTCTGGGGTGGCAGATTATGTCATTTTCTTGATCACATTCTGACATAATCTTCTGGTGATTATCATACATTTGTAGTAGTGACCAAAATCTCAGTTGAACATGACTTTTTTCAAAAAGAAAAAAAGAACTTGCCACCCCAGACCTTAATGTCATGTAATTGTCCTGCCCTTGCTCATTATGTTGGGTGCATCACCAAGCTCACCCTAATGAGCTTGCCTGGTGGTGGCTTACACAACATAATTGGCAGGGGCTTGACCATTCCATAGTACATGTGAAACTGGTGTTCCAAACCATATATGCTATTCCCACAAAATGAAAAGCTGCTTTGAAAACGGCAGAAACTTGTTGCTCAGAGAGGCATTTAAAGTGAGGGACCATGGGCCCCTCCCAACATTGAGAAGGGCTTTATATCCATGATAGATTAAAAGCATGGGGCCCCTTTCAGCCTGACAATTGGGCCTTAGCTGAAACCAGCAGCGGCTGTTCTCTAGTACCAGAGTTCACAGTGCAGAACCTCGGAGTAGCTAATAGTACATTAGGAACTAATAGCCCCTTTGATGAGTGGTGATTCAGCACACAGAACAGTTCCTTTGCTTCTAATGCCGAGGTCTGGGCCCATGGTGGCCAATTCTGCTATCCAAATGGTCACCACTTAAGCAGGTCCATCATGGGCTGTTCTGGTAGTGTATGTAATTTTACCTTGCCCTCAGTAAAATTTCTGTCTCAAGAGACAGAAGGCACCTTATGCATAAGGTCATCTCTAAGGAAGATGCCTGCCCTCCTTAAATGAATCACAAGCCTTTAAACATATACCAGATCTTCACACTGGGTAAGGACCTCATACATTGCTGTTTTGGGAATTTGAGTCCATGGTTAGCTCTCGCCTTGCATGGGGCCCTCATTCCCTAATCAACCCCTTTCTTGGTCCTTACCTTACATGTAAGAACTTGTTTTTAATTTTTTAGCGTACTTAAAGAAACCTTGTTGATCATCATTGATAGTGCGGAGCAGTTGTGGAGCACAAGTTGAATAATGATGTTAAAGATATACATGTAAAAGAATTTCATTATGAAATTATTTAATTATATAATAAAGTTATAATACACAATACTCAAAAAAATGTGTTTATATATTTTGTGATAATAATTTATAGTATCACATGAGGTGATGGTTGGATGGTAAAGGTCTTGGGTTATCGATGAGGAAGTGAAAATTCAAACTTCACTTTGAACAAGTTGTGTTTGTGACATCATCATAATGATTTGTATTGTACATTTTGTCGAACTCAAAAAAGGAAAAA
>Ga0116227_10016110_pt1 | contig 10851 bp, 3 predicted proteins | sample S1TSphgellanicum_FD_89693 | JGI IMG/M metagenome (GOLD analysis project Ga0116227, IMG submission 89693) | Host-associated microbial communities from peat moss isolated from Minnesota, USA - S1T2_Fb - Sphagnum magellanicum MG | ecosystem: Host-associated > Plants > Peat moss > Unclassified...
AAAAAAAAAATTTTTAAAAAGGTCCCGCCCCTACTTAAGGCCCCTTCTTTTCTTTTTTTTTTTTTCCCCCGTCTTCCCCCCCCCCCCCCCCCTTTTTTTTCTTTTGGCACCTTTAGCACGCAATAACAAATAACAACTAAAAAAAAATTATCGCCATTGTTCAGTTTTGAGTTCTAATGACGATTCTTTTTCGATAATTGTTCAAAGGTGGGGCCCATCACCTTCATTGTCATTTTCTTCATTGTGGTGTTCATTACATTTCACTAATAAAAACATGAACATTAGGAGGTCAAAGGAAAAATAAACAGGCCAGGTGGTAAAAAAATAGTGGCAAGATTGAAATTCCATCACCTTTATTGTCAATTTTTCAAGCTCCACAAACCTCACCCAAACCTATGAAGTTTGGTGCATCTAGGATGTTCACAAAGCCAAAGGGAGGCTTAAGATTAAAAAGAAGGAAGGGATCCAATTTGAACCTCCCCTTTTAGATTTTTTTGGGTGATTTTTCAAACCTAAAGGATATGTTCGACACCAATTGAAAGTTCCCATGTGGCAAATTTCATTTTTATTTAATTTTAATTTTTTCAATTTGTTTATATTTTCCTTTTTATTTTTATTTGGTGCATTTGGGATGCTCAACTTTTTCATCTGAGTGGAGGTGATTTCATCCATTCCAAAAAAAGGTCAATTGAATTGTTCATTGGTGACTAGTTAGGTGTAATTGTTTGTTAGCAAACAACCTAACAAAGGTTGTAGGTGACATGTTCATTAGCAAACAACCCAACAAAATCAAAATTATTCATTGGCAAATACATTAGTTGAATGGAGGTGGACCTATCCATTAGTGAACAACAAAATGTGGTGACTTGGTGGCATACAATTAAGTAGGTCCTTATGATAATATGTTGAATTTTGGCAATTTGGAGTTGTTTGTTGGTGAATGATTAATCAAGTTTTCGCAACAATTTGTTGAAAATACATTGAGTTTTGAATTTTTTGTTGGCAAATAGTAAAAATGAATTGATATGATTTTTTATTAGTGGCAAGTTTGGACATATTCATTGGTAAACAACCTAGGAAAGTTGGAATAATTTATCAACAAACATTCGATTAAATGTTCTTTTGGAATTTTGTATCTTTGGGATATAAAGTTGGATTGGAATGTTGTTTGCAACATTGGAATCTTAAAGATGAGATTTACACGTGCAAAGTTTTAGCATTTTTGGAGACAAAACTTTCTAGAGGGATTCTATTAGGTGTGAAAGGTGTTGTGTGTGGGGATAGTTTTCTAGTTGATTTTTAGCAAGGTTTTCACTTTTGTCAATAAGCATCCATTCTCATGACCTCCAATTGGTGGAATGTTGCACCATCAAAAAACATGAAGGATTTTGAATTTTTGTCATATTTTTTAACACAAATTACAAGAGTGGGGATTGTGTTATTTGAATAGTTAAATTTCATTTTGTGTCATTGAGTTTTGCACATATTTCTTATCATTATGTTAGTTGGATGTTCATTTATTTTCAAAAGGTAGGGAGGTTTGTCAAATGTGCACCATTTCAACAACCCTAGAACAAGTACACACTTTTGGGTTGATTTTTTGAAAACATGTGCATATTTTATAGTGGGAAACCCAAGGTGAAAAAAAACTATAAATTGTTTCATAATGAAAAAAAATAAACTAATGTAGTGAGTCTTGAGGTTGTAATTGATGTGGTTAATGGTTGGGCATGGGACAAGATTATCCACCAATTTTTATCATTATGTAGGTCCTACTTGACTTTTATTCTACCCATACATAATGATTAGGGTTTAGCAAGGTTAGGTTGTAAATTGGTTTACAAATATTCCAAATTTGAACATTAATTATCCTATTGATTGTTTGTCATAATGAAATTGGGCTAATGGTTAATAGACTATTTTTTTGTGTTTATAATGTGCTCGAATTTGTTGGCCCTATGAAATGTTTTTGTGGATGTAGGTGTCTTTTTAGATTAGGGTTAAGCCAAACCCATATGTTCAACATTTGAATTTAAGGTTAAGGTTTGGTAGCATATATTTAAAGCTAAAGGTTCATGATGGAGGTGACACAATATTTTATAACAAAAGATATTTTGAGGGGTACTAGTGGGTTTATTAGGTGAAGGGTGAGGTTCAAAGCACTCGCACCATCGTCATTTGCATCTAAGAGGAATTCCATAGATTCAAGAACATGTTCACTACCAAATTTGATCACTACACCATTGTTGTGGGAGATGGAGGACATTTATGGAGCCACCAAAGGACCTCACTAGTAATTAGGGGTGGTTGGCAACATTGAGTTGGATGATTTTATACAAAAATTTGACATCTAATGTTATATGCAACAAATGCACAATCCTTAATTGTTCACACCTTTCGTGGGATAGGAGGGTTTGTTTTAACATTTGAAAAGGATGACAATGGACAATTATCATGAGTTTAAACACACCCATGATGCTTAGATTGAATAATGGCAACTATATTAATTACCAACTATGTTTCCATTAATTGAGGTATTGTGACCCCAACATCAACTCCTAGTGTAATTGTGACAACTTCTAATAATGATGCAATTGATGAAAGTAAGGTATTGGTGGTGCTAATATTTTTTATTAATGTTCAGGATCTTAAGTCAGCATTCAATTTTATTGTGGATTTTTTTCATGAATTGCAAAAACATTACTAAGGGGTCCAAACAAAAATTATGAAGTTTGCAAGAATTCCAACATAAGCCACATGAAAGCTTATGGGAAACATGTTCACAAATGAAACAATTGATCAAAGTGATAAAGGGGTCATAGAACTCTAGGTTGTTCAATTATTGTATGGAATTTTGGACAAAGAACTTTAGTGAAGGGTGAGGGATGCCATATTGTTAGTGGGACAATTTCCTAACCTAATTAATTAACCTAGTGGGTATCCTAATAACTTTATAGTTACTAGTGGTAGGTTGTATTTACCATTTCCTAATTATTAGGAGATGAAGTTACTTGAGTAGTTAGTACCTTGAGGATAAGGTAATGGTATGTGGTTTTGCCAGCTACTAGGGATTTGTGGAAGAGATTAGGATGAAGGTCCTATTTTGTAGGAGAGGATGAGGCGCTTGGGGGACTATGGATGGAGGGGGAACTTCTTGTGCTCCTCATTCCATTATTCCATTCCATGGGATTCTATTCCCTTCTTCTATTCTTGTTCCTCTTTAATGGCATTCTCATTGTATGGTACCTTGGGTGTATTTTATTCTTTAAGCATAATACTTGATGTATGATTAGGAATACAAGGAAAGAATATACTTCGTACTTTGCTTTATTTCAATTTTGGGTGCATTATTTTCTTTGCAAGTAGTTTTTTATTTGATTAATTTGTTTCATATAAAAGCTTGTAATTTTCAATTTTCTATTTGATATTCATTTTTCTTGTCAAAGGTCCAAGAACATTAGACAATAATTATAACATGATACATAGGGAGATAAAAAAAGGAAGATAATGGCGATAGTTTCACAAAGGTCATTGGCCTAATTTGTTACAAAGGTATTAAAATGGCTTGGAGAGTAACTACATTCCTACCTTCATTGTAACTTGCTATAAATTCCAATTTGGAAAGTCTTTATTTAATTCTTTGGAAAGCAAAGTTGCCTTTCCCTTGTGATTATAATTTTCATATGTTTCTTGTGAATTTACCTTGCAGCCTTCATCTAAGTTTATTTTAAGGTGTAATTCACAATTTTACACATATTATTTCAATTATAACAATTGACTCTAGCAAATGTGTTCATTTTATTGAATTGCATCAAACTTAATATGATGGAAAAATATGTGGTTACATTTGGGTTTAATAAGGATAACTTGAAAAATTCCTCAACATTGTTAGTTCAATACCCACATGACTAATTAAATAAGGTCGAAACACCAAAGCCTAAGAGGGTCAAATATGAACCATGTAATGCCTCCCCATTATATTTTATTGAACAAGGAAGAGAAAACAAATGTTGGAAATGTGGTGGGCTTCATTAAAAGAGATATTGTTTTAGTCCACCTTAAGCCATGACCTCCAACCCTAACCTTAATCAACCATGTTCCCATTGCAATACATATGAGCACAATGCAAATCATTACTTCAAATTGCATTCAAAGTTACAACAAGACCCATCATGGATGACTAATGTTAGTAAAGGCCAAGGGTTTGAGAAAGGTTATAAAAGGAAAGATATGATCAACAAAGGGTTGGCCCCCAAGCCAACTCCAAGTTAATCCAAAACCATGAGACAATATTTGCCTATTTGGAAGCCCTAACTATGAACATGATGGCACAAGTGAAGTCCAATGCACTTGTTTAAGGGAAGGTGAAAGAACAAAAATACACCATGTTTTTTAGTTTAGATTTTAACCTTGGATATTTTTGTGGAGCTATATTTTTATGTTCACTGGTTTTAGACAAGACTATGTTGGATGTTTCAAAAGATCATGGATCATGGTCAACATATGGTGGAAATTAGGTTAAGGTTTCCAAATCAATTAAAATGTTTTCGATAGTTTCACATGTGATAAGAGCGAGTGCTCAAGCATAGAAACCACAAGGTGTTGAAGAGAAACTATACCCTTAACATGTGGAAATTTCATGCCAAATTTGCATTTTAGAATCATTTGAGTTGGCGGATACAATTTCCAACCCTATTGGGACATCAACTTTTAGTATTGCACTAATTATATTGAAGAAGACACATGGTTCCACTTCAAGAAAATGACAAATAATTTGTTGAGGGTCACAACAAAAATGTGCCAAGTATCGTAGGAAACGACGATACTTGGTACATTTTTGGTACTAAGGATGGTGGTTACATCAAAGGACCTTTTGCTACCAACTACAATTTCCTAGGTTGTTTCAAAGGTTAACCATACATAGGGTTTTGAAACGCAATCTTGGCATGCAATGTGGCCAAGCTTCACAAACTCCTGGCATGTCCAACTATCGATAGGGTTAGTATTTTTCCTAACGTGGCAGTAATTTGTAATGAGAAGGGAGTTCTTCAATTGAAGGGGGCATTGACACAACAGTGCCAACCCTAAAAGATTTTTCTAGATACAAGTGTTCAACTTTTGATGTTGGGCAAAGTGGCGATTGAAAGTCTTGGATTGATTAATGTTGATTTTGAACCATGCCTATACCAACTTTTTGCATCAATGGGTAGATAAAAAAAGGCTAGGAGATTAATTAGACAAATTTGTGTGATTCAGGTTAATCCCAACAAACCAACAAACTATATCGTGAAGTTAAGGGATGAAGGCTATGATCAAGATGACCTACTATGGGCATTTGAAAACTTGAAAAAAACACCTACCATTTGCAACTATATTCTAATCACAAAGGACATTTGCTACTAAAAACTATTCAATTGCATTAAACAAGTTACATAACATACTAATTACAAGTGTGCATGAAGTTAATGGCCAACCAATATTTCACCATCTATATATTATTGTATGCCATTTGTGCATTACCATAAAAATTAACAACTTATTTAGGCTACATAATGACATGTGGCAAATACAAAAGGTTTGGGAATTTTTTAAAAAAAGAAAAAGATAGTGGAGATCCTAATAATTTATTTTAGATGGTTTTAAATTGTGAGGCGGGCATAATACAAATATGCCACGCGACATTTTTGGGAATTTTGGTCAAAATAAATTAATATTAATATTTAGGAAGGTAGGTTAAGGAGGTGGATAAGCTAGGGGGTTGATAAGTAAATTTTTATTTTTAAAAAAAGGTTTAAGTTCTTTTGATTGTTTCATCTCAAATGGCGTGTGTTTTTTAATGTAAAAGTGTAGGACAAAGCCTCGTTATTATATAGTTTTCAAGATGGAAGTGGAAAACAAAACATATGGGATAAAATTTGAAATTGTAATTTAGTTGCAAAGTAGGTTGCAATTACCTCATATCCTTGATATTCTTTTTTAATTTTGTAAACTATATAAACAAATATATAAATAACTACATAACTATTTAACTAGCCAACTAATCATTAATTAGTATTTTTATAAGAATCAAAATGATTGAATTATAATTCATTAATTAATAGTTCACAAATAGACAAATAAATGGTTGAAATTTAAATAATTAATTATTAATAAACCAATTTATTTGTTATAATATTTCATTAATATTTTTTAAAATAATCAAATAGGTAATTAAATATTAATTAATAATTACTATCTAAGTAATCAAGAACGAGTTAACTTATTAATTATAATTACTAGTTAGATTTTCATGAATAAAAAGACTAACATATTAACTAAATAATAACTAAATAACCAAGTTATTAGTTATAAATAATTATAATATTAATTAATTATTAATTAATATATAAATATAACTAAGTAACTAACATATTAATAATTAAATCATTAACTATGAGTTCAAATTTTTTTAAAATAATGATTAAAATATTAACTAATTAATAATGATTAGTGGATCAATTATATATTATTAATGAATCGGTCATAATAAATAAATAACTTCAATATTAAATCATTAAAAATTAGGAACTAAGTAATAATTAATTAATTAGTTGGTTATGAATGATTGATTAATAGTTCATAGTTTAAAAGATAAATACATTGACTAATTATTAAATATTAACTATTATTTATCAATTAATTAATAAATTGACATTAGGTAGGTAAGGAACCTAAGTTAAATAGGTAGGTAAGAATAAAGATATGAATAAGTTGCTTATGCTACATAAATAGACAAACATATGTAGGTAGGTAGGGAATTGATTTGTTTACATATAAATAAATATAACTTTATAAGTACACCCATGGAAACATACCCCCATTATACCCCTAGTAGAACTTTGCGAAAATATAAATACCATTCAAAAAATTCATGATACACCAATGTATATGACTAGGGGTTATGTTGACACTTTAAATGTGGTTCCATTTGCAAATAATGGGATGTATGGGCATGATCATGGATAAAAAGAATTTTAGAATGTAGGATGAAGAAATCATTAGTTATAAATGTAATTATAAAGTAGTTGGAAGAATGGTTAAGGTGCAAATAGTTGCAAAGATTATTAGAACTAGTTGCAAAGGACCATTAATTGCATGTAGTTGTAAATGCATTGGTTGCATTTTGAAGGATTTGTTTATAGTGGGAGTTCAATGGGCATGTGTATAATAAGCAAATGCCTTTCTATGTATAATGCCAATGGCTACAGATAATTTGGTATTTGTTCAACACTAAAATACATTACATTATGCCAATATTCAAAGAGATGGTTATATATCAAGCTCAAGTTTGCAAATTCAATCCAAAAAATTATGTATATTAACAAATCGCATGAACTACATTGGATGTGATTATGGGATGTGTTATTTTGTGTGTGCAAAATGTATTACCTTCTAGAGTATTGTTGTTGGAAGGCCAAGATGGTCAAACATGCAAAGACCATGTGCATAATTGTGTGATGTATCATCTTTTTTATTTGAATGGCCAAATTTTCTTTGGTAGTTGTTTCCATTGGATTGCGTTATATGTTATGTGGGTAATGTCATGGACAATAAACTATGAAAGATGTTTCTAAAAAATTTCAGAAAGATTTTCAAATAATATATTTGAAAGATTTTAGAAAATGTGGTTGGTGTAAGTTTTTATAAGGTTGTTTAAATATAAACATATAAAAGGTTTAATTGGTGAAACTTTCCAAAAGGTTAAATTTCTTTTAGAAGGTTTTATTGGATAGCATAAGAAGAGATAAAAAATGCACCACCCCTTAATTTCGTCAATGTTAGTTATAGCCTTTGTGCTTCTAATTCATCTCATGCTTAACTTGCATCATGTTTTATTTAAGCAACAAAGTTATCTAATTCTTGTTCATTATTAACTTTCTTGTTTAATATCAAATTTCTTGTTTGCCAAATTTGGTTTTTTTTTCCAAGTTGTGTTTTTGTCTTGTCCTTGGTAAGTATTTTACAAAGACTAACACTATGTTGATTGATGTTCCAAAGGTTGGCACATGGGATGTTTTACACCAACATTGGAGGAAATATTGGTCAACAAATGGTTTTGCCCTTAATGCATGAAATAAACCAAAGAAAATTTATAATTAGGTAGTAAGGAATAACCTAAATGTTTATGCATGATGATACACATTTGGTTAAGGATTGGGGGGAATCATAATTAGGTGACTAACGATGGGGCTCACATTTGCAATTAGGCTCTTGGTTCTTCCATCTTAAAACCAAGGTGTTCATGTGTAGTATATTTTAAGGGCACAATTTGGAGATTATGTGCCATGAAGGTGGTTTCTATCATTTGTGTTGTGTGTGTAGACAACGATAGTTGTAGGCGTCAACATGGTAATGCATGATAGTTGACATGAATGTTAGTTTAACTATCTAGTTAAATCCTAATTATGTCAATGTTAAATTGGGTTAGCATAGTTCATAGCTTGAAATTGGTTCATATGTGAATATGGTTTGAGTTATTTAATGTTTGGAGTACAACCCCAAGTTGTGAGTTCTCAAATCACTTTTGATAATTTTAAATTTTCAAACACACAATGTTTTATGCTTTGTAATTTTATTTGTGTTTTTATGCAAGTTTCTTTGCACATAGTTTTGCATTATCGTTTTCCATTTTATGTTTTGAGCTTGAATTCCTTCTTGTTTGCATATGAATCATATTTTGGGTTTGGAGAGGATTTGTTATTAAAGTGATTTCTATCATTTATGATGTGTGTGTAAATAACGATAAATATAGGTGTTAATTTGATAGCGCATGACAACTGACATGTGATGATGATGATATAGTGTCCTTTTGTGTCCATAGGTTAAGTAAGTTTAAGGATAATGGGTAAATATGTAGAGGCCTGTATATGTAGGGTGACCATGTTAGTGGGTAGAAGGCTTAAGTAGGTAGGAGTAAGTTAGTATAAAGAGAAGGAAATAAAAGTACTAAAAACATTTGAAAACAATATAAGTACAATCAGGTAGGAGCTTTAAATATGCTAACTCTATTAACCAAGGGATATGTACATGATGAAAAAAATGGCCATCCAATGGACATAATGGTTGATTGGTGTGTTGGTGGGTATTCAATTCATTTCAGCCATATAGAATGTCAGGACTTAGAGCCAACATTTTTTTCAAACTAGAGAAATTTTACCAAAAAGTGAAACTAAAAATTGAAAAATTGAAAAAAAAAAGGAGGTGATATTGAAGGTTTCCAGTTGCTAGAAGTGAGGGGGAAAAAAAAAGAAATAAAAATCATCAGATTCATATACTTTGTTTTCATTTTGTAGCCAAACGTATAGAAGGATGATTAAATATTTATATTTTCCTTTTGATTTATAGCCAGATTTGGCTAAATCATCCTAGGGATGATCGTCACTTTGGCTATGAACAAGAATTCCTTATTTAAAATTATGAACTATTAAAATTTTTAAATAAAATAAAATAAAATATTAAAATATTTTATTATTAAATTAATTAATTAATTAAATATATTTATTTAAATTTAAAAAAATTGTCACAGTGCAAAAGGACAATGGTGTTGTGACAAGGATAATGAGCATGGACAGGCTTATTATTATTATGGGTATGTTCCGTGACCTGGTGGAAGTTATACTTTGATAAGTTGGAAAGTACCTTCCAAATTTTGTAAATTTATTATTATTTTTTGGTATATTATTATAGTATCAGTAAATAAGATTTTTTTTAGCACAATGAAAAAATCAAAATATACAAAGGAAAAAATGTGATGATATTTTATTTACACTCAGCATGGGAAGGCCTCGAGGAGATTGAGAATGGGTCACCCCAAAATCCAAGAACAGCCAAAAAGAGGTTCCTTAAGTTCCTTTTGTTTGGAATTTGTTATGTCATGATGATGATGCTCATGGAGCAAAAATTCCCATCTCCAAATCAACTCTCACTTTTTTTTACCCAGGACCCAGGTGGCTGCTGATCCTAGTTTATTATTTGATTTCTTGGCTCTTGTGCTTCCCATATGGAAGAACACTATACATTGGTGTGTAGGATTCGGGCATAAAATTTTGGCACACACTTGAGGCTTCCCATACATATGGAAGAGACTATGCATTAGTGTAAGATTCGGGCATAAAATTTTGGCTCAAACTTGACCCAATCCGATAGTATGAGTGACAACATCTTGAAAAATTAACTTATGTGTGCATATATGATGAATGAACATGATCCATAGAAGTGTGTATTCAGTTAGACGAGAAGTTTTACATCCAAAGTTTCTAGTTTGAACCTGCCATTAAGGATTTAGTCATTGGGAGATGATGATCTGATTGTCACCCTTTGGGAAGTAGGTTGAAGAATATGTTCTTTGCTTGCATTCTCTTCTTTCAGCCTTTTTTTACTATTAAACATGTGAGTGTCCTTAATGGATTGTCATGTGTACCTCATGGGCTTTAAACTAGCTTTAAACTAAATGGAATGTAGTATGCTGTCAGCATTTTATTGGATGGATGATAAATTGAATTACATCTCTATATTTTTCATACATCCACAATATTGGGAAGATACTCATACTACTTAGGCCCATTTTAGATGGGGTCCATGGTCCAAATTCCTAGGAACCAATTTTGGACTCATTTGAACCAAATTGGATCCTTGAGTTGAGCCTTGCTTTGGACCCGAGCTTACATCTTTGGTTCTTCAAATCACACTCTCTCCCTTTTAGCTCTTTTTGTTGGGTTGGAACCAATTGATTTCCCCCCCCCCCCCCCCCCCAAAAGGGCCCCTTTGGTGTTTAACCTAGTTTTCCCTCTTTTTTTTTTGTATCCTCTCTCC
>Ga0116227_10016111_pt1 | contig 10849 bp, 10 predicted proteins | sample S1TSphgellanicum_FD_89693 | JGI IMG/M metagenome (GOLD analysis project Ga0116227, IMG submission 89693) | Host-associated microbial communities from peat moss isolated from Minnesota, USA - S1T2_Fb - Sphagnum magellanicum MG | ecosystem: Host-associated > Plants > Peat moss > Unclassified...
ACTGTTATTTAATAAAAGTGTTGTACAAAACATTTTTGATATAATTATTCAATAAATAATTTTTTTTTTAATTAAAATACCGAATGTTAAAAATTTAATTTTTGCAATTCAATCACACACCATATGTGCTTAAAATAAGTCTTTTAATAAGGCGTATTTAACACTAGAAAAAAATTTATTAAATATATAATTTGTTCAGTATATTAGGTATTTGTTTCAACTTAAAAAAAAAAAACCAACCCCCCCCCCCCCCCAACTCCTGGCATGGCATCATTACCCTACATGAATAATCCCACAAAAATAGGGGAATAATAATACCTTGGCAGTTTCGACAATTAAATTATATTATTTGTAAAAAAATGTTGAAATTTTCAACAAAATATAAATTTTCAAGAAAAATTGAAATTTCCCCTCAAAAAGAAATTTTTTTTGGTGGGAAGGAAAGTAAGTAAAGACTCATCAATGTGCTCCACAAATTGTACCAAGCTAGGGTGAATTATTTTATCTATCATTTTTTTATTACACAAACCCAACCATGATGCACAAAGGAAGCTATCCAATGGTTGCTTGCAATGAAGTGTGAAGCTCACTACTACAAGAAGAGTTAGTTAATTGATGTACTTTTTCCAATGAATATATGTACCATGAGTAGAAGAAGCCCATTTACAAAGTTACAAGGTACAAAGCCCATTTACAACAAGTTACAAGGTACAAACAAAGCCTTCTACATTACATTACAAGTTTACAAAAGGAACATGGTTGGTTCTGACAATTAATAATGTTTTTTGGACTATGTTACTCTTTTTCAACCTGTAGAGCACCACCCTAAGGTTTGGGGGGGGGGGGAGAGGGGTAAGTTATGTTTCTTGCCACATGGAATTATAGTTAGGGCTCTCCATATGGTTTGTACTTATAGCCCATTTTGGTGTCTTGTTTTAGGGTGTGCATTTTTTTAGGGTTTTCCCCATGTGGGACAGGTGGCTCTGTACTGGGTTCTCCACTATTGCTTCTGCCAATTCCACTTGTAATGTGGATTGACAAGTGTGGGGAACACTATACACAAGGGACCCCAGGTGGGAGCTCAGGGAGTCCTGAATTTCCATAAAGCCTTAGTCTAAGAGCATCTCCAACGGTGCTCAGTATGTAACTCTGGATAGTAAAATTAAATGTCTAAGTTTAGCTATGTTTTTTTTTTGGCAACCCCACCAATAAAATTGCAACATACTGGAACTGCACGTACATGGGGGACTACTAATAGCAAACCACCTGGACCAATCATTGTCATCCACCAATCAGAAATAGTGAGCCGCAGTCAAGGTCCAATTTACTACACTCTTTTTGGGAGGTGCGCAACTGGGTTGAGCCTTTTACTAGCCACAGCAAGCAAGCTGTACGAATTTGCTGCACGAATTTGGTGCAGAAAAACCAATTTCCTGAGTTAAACCGGCACATTTTGACTTTTTCACAATAAATTTTACTGTCTGGAGTCACGTACTGAGCACTGGTGGAGATGCTCTAATGGGCTTTACATGTTGTAAAGCTTTTTCAGATTTGCAAGACATGCTCAGGATACTCTAGTGAAAACCTGCCATGTTTTTTCATGTATGTGGAAACCCAATGTTAAGGTCGTGACATTTCAAAAAAGAACATAACAATCTTCCATAAGTATAATGTCATAGTGTATGTATCTGGATGCACACCCCTTACTACAGAGTGGAGGAAGAACCCGGTCGGCATTTTCCATAAATGAAACACCTACCCACATTTTGTTTTCTGAAATGCCTTTGCATTGTTTTCAACATTTCTTTCCTAGTGATACCCATTGGGTCTCTCACAGGTACCCCCCGGGTATCTAAGGGAATAAGAAGAAAAATTTAAAAACTAAAAAATCTGTCAATTTGTACACACTGCAGCAGCAGCAGGCTCTGGGTTTTTTCATCATGAAATTCAAATACCCATTTTAGTTTTGAACTCAGGTTTAGGGTTTAGGGTTTTAGTAGGCTAAAATCCTAAACCAGAAAATTGCATTGCAGCTACCCCATTTCTCAGTAAGGATATACTTGAAAAGTATATATAATTTTGTGGGTTTGTTTGAGAATTTCATTAGTTTTGTAGGTTGATGATTTCTAGCTTTTGTTGTTGCTTGGATTTTGCAGATGCAAGGCTGGAAGAGCATTGAACCTTGAGCAGGAAGAGGAGGAGGAGGAGGAGCAGCAGCAGCAGCAGCAACAGCAGCAGCATTGGAGGATTAGCAGTAAAGCTTAAAAGGTTTGGAATTGATGAGAAATTGTGTTGCATTTCCAGGAGAGATTGTGTTTCATTCCTTCTCTTTCTGGACTTTTGTTTGGTTAACTCTTGTCAATGCCAGATGGTAGTCAGACTGTATACCCATCACTGAAGCAGATATCTTATCTTCAATGTAACCAACCTTCATTTCTGCTTAAGACTGGATGGCCAATCTGGGCAGCTTTTGATGTGTAAGGTGTGACAATGAAACCAAGAGAAAGTCCTGATGTTTGTTATGAAGATTGAATGCCTGGAAAATGGAATTTATCTGCCTCAGTTTTGGTGGGTTGCATGATGCTCTCTATTTGTAAAAATGTGTCTTGGGAACAAATCCAATAATCCAAGAGCAGAAACTATGGCAGAATCTCGGTTCTTACCCTATCATATCTTAACAAACAATCCTTAAGTACCTTTTGAATCACAGTTTGATGTGCAGGTCTTGAAACCTCTGAGGGTGAAGCAATGGCTCAACACGTAATTGATACATGGAGCAATTTTAACATCATTGCACTTGAATCTCCAGTTGCAGGCGAAAGGTTTTGTCTCTGTTTTGTCTCTGCAATTTTCCATTTTTGTTATCTAGTTGTGTTTCCAGGATGGTGGAGTCTCAGTACTAATCAATGGTCTGAAGTGAAAGACAGGGTTGTGGGTTGAGTCCAGTTCCTTTACAATTTCCAGTGAGGGTGATATATGGCGGTGTACCTTTTGAACCCAATGACGAACGATGCCTCCAAGAATTCATGAGTTGCAATTGCTTCATCCTGGTTCAAAGTATATATAGCTTCATGATCTGTTCTCATATGGTTTGTTGTGTGTACAGGGTTTGTTGGGGTGGGGTTCCATCAGATATGGGCTCAAGATCAGAGTTGTAATGCAAGAATCCAAGCTCAAAACACACAAGTAAAAAGAGCATTAAAAATTTTGGTGGCTTTTTGTTGGGTTTTCTTTGTTGGTGTCAATTCCAATAGCCATTACAACACACAAGAAAATCTTCACACAAACCTTACACATTGTAAGAATTCTTCTGCTGTGTAAGACGCTTGGCAAATCTTCTGGCTGCCAAGGGACTTCCAAATACAAAGGAAAACAATTGCCCATTCTTTATGACATACTGTAAAAACATAGTCTAGAACCAGAACAACCTCCATGAACCTCCAAGCACCCTCTCCTTTGGAATGGGTGGATTACTCTCTCTCCCCTCCAAGTTCTTTTTCCTTTGCAAGGGAGGGTGGACAATTTTTTTGTTGATTACATGTTGAACCCCAATGCTATAATACCTTACTAGAACATTTGTCATAAATCAACATGGTATCTACACCTTTCATTTGTAACAATTCTTGGCATGTTGTACTAGACATAACCTCCCACATCTGTTCACCCATTTGACATCATGAAACCTCATGGTCCTTTGATCACCATGGCATGATAAAAACCGAAGACCCCATGATGAGTATGTAGCAGCTCCATGATCAAACTCATGATGATTATCGAATTTATGCAAGCATCCCAACTAGTAGTTAGTCCCTTAAACTTGTTTCAATGTGAAGAAGATGGGCTAGTGCTTGCAGTATGAAGCTTTCACAATGAAAATTGTTATTTCAATATTAAGTTACAATTTGAATATTAGAACCCTTCTTTGAAGTTTTTGTAAATCTACTATGAAAACCCAAAGGCTTGAACTTGAAGATACAAAAATTAAATAAACATACAAGGAGAGTGGAAAGCTTTTAGGAGTTTCTGGAGACCTTGTTTGTACAGGGTTTACATTCATTTCCCACAATTTTATTTTGGGTTTTTGTAGCTTAAGTCATTAACAATTTTGGAATAGTATGCACTAGTGTAATTGGGTGTACTACAAGGTATACATGGACAGAGGGACACACTCAAGGAAAGGTTTGAGCATTTTCAACAATACTAGAATGGTACCAAGAATTTCACAAATGGTGTTTTGCAAGTTCGCATTAAATTCATTCGCGAGTGAACAAGTTATCAATCACAAAGTTACATGCGCAATCATTTCCCTTGTGAGAATAATGGCTGATTTTAAGCATGTAGAAAAGGTCAAAGATTGAGTTTTGTACAACATTAGGTGTTGGGGGGTCATAGGTACAACTCTCACATAATATGTAACAAGGGTTCTAGCATGTCACCAAAATGTTGCAGGGTTCCCAAAATTCCAAATTTGACTAAGTCCTCTTGTGGATGATCACCAGTCCATGAACCCACAAAATTGAAAAAAAAAAAACCCTGGTGCTAAGCCGTCTTTTTTTTTTTACAGGTTTCTGTTTAGAATGCCAGTTGAAACAGTCAGATGCATTTCCAAAGGACCCAAAAGAATTGACAAAAAAGAGAGTTAATGGATTCAACTGGGAGAGAATTCAAGTTCTTGAGTATGCAGTACACTCTCACACACAAGCTTTGCAAACAGATAGAAGAAAGAAAAATAATATAAAAAAAAAAACCACCGTCAATTGTAGAATGTTGATTGAACAGCAAAACAATCCCCATCATCTCCTCTCACACGTATAATGAGATATCCAAAGACAAAAACTTCACAAAGAGTTTGTGAAACTTCACCTGTAGTCATCGTCAAATTGCCAGTTCTTGGGTCACTGATTCTTGAGAACAAGGATTCTTGAGAGGAAGGATTCCGTTTGGCCATGTTCAAGCTTCATCAGCAGACAAGATGTAAAAATCTGAACTGACTTGAACAACTACATCCAGCTCTCTTTTGTCTATGCAAATGATGCTCTCAATGTTCACAACAAAACTTTGGAGTGCTTTCAGTGCAAAAGTTGGGACCCAGCACCTCTTTGAGGTACCAAAGTTGGAGAGAATGTTTGCCGCTGCAAGAATGTCCTGATTTGCACAACATGAAATCAAAAACCTTCTCACCCTAAAACAGCCATCATTGCAAATGAACTTACAAACAATTCATGATCATGAATAGAGCTACCTTTGAGCTTCAGGGCAGAACTTGCTCAAGGGTGCCACATGCTCAAAACATCATACTTGAGAAAAGACACGCAGCAGAAACCATGAAAGAATCATCTGGCAAAGACCTGAAAAGAATTTTGTGTTGAAGGCGAACCTGAATAAACCCTAAGTATCTCTGAGAGAGAGAGACAGTGATTTTCCTTCTCAGATTGAGAAAGAAAGCAGGAAAAACCACGAAAGAATCATCTGGGAAGAACATGAAAACAATTTCATCCGGCAGGCAAACCCAAAGCAAACCTGAACTCTGAGAGAGAGAAATGTTCCTTATCAGATTGAGAACGACAGCAGCAAAACTCATGAAAGAATCATCTGGCAAAAACATGAAAGAAAATTGTCTGGCAAGCAAACCCAAAGTCTGAGAACGAGAGAGAGAGAGACATACACACACACATACACACACATGCACACAGAGTGATGTTCCTTCTTGGATACAGATTGACAACATGTGCACAAGAATCACATGAGCTTGTAATATTAGGGTTCATCAAAAGAGCAAGCGAGCGAACACCCATCGCTTGTCAAAAAAAAGCTTGAAGAGGTACCTATCAAAGCAGCTAGAGTGTAACTGGAAAAGAGCAGCAACAGCAGCAGAAGAAGAAGAAAACTTCATGTACACGAGAACTTTTTACTCGGAGGGTTTGAGATTCTTGAGCTGGTTGCTGATGCGTTCCAAGGACACCAGCAGCGCAGTGACACGATACAGTACCCAGTAGAGGAGGAGAGCACCCAGGACGAGAATCCCATTGCGCTGGCTCTTGAAGACGGATTTGGAGTGACGATCTTGTTCCGCCACGCTGCAAGTCGGACCTTTGCACTCCGGCAAGTGTTCGTACTTCCAGTAGATCTCCAGCAGCAAGAAAAGCGCAAACGGAACGACGGCCAGTAGCGGCTGTAGACTGGTTCTCGCAACGGCGATCAATCCCTTTCGTAAACCTTGTGTTCCTGGAAGAGTGAGGAGAATGAGAATGATCGCCTCTGCCGCTGTCACTGCACCCAAAGCTGCCCACTCCAACGCCATCGAACAAGACCAAAAAACCCCACTGTCTTTCTTCTCTGAAATCAAATCGCTGGCTCGCTCGCTCGATGAAACTACTCTCCTCGCAAATCAGCCTCGCAAAACTTCACACACACACACAAAAAACCCAAATCCCGCAACACCCAAATCGTAGCAGAGACAAAACCGGCAACAAAACACAACAGCAGCACCTCCAACACTGCTCACAACTAGGTATCCCTCCCAAGAGCGCCAAACCCTAGAAAACCCAACTGTTTCTGCAACGACTCTTCTTCACTCTCCAAGCTTCTGTTTTCGTTTGCTGCTGTTTCTGACGATTGCTAGGAGATGAAGGCTATGGGTTGGACAGAGAGAGAGAGAGAGAGAGAGGCTAGACCGAGAAGAGAGGGGATCAGTTGTGCAGGAGGCAGACAAGTGGGAATGAGGGAACTGGGCATCTGGCAAGATGCTGCTACGTACAGGAGGAGCGTTACGTGGCCCGCAAATCACGCGGGAAAAAAGGTTGTCGAAGAAGAGGGTTGATCAAGAAGCTGCGAAGAAATGTTTTGAAGAAAACTCCATCCTTGCAGAAATCCATTGCTGCTTCTGTGAATGTGTGTCTCTCCCTCTCACTGCATGGGACTGTGATTCATTTGCATTCTGTTGTCACAACTTAAAACAACTTGGATCCTTCTTCCTTGAATTTCATATATGATCCCAGTTTTGTAACTAGCTTCTGCAATCCAATAGATAGTTCTAAGGGTTTTTCCTGCTCGCATCATCCCTCAGATCGTGCTGGAGCTGTGATTGTGGACAACTAGTCATGTGTGATGGAGTGCAGCGCAGTGGGTTCACCATGCATTGATTTTAGATCTTTGCAGAGTTGATGGAAGACCCATCGAGTGTAATCATCATTGCATATTCCCTGAGGATTGTCTTCATCTGGGTGTCATTCTAGCTAATCATTGTGTCTTTATGATCAAAGGAAGGAGAATAGCTGAGTCCATAGCAGAATAAATTATCTGGTTGTTGCTGGAAAGTGCGCAAATCAACAAGGAAGAAGAGTTGGCAGTGATGGTGTTGCACATTGATGCAACATCATGCTTCATGACAAACAGATCTATCACTCTCTTGTTGTTGTTCTTCTTCATCACTGTGCACTTTTTTTTCAACCCCAAGAAATAAAATTTCCTGACCCTTCTTGTGGGGTTGTAGCAATCTCACAAATGTAGTGCCTCTCCTCATCCCAGACACACATTATATGTAAGTCACACTACCAGAGAGCTCTAAATTTCTCGTCACTTCAGATACAAGCTTCCTGCTGCTGGCACTGCTAATTTTCTGAAAAAGGTAGAGGAAGAAGAATAAGAAGAAGAAGAAGAAGAAAAGCTTAACACAAAGAAGGAATTGTCCACAGAAGAATCATGCTGCAATGAAATCAATCTCTTCTGTTGAGGATTGCAATAAATTTATTGGTCAAAGAATTTGGTAGAAACAATTGGGTACTGCTGTACTCACATGTTGAGAAAGTTGCTTGAAAGGTTCTTGAGGGAGATGCTGATCCACCACCCACAAGAATGGTTGTTGCAGTGATGAGACTTGCTCAATGTGAAACATCTTAGAATGTTGGAAGCATTTTCAAAGCATTTTGATCACTGCTACTGAATGTTGGAAGCATTTTGATTGCTGCTACTGAACAATGCTGGGAGCATTTCAATTGCTACTGGACTGATATCTAATCCGCTTAAGCTGCTGATCTGGTCCATGGACATCCTGCTGGTGGTGGTCGTGATGTTCATACCAAATCAGGAATGGTAAGATTCTGGATCTCCTTCCAGCTACTGTGACAGCAAGTGCAATCTCTTGAACTCAATCAGCTTGCTGTCCTTCAAAATTTTGGAGTAGACGGCGATGGTGACCAGCATCAAGCTCAGATGTTGCCAGGGAGTTGGTAAAAGAGAGTGAAATGTCCAGTAGCTCCGCAATTTGATGATGGATAGCTCCTGTGAGCTTGTCACTCCCTTGCCAGCCTCCCACCTCATTGATTCCATCTTGGCAAGTGTCTTCATTTGTCATGACCTGTGTGAGCAAGAGCCATCATCATCAGTGCGAGAAGAGTAGCAAGAGGGACAAAATCCATAGATCTTGAAAAGAATTTTGCACTAGATTCCAAAGAATTGAACAATGTGTTACAGCAATTACCGCGCTCATATAGGTGAGGGCATCAGTCTTCTCAGGAGAGCGGAGATTCATTTCCGCCACCAAGAACATGGTGGCATTGAGACGATCCAGGGAGTCTCTTTCCAGGTCAATGCACTGTTCCAGAGCCATGTTACCATCCTGCCGTGATTGCATCTGCAAGGCCAAGGTGAGCGACTCGTTCACCGCTTGTGCTGACGCATTTATGGCAAGGATCGTCCATTGCTGAAGGTCGCCTTTCTCTGCGTCCGGAATCGCTGCAAATGTCTTGTAGCAGGTGTCAGGGTACCTGAACAGAACATGATTCCACCCACAAGAGAGACGGAGATCTGAGAGAGACTAAAGGTTTCGGGGAGATTGAGAGAGGGAGATATTTAGGTTTAGGTTTAGGATCCCACAGTTGTTAGCAGATTCATGAGATGGGTTGGTGCTAGATCTAGTGAGTTGTTCAATGGGTGCTAGATCCAGTGAGTTGTGGGAATGTCACACAGCAACAGCAGCAAGATCAAGCACTTACGCAGTTACATCACAAAAATCCTCCAGAGACAAAGCAGCCACTGCTGCTGCTGGGGCATACGCGTGTAGTTCTGGCTCTGTTGGTGCATCTGGAGCTGCGCTTGGTGCATAGGCCTCATCTCTTGTCGGATCTTCTGCTGCCGTGCTTGGTTCATACTCCTCCTCGTCACTCGGCAGCTCTTCTTGACTTGGGTCGTATGACTGCTGCTCCTGCTGTTCTTCCTCTTCCTCCTCACTTGGCGCATCTGTCTCGCTTGGTGCCGGAGAGCTAGCTGCCAGAGCAGGATCACTCTGGTTGTCGATCGAGCTTTGATCCGTCAACTCTTGATCCTCATCCGTGGAATCATCGTGCCTCGGCCGTCCTCCCCCTCCTCCTCGCAACACACCCAAAACAATCGCACCTGCTACGAGAAACAACACAACACAGACAGCAACTGAACGGCATTTGCCAGCTTTCCTCTGCGCCCTGAAGTTAAGGGGCATGTCGAACTCGGAGCGAGCATTTGACTCCACCTTGGAGTAGGAGGACGATGCTGGTGATCCCCATGACCCAAGCTGGATTCCTCCAGCTTGTCCTTGCGGAGGAGAATCGAATCTGCCCATAAGATTCAAACCCAAAACTCTTCTTGTCCCAGATCCACCGATCTTTGTTCTCCTACAACCCAAGATCGTGGATTCACGCTGCTGTGCTGATTGCTATTGCTGTAAAATCCTGCAGCCACCAAAGAGCTTGGATTCTCGTTGAGATTGCTTCTAGATCCAGCAGTAGAGGGATTTGTGCAAAGTTTGGCTTGTAGAGAGAGAGAGAGAGAGCAGAGTGCAGATCAACAAAGAGAAATCCAAGAATGAAAACAAGAAGAATCGTTGAACAAAATCAAGTCTTTTAAAAAACCTTTGGTTTCCTGAATCCTGCAAAATGCAACAGCAGCAGCAACAACATGAATCTGGAATTCGCGACTACTATTTTTTGTGCACTACTACGACAACAACAACAACAACAACAACAATACTACTATTACTGTGGGGTGTGTGACCACTCAACTGGTTTGCATGGCAGCAGCAGCAGCAGCTACAGCTACAGCTTTGCAATTATTAGAAATGCAGCTGGCAGATGGATGAAGGCAGCAGGATTCCTTCATTCCTTCCTTCCTTTTAGAAATACATGTAACATGTCATGAACTTGGTTCCAATCCTGGAAAAAACAAAAACAACAAACCAAAAACAACCATCTCATCTTCCTCCTCCTCCTCCTCCTCCAAAGTTCAATCCCTCCACTGACTGACTAACTTCACTCATTGTCTCTCTGTCTGCAGCAACTGGGATTCTTTTTTTTTTTTTCAATCTCCCAGTTTGATTAGCTATTTTGTATGAGAAAAGATTTCTCCAACAAAATCCCTTCCTTCCTTCTTTCCATTCTTCCAAGTTCTGTCTATCTGTTGCCTACCCTTGGCACTATGTCCCAAGAGCATGCACCAGTTCACCGGGCAGGGCAGCAAGAAATTAGCCTCACTAGCTCACTACCACTCTTGATACCAGCTGAAGTGCCCTGCCCTGCCCTGCCCAGAAAATTGCTGTATCCCCTTGGGACATAATGCCGAGGGTTGCCCAAAACAACAGAACATGGATGTGAATTGCCCAAAGCAACAACAGAACATGGATGTGAATTGCCAAAGCAACAGAACATGGATGTGAATTGCCCAAACCAACAACAGAACATGGATGTGAATTGCCAAAGCAACTGAACATGGATGTGAATTGCCCAAAACAATTGAACATGGATGTGAATTGCCCAAAACAACAGAACATGGATGTGAATTGCCAAAGCAACTGAACATGGATGTGAATTGCCCAAAACAA
>Ga0116227_10016113_pt1 | contig 10848 bp, 6 predicted proteins | sample S1TSphgellanicum_FD_89693 | JGI IMG/M metagenome (GOLD analysis project Ga0116227, IMG submission 89693) | Host-associated microbial communities from peat moss isolated from Minnesota, USA - S1T2_Fb - Sphagnum magellanicum MG | ecosystem: Host-associated > Plants > Peat moss > Unclassified...
GTGTTGGGGGATGTCCTATTCATTCTTGAAGCAATTAATTTAGTGGTGGGGAATGTTTTGTGACTTGTGAATTGTCACAAAGATGACAAGTAGGCTTTTGAGAAAGAAATTGGAGTGTATATCAAAGTAACCCAATTTGGATTTATTTCCAAAACTAAGGTTTGGGTGAAAATGCAAGATGGGCAAACTAGATGGGCAACCACATTGCATTTCTAGTGAAAATTCCATTCACCACATATCTTGCATAAAGTTTCTGTTACCAATTTCATGAGGTTTAAAGGAGTACCTAAAGCAAAAAAATCTAGATTTTCATTTGTGCAAGATCCCTTGATCATTAATTCACCCATTTCTTCAAATCAGGTGTTGAGGATTTAACTCAAGCTGAAAACTAGATTTTTAGTGTTGACGCATCAGAAGTGTCATCCCATTGAATATGTTGGAAGTTATGTCAAAGTGCGAAACAACAATTTTATTAAAAATTGGAGAGTTTGTATGAACAATTTTTTTCCCTTTCACCATATGATTTTCAATATCTCCTTCCACTAATAGAAGGTGAATGTTCAACAAAACTTCTTTTACTAGAATTGATACATTTTGTAGAATTAGAAGCATAATTTTGCTAGATGCACAATTTTATAAATCAAAGATTGATCATAAGATTAGAATAGGAGACATGATTGTACTTTCTAATAGAAGTTTTTTTTAATTTTGTTGGAGTTTTTTAAAGATTGGTATGGGAAGTTAGGATGGAGATTTGTAGGAAGGAACGATGTATGCTTTAATTTAAAAATAGAAGATAATGTGTTTAGAGCCATTAGTTCAAAAAGGAAAGAGGAAGTACTTGAAGCTAATGACTTAAAATAGATATTTCCAATGTAGGAAATCTAGTTAATGCATGTTGCAAAATGACTAGTTCTAAGGGGATGGATGAATTATTTTAGGGAAAGAATCTAGAGGATGTTTTTGATTGGGCTAAAAGGTTGTGGATGGTAGTAAAAGTTTGTGAACATTATCAAAGTTTCAAGATTTAATTTGTATGGTAAAAACAAGGATTACTAGTAAAGGAGATTGAACCTTGCACCAACATATTGGTAATCACTAAAGATGTTAATGCTAGCTAAATATAGTGTGTATGATGAAATAGATTTGAAAGTGATAATGAATGCCATTAGACAAGAACTTCGATAACACGTTCAAAATTATTATAATAAACTTGAGCATTTGTTTGTGAAAAGAAGGATATTAAATGTTGAAAGAAGGAGGCTTTTAATTCATCTCAAACCAAAATTTGAAAGATTTGTGTAATAAGGACATATATGTGGACATGGATGACTTGTTAACTAGCAATTGAAGTTGAAAAGTGACTGGAAGAGATAGGTGAAACTCATTATGAATTTTTGAGGGTAGATGAAATGTTAAATGGTTCATTTTCAGTAGAGAAAAAATCCTTAAAATTCCCTTTTTAGTGTCGAATTAACAAAAATGGGCGACTGTGGGTTAGTTAATGAGCTAATTACATTCATATGAAAAAACATTCATTCAAAAATCTTTTTAACATACATTTTACAAGGAAAAAAATCATCAATCCAACAAAAAAAAGACCCATGTAGAGACTTGTGAAAATAAGGTTTAAATTTTAATCATTCAAAAATCCATAATTATATTTTGGTTAAAGCTTTTGTAATGAAGTTTCAAATCTATGTTTTCTTTTATTTCATCTATTAGGTACTAAGTCCCTATTAAGGTATATTTTTGAAAAATGATATTGAAAATTTCATGTGTATGGGAAATGCAAACGGTCGGGACAATCCATATGTTTTCACTTCATGTCCATTACTACATAATGGGTGCACATTTATTATGCACAAATTATATGTATAGTTTTTTGTATTGAAGTTGAAAATAATAAACCAAGTCCCAATTGTGCATATAAATGGTTTTATGGCATGTTAATGGCATGTTAATTCACTACACCTTGCAAAAAATTGCAATGGGACACCAAAAGTGAGCCACTCAATCTTGTATTCACCCTTGAGGGATGAGTGGGAAGAGGAACTCAACATAGGATAAACATTTATAGAAAGATAGATTCATGAATTGAAAGGTGAATCCATGGTATGGTGGCTTCATTTCAGCAGATAAAACACTTTATAAAAGTCCATTTGATAGTGTTAAAATGGTCATTTGTAATTATATCATTAGTTAAATAAGGGATTACATAATTTTTTAATTAATAAACTCAATCTAAAGGGTAGCCCACCTAGATATTTCAATGCCATTTGCTACAGTGAAAAAAAAAACTAAAAACCAAAAAATTGTAGGTTAAAAGGACTTATGAAAAAAACCCCCCAATTTTGATTATTCAAAAGTTCATAACTTAATTTTGGCTTAGGTTTTTGAGGCAAGGATTCCACATATGAGTTTATTATGTAAAATTTTATCATATATTGAATATTTATAAATGGTTTGAAGTGAAATATAATGTCAAAATCTCAATCTTATTTCATTCCAATTAGTTGGTTAGTCCATACTTTTAACTTTAAAAGTCCAATACTAAAAATGAATGTACATTTTGATTTTTTTTTTAATGTATGTATTAATAATCAAGTTGTAAATCTAGATCTAATGTTCAATTAACAAATTTAAGGATGCATTTTTTTGCCATAGGTGTTCATGCCAAGTGTACCTTGAAAAAATCATGTAGGTGATGCACAAAATGATCCACCATACCATGCATTCACCCTTAATGAAACCCTTATGGATGTTTTTAAAGCAACCGATGATAAAATTCTTCACTAGCATAGTGGATTTGGTAGCCCAAGTAATTTTCAATTGTGCTATACAATAGGACACAATGTTTGTCAACATGTTCCAAATTCACTAAAAAACCTAAATGTGTGAAATGTGGTGAAGGACATAGGATGAAAAATTATGGGTTGAAATGCTCTTACTAACCTACCATGCATATAATAAAAAATCTTATTAAAATTAAATTGTATTTGCAAAGTTTAGTGATAATGAAAAACTACATTTATATAAATGTTCATATTTAAGTGCCATCAAACTTGTAATCTAACTAATTTTTATTATAAAGCTCAACAAACTGTTTTTTCAATATTTTGATGTGTATTTTAATGTAATTTTGAAATAAATCATAAAATTGCAAATAAACCATTAACTTCAACATTTGTTTGAAAATCCATATTTGGTTTCAATTGATGTGTTGTAATATTTCATAATACTTTTTTGGGCATACTTATTGGAAGCTTTAGTTTTGATTATATTAGATTTCACAAATACATTCATCTTAAATGTTAATTGGTTGGTGAAAGGGGTTGGGCCAATCTTATCCCACAAAAAATTCGCATGAAATTTCTAGAATTTTTGGGGATCAATGACATCATGAAAGATTATTCATAGCATCATAATGGGTAAACAAAAATTGTCACATACTATTTTGAGAATGTTTATTGACTTCAAGAATTTAGAATTATATGTTAGAAACCCAACTTACAAACATTCACATGTCACAAATTGTAAATAAAAAAATTAGCAAATTGAAGTTCAAAATCTATATTGATGGAAATGGAAACGATTTCATGGAAAATCTATTTGATCATGGAATTTTACTTTGATATTGTAGGATTCAATGAGCAAATGAAAAAAAATAAAATTGCAACATATGTTAATTTGATCATTAATGGTAATGTGGAGCAATTTAAAAGCCAAGTTAATAATAAAATTTGTAAAGTAAACTTTAACATATTTGCTTACCAAAATCATGTAATGATATTTCCTTCACATTATTTTGTAAATGTTTTTCTAACCACGTCCTCAATAATTTCACGAACTCCGTTTAAAAAAGATTTTAATTATTTTGTTTGATTTTTTCAATTACTTCCATTTCAAAGATATCCTCAACTACCTCCTTAATATCATCAATCAACAATGCATGAACACACCTCATAACATTTATTTTTATATTAGCATCATTCACAATGAAAGAGAGAAAACTCTAAATTCAAGCACATCAAGTTAAGCATCTCTTTTAACAACTTCATCCACACAAATGAACATCAATGTGGCCATTATTTGCAAAAAGAATCAAAGCACCAACATTCCATTTTCCATTCATCGAAAACAATATATGTATACAATAATGTTCAATGTTTTATATTATGTTTGACAAAATCTCCTCCCAACCATTGAAGATACAAAACAAACTAGTTTTTCTTTCATCTCCCTTTAAATGTTTTGAAGAGACTTATATTTTTAGTTAAAGATCTAAAGAGCCATGTATTAAACTATGGGCTGCAAACATGGTAATGTAAAAAAAGAAAGTAAAAATATTGGAGATATTTGTAAAGTTAAGAAAAAAATTAATACCCAAATTTTGGTCATAAAGAGGGTGAGATTTTTTTTAAAATAGCTATTAAATAGGAAGTGAAATTCATATTACCACGAAATTTAATGGTAATTTGAATTTTATCCCTCCCCCCTTTTTTTATTGGGAACCTTTCATTATTGTTGTGTACATTACTACTATAATTAATTTTGAATCCTATGCATTACATATTGAGTTCCAACAATTTATACTCAAATTCACTAAAATTCTCTCATTTTTTGACTAACATTGCTTATGGTTGAAACTGGGGTTTAGGGATGAAAAGAGGGCCCACAAGTAAAATTACTTCACAAATATCTTGATTCACTTTTATTTTTGTATCACGCATATGAAAAAATTAAAATAACATAAAAATAAGTAGTATGATAGAAAACATTATGTTCTATTTGTTACATTTACAAGAATTGATTTTTTAATTTTTTAATAAAGATTTTCATTTTCAAAAAAATCCTCATTTATTAGATGATAAGTGTTTGGTGAATCTTCAAGAAAAAAATTCAATGAAATATGTTTATATTAGGTTAGGATATAAATATCATTGAATTTTGAAAGGCCCCATCAAAAATCAATAACATATGAATTTTTCTAAAATCCACATTGCAAAAATTCAAAAACCACTTGAATTTATGAAACATCTTATTTAAAACTTACTTTTATAATGCAAAATTAAAAAATTAATGCACAATTATGAAGAATTATCTTGTCTTTGATCATTCAAGTAAAAATGCTCAATATATAATAATTTTATGATCAATTTTGTTGCTACTTTTTGTTTATTTTTTAAATAGTGAATACTCTTATTTTTAAAATGAATATTCATTATTCCAAGACAAAAGGAAATTCCATTTCATCTTGCTTAAATTCTATTCATATGATACCATTTGTTTCAATTTAATTGATCGACTTAAATGTTCACACTAACTTGATTAGTTAGGCATTGTTTCTTTTTGTGACTTATGTTTTAAAAAATTCTTCAACTTTTGTTGCATTGATTAACATCAACAATGTTTTTCCTTTGGCAATCCTTTTGTGAAGACATTAACTACCATATTTTTAGTTGGGTTATATTGTAATACCACTTTAGTTGTCAAACCTTTTCACTAACAAAAGAGTACATATTTCAATGTGTTTGGTATGTATTACATGCATGAAACTTAGGGTCAACTGTAAATAAGATTGAATTTTGGCTATCACAACAAATTATTATGGAATGTCCTTGGGTTTCTCCCAAATTAATAGTTTGAACCCAAATTGATTCTTTCACTATGTGTTGTGGCCATGCATTCAACTTTTGTGTTTGAAAGAGCAATTGTGTTTTCCTTCTTATTGTTCCAACTTATTGCTCTAATTAACAACTTAAAACAATATCCAATAGATATTCTATCATTTACATTTCTTCTATCCAACTTATATGCTATATAACAAGTTGGATATGACTTTTAAATATGGACTACCTTGATTTGTGATAGGATCAAAGCATAATTATGGGGACTATTTGGATTATCATAGTCACAAATTTTCTAAATTCTAGATGAATTAAAAATGTAAAGCCATCTTCAACATTAGCATTATGAAAATTTTAATTATACATGTTATTGCAATAGATTTTGATATAACTAAAATAGATTAAATAGTAACCATATTTTAAACTATGGATGAATTTTAAGAAATGAGTGGATTATTTAATGAACTTTTCAAATGATGACATTAAAATTGTCATGTAAATAGACTGGAAAAGGTGAACTCAAAAAGTATGTACATGTATCAATTGATTAAAATAAACAAAAGATATGGACTTTTGAAGTTGAAATTTTGAGATGTCCAAAGTAGAATTAAAGCTATTGGACTTTGATTAGGGTTAATTGTTGAATCTTACACTTGTTAAGGACTTGGTTTTAATTAAACAATATAATGAAAAAATATATATTAAAAGGTTTTGCAACAAATCATATGAAAATATTGAGTTTTAGCTAAATCTGTTTGGGGGTAAAAATTAGTTGTTTTTCAAAAGCCATAACATATTAAAAATAAAATGGTTCATGTTGGGATTTTCCATACATGCCCTATTTTATGACCTTTACATGTTTTAATTTTTCAATGGAATAAATGCCCTAAGACCTTAAGAATAATACCCCGTATTCTTGTGTTTAATTGTGAGATAGTGTAAAAAATCTCCAAAATGGACTTTTTTGGGACTATTTTCTTTGTTGAGTTGGTCCACCCTAAAGTACCAAGACTCCATATTATGAAGTCCAAAAGGGGCAAAGCGAAGTTAATAGTAGATGAGGGAGGTCCATCCCAAATTGGTTTAACCTTTGTAACTGAACTTGAAAAAAACCTTGGAAAAAAGGCTCATGAGTTGAATTGAAGTTTCAAAATACATGGGTGGCAAAACTACCATGGGCAAAAAATGTCTTGAGTAAGATAGGCTTGTCACACATGTTTAGCACAACATTTGCATAAAGGCTATATGGGTAATGAAAAGTTTATGGGTCCCAAGTTTGACCCTTTTTCGTAGGAAGAAAATGACTTCCCCCATGCTCGGTCTTCCCTTTTAGGAACATTCTACTATGTTAACGATTGTCAACATGCTAATAATGAATTGCTTTATTTTTCCAAAAGTTGGAAAAGTAATGTGTTGGACATGCTTATGCAAGGTATGGGACATGAAGGTTTGAAAAAAATCATTTAGTTTGCCACGACTTTAATTTTGATCTTCTTTGAAAAAGTGAATGAAAATTTGACTAAAGTCATCATAGTTTAAGCATTATTAAAATTGTTAGTGGTTTGATAGGTGAATCATTGTCCTTTAAGTTCATTTGTTTTTGAACTAATAATGTGAATGCTTTTCAATGTGTTAGTACTAAAGTTACATGGTAAGTTCGATTGGATTATGGTCCTCACATGCAAGGCATTCACTGCCCATCAAACTAATCTTGTTGTGCAAGCTTTGTTTAAGCTAAACATGGTTTGTTAGTTGGAAAACTTACTCCAAACCCTATATGCCTACTTTAGTAAAAGACCCAAAAGGCACTTAGAACTTAGCAAGATCATGGAAATTCAAAGTAAGAAGTTGATCAAAATGCCAAAACAAAATGGATTTCTATGTGGAACTTGTAAAAAACATGATGAGTGAATATTGCATTATAATGGTCAAGATGGCTTCGGATTGTACAAACAACATTTCTATTGAGGTGAACTTTGAACTCCTATGTGATATCAAGGTCCTATATGGGTTGACAGTCTAGATGCCAGTATTAGGAGAAGTGAACAACTTGATGAAGTTGGCCTAAGCTTGGGATTTTTTTGTTGTTGACTATGTGGTAGCAATCAAGCTTTGTGAAGTAGATTTGTTCCCACATTTTGTGGACATTGACATTGGTTTCAAATTTGATGTGTTTAATTTCAAATTTTTGGTGGATTCTTCCCAAGACCTCTTCATCATGCAATAGATCTTAAATTTGAATACAAGTATGGAGCATTTAGCCTTAGACAACACATTTGGGCAGGGCATTTAGACTAGCTAACATGGGTTGTGAGTTTTGTGACCAAAGAGGTGCACATTCAATTTGTGGAAAATTTGAAGAATAAAGTGAAAATGGTTATTGAATTTTTGACTTTAAAGGTGCAATCCCATTTTCTTTTACATCGTGTTATGGAAGCTTTAAGGGTTGTTATCCTTAAATATTAGATGATGGTCGATTGTGAGAAATCTTGCAAGAAACACACATTAGTGTGATTAAAGCCCAATATTGCTACCCAAAGAAGATTGAACCTAATCAAACCTTGGTACTAAAAATCCTATCTTTTATGTCTTTGGATTTATAAATGTCGATCTTCAAATTAACAATGAAAACCAATGTTGCATTAGCCATGGGGTCCTCCTTACACCATGAATCCTATGAAATGGCTTTGGAGATTTATGTCCTCTTCACGAGTAATTACACCCAAGTTGCTAGAATATTTGAAATTGCTATGGTCCATGTTATTGGTTCTATTGAAGACAAAAGATGTTTCAAAAATTTGAATTTTATCAATCCAAACTTTGCAACCAATTGATAACACATCTAACCTTGTGGTTTAAATGTTTGTTCAACAATTTTACATATTACAAAATTTTACATATCCAAAACTAGTTGCAACTTGGAAGGATATGTGAACTTGGTATGGCTTTTATGCATAGTTTTTTCTAAGTAAATTGAAGTTTGAATTTTTTTCTTTGGCCTTCGATTCCATGCTCTCAACAAGATTGATGTCTTCATCAAAATTTTGTTTATTGTTAGTCATGATAAGTTAGTAAGTACTAAGTTCTAACAAGTTTTGTTATTGTGTATAGAATGTATGTTTATAATGTGTTATTTTGGAAACAATTTGTGTTGTAATGGGTAGTTTATAAGTTAAATTCCTTTACAAATCAATTTTCAACAAATAGGTAATAGACATAATTTATTTTGTTGTTATGCGCAATATGTATGTGTGACATGTGTGCAAGAGAAACCTTGTGCTACAATCCGACAATTAAGGGGTTCAATTTCCCTATAGATCATGTCACCAAAATCCCACTTTAAAGAACTTTTCATTGCTAGAAGGATCTCTAAAACATTTAAGAATTGCCTAACTTTTTTAAGGTGAGCCAAACACATATAACCAAATTAAACTCCATTGCACATGTTGGGATAACCAAACATTTCTTAGGCACAAAAATAAATAAATAAATAAATAAATAAATTAAAAAAAAGAGTTATTGCCACATATCTTGAAAGTAAAAGACCAAGTCACCTACCTCTCCTACAAACATTTCACCAAACTAGCTAGTTAGGCCATGATGAATACTTCGTCCTAGAAAGGAGAGTGATTTCGGAAAGTTGAAAATAAACACCCCGACCCCCATAGGCTGCCACCACAATAATGTAACCATATTTGTAAAGCAATGAAAGAAGAGTGGGATGGATGTAAAGCAATTTATAAAACAAAGAAGGATGAATGAGCTCTATACAAAATAAAACCTGCCCTAATCTTTTGTAGTGTAATTATTGGAGGGCATATTACCCGGCATATTTTTTCCTTCACTATTTGGCCGACATTTCAAAAAATGGAAGGCCCACTCCATTCCATTTTGCCGACCAGCATAACAGGAAAAATAAAAATAAAATAATTCCATCGGGGGTGGCTTTGGTCTGCCTCACATGGGCCCTCATTCTAGCAAAGTGGGTGGCTGGGGGCTTACCTTACACATACGAGCTTTTGTTTTTTTTTTTTGGCCCATAGAGAATTGACACTAGTGACAATCATGTGAGTTGTGTGTGTCTTTAAAAAGCAAAGAAATTATTGTACATCCCTCACATGAGACATGTTGCACAAATTCTAGGAGGAAAATTTGGGAGGGGGGGGGGAGGGAGAGGGGGAGGGGGGAAGTTGGCCCATGTGCACTCTCAACATATTCTTCAAGTTGGAGATTGTGCCCAATGGTAGCCCTAAGGGGAGCCCCCCTTTTCTTGGGAGCAAAGATAAAGTCCAAGATTGATATATTCCACCTGCCCCCACCAAAATTCAGTAGTGTTGTATGTACCATGGCAGCATTATATTATTATTTTCAGAAATGTTGATTTTTTTAAGAAACCAATTCAATCTTGAAAAGAAAATTTAATGAAGGCAAATTGAGAGAATATTTTTGAGATGTTTTTTTTTTTGACATGGAATCTTCAAAATAAAATAAATATTTGATACTGAAATATTGAGCTTGCCATAGTATTATGGTATTTAATATTTTCTTTAGAGAATTTTCACATTGTGGCAAAATAATAATAATAATAATAATAAATTGGATTTTAATTTATTTTTGGTTTCAAATACCTAGCTCTTATCCAAAGATCTCCTCTATAAGTGATGAATTTTTTTTAGTTTTTGAAGAAATGTGGTGACTTTTCTTGGTTAGGAGACCATGGCCAATTTTTGCTATGATTTGTTTGGAGAAAACTTTCCATAGTTCTCTAGAAAAAATTCACCAATAAAAGCTAAATCTACTTTAGGATGCTTGGCACATACTCATACTACATGCTCCTACTTACCAAGTAACCATCTATGAGTATAGGGAAAGGCTTGCTCCTAAGGGCCTTCTTTAATTTAAGGGTTGTGGCCCTCAGGGAGGACACCAAAGAAAGACACATTTGTTAGTCAACCGATTACATGCACACCTTCCACCATTCAAAAAAAAAAGAGGTTCATAAAGAACGAGAAAGACCCGCTCCTACAAGCCTCCTCTAATTCTTTGGTGTGGGGGAGAGGTATGTCTAAATACAAAGGGAAATTCCCAACAATGCTTTATGTGAATGGTAAAGCCCCAAGGTGGGGGGGGGGGGGGGGGGCGTTCATGCCCAAAAAAGAGTAGATGAAGTGGGCACCGAAAATGGAGACGCCCATAAATGGTAAAGATCTACACACCA
>Ga0116227_10016114_pt1 | contig 10846 bp, 13 predicted proteins | sample S1TSphgellanicum_FD_89693 | JGI IMG/M metagenome (GOLD analysis project Ga0116227, IMG submission 89693) | Host-associated microbial communities from peat moss isolated from Minnesota, USA - S1T2_Fb - Sphagnum magellanicum MG | ecosystem: Host-associated > Plants > Peat moss > Unclassified...
CAACCATAGGCGACAAATATTCGTGCGTCAACGATAGGAGACAGATGCATTCAGGAATTCATAGGGCCATAGCGCAGACATAGTGCTCATTATCGTCAGTCGTCGCCCGCCAGCCCTTATCCCGTAGACAGCCGCCGGGGCGGCTTTTGAAACAGTCTTGATGGAACGCATTCGGTCATACGAAAGTGACCAGCAGCGCCGAAAAATCATCATCCAGCGGGCCGGGCCGGGCGGCGGCGCGGACGGCGGCGTAGATGGCGCTGGTCAGCGCCACGCCCGGCATGGCGCATTGGCGCATCAACTGGCGCAGATCCTCAAGCTGCCATTGCCGTCCGTCGGGGGCCAGAATTTCGAACGTGCCGTCGGAGAAGATGAAAAGCCGCGCGCCTGGCGGCAGCGTCGCCCCGCCCGTCTGCCAATTGCCTGAGGGCAGCATGCCGATGGCGGGGCTGCGCAGCCAAAGCGGCGCCGGCTCGGGCTGCTCGGGCGTGACCAGAAACGCCGGGTGGTGGCCGGCCGCGCAATAACGCAACTGGCGGCTGGGCAAATGGTAAGTGAAGTACCATAAAGTCAGCATCAGCCCGTTATGCTCCTCCATCGGGAAGACCTGGTTCAGCCCGGCGGCAACCGCGGCGGGGTCCCGGAAATCGACCCCGGGCAACGCCCGCCGACGCAGCGTGTTGGCGACATTGGCGGCATGCATGGCCGATCCGATGCCGTGGCCGGACACGTCCAGCAAAAAACCCGAAAAGATCGTCTCGGAGAGAAACTGGTAGCCGAACGCGTCGCCGCCGAGTTTCGCCGAGGGGACGAAGCACCATTCGGTGCGGATCGGCCCGTCGAGAATCGGCTGCGGCAGAATGGCGCGCACATAGTCCTCCGCGCGTTTCAGGTCGGCATTGTGTTCCTCCTCCTGGGCAATCTCGGCAAGGTCGCGCCGTTCGTAGCGGATGGGAAAAGCGCCGAGGCGAAAGGTTGCACCACTGCGCAGCCGGGTAGGCTTATCGAGCCTTTGGCCGTCGAGATAGGTGCCATTGGTGCTGCCGAGATCGGTAAGAATGGCGTCGTCGCCAAAAAACTCGATCCGGCAATGGCGGCGGGAGATTTCCGGGCTGGCGATGGCAAGCTCCGCCGGCGCGGTGCGGCCGATGGTCATGCCCTCCGGCGCGATGGCGGCGCGCAGCGTTGTGGAATCGATCGAGAAATTCAGGAAATGCCCGAACTGCGCCGGCGGCGCCTCGGCGATCGCGAAGCGGCCCACCACCGTCTGTTCGGCGCTGTCATCATTGCAAGAAGCCGCCATCAAAATCCCGGTCTGGTCCCCTGGTACGATTATCATGGGATTTTCACTCCAAATGCCCAATGTTGCAAAACGCGCCGTTCCTTGCCGCTTGAAAGAGGTCAGTGCCTCTGGCATTGGCAAAAACGTTGCGGTCGATCCCGACCCGGATAACGGAGTTTGCCATGCCGATCGCCTTCGAGGAGCTTGCGGGGAACATCACCAAGGTCGTGCTGTCCGGGCGGATCGATATCGCCGGGGCTTCCGCCATCGACATGCCGATGAGCCTGGTCGGCGGCTCGAAAAAAGCGGTGATCGTGGATTTGTCGGGGGTCGAGTTCATGGCCTCGCTGGGCCTGCGCAGCGTGGTGCTGAGCGGCAAGGCGGTCCTGAGCAAGGGCGGCAGATACGTGCTGCTGGCGCCGCAACCGGCGGTGGAAGAGGTGATCACCACCAGCGGCGTGGATGAATTATTCCCGATTTTCCATGACGAGGCATCGGCGGTCGCCGCCGTTAGCTGAGCTTCGTGGCGCAAGACCTGGCGATCACCACCGCGCCGGCGGACCTGGCGCGGCTCTACCCATGGCTGGATGAGGCGGCGCGCGAAGCGGGCGTTACGGAACCGTTGCTGGGGCGGATTCATGTGGCGGCCGAGGAGGCTGTGATGAACGTGGCGATGCACGGCATCGGTCTTGGCCGCAATGAGGTGATTAACGTACGGCTGCTGCGGGAGAATGCGGCGGTGGCCCTGGTGGTGGAGGATTCCGGGCCGGAATTCGACCCGGTGGCCGCACCCGAGGTGGCAAACTCGATCAGCCTGGACGGGCCCGGCGCCGGCGGCGTCGGGCTGCGCCTGCTGCGGCATTATTGCAAGGACATGGCCTATCATCGCGACGCGGGGGTGAACCGGCTGGTGTTGCGTTTCCCGCTCTAACGGCTGAAGCCGCGGACCACGCCAGCCAGCGTAATGGCGCCGGTGACGCAGGCCAGCGCACGCAGGATGGTCTCCCCCAGGATGGTGGGGGCGGCGATATGCAGCAGGCCGGCGGCAAAAAGCAGGGCGCCCGTAAACACCAGGCCGGTCATCGCGGTTTCCATCGCGTCGGCAAAACGGTGCGGGCCGGCGGCCCTGGTACGGGCGGCCGTGGCCGTTCTGGCGGGCGCGAAACGAATGACGGCGGTCGCGGGATTGGGGAGGATGGCGATGGTTTTCATGGTCGTATTCCTTGGCTGCATCGTGGGGCTGCATCTTAGGACTGCATCGTGGTTCGATGCGGCGGTTGAACAGCATTTCGCGCAGGCCGTATGTGATGTAATTCACACCGCCCGCCGCCCGCCACATTCCGTAATCGTCCGTAAAGCTTTCTCGCCGTAATCTGTGCCTCTCCGTTGCAAAGGCCGATCATTGCTTTACAGCCTGCCAATTCCGAAACTCACCGATCATCCGGCCGCGATGCGGGTCGAAACGCTTTACCCGCTCCCTGGGGCGCGGCTTTTGGTCGGCGCCAAACTTGCCGATATCAGCATGGATCTCTCCGGCGCCTTTGCGCAAAACTGCCCGCCCATCTCATTCCATCGCATCGTCCTGCGCGAACCATGCTTCCTGCGCGCCTGGCTCGCGCAACCCGGCCAGGTTTGCGCGCAGGGCGCCAGCATCGCCATATTCAGCGATGCGGAGGACGAACCGGCCGATACCGCCATCGCCCGCCCCGTGCGGATCATGACCGCCGGCATCACCTATCATCCCGGCATGTGGACAGGGCAGGCCGTGTGAGCGCGCGGCCACTGCGCCTCGGCCCGCTCGAGATTCCAGGCTGCGCCGTCAAAAAATCCGGCATCGTCTGGCTCTACCCGGATGGCGCCTGGTGCGATTCCGGTCAGATCATCGGCTTTTGCAACGTCAATCTGGAAATGTTCGGCGGCGGCCATGTACCGCAACCCTTCGGGCCGGACACCGTGCTGCAAGTGGCCCTCGCCTCGCCCGCCGCCGGCCGCCTGCGCGCGGACCCCGAAACCGCCTTCGGCGGCTATCTTGATTTTCTCGGCGTCCAAGCCTGGAACGGCGAGTCCGTCATCGGCACGCTCGAAACGCCGGAGGACTCGGAAGCGCCGCTGCACATGCGCCACCGCATGTTGGCCGGCAAACTCCTCACCAGCCTTGCCAATTTCGGCACCGGTCTTTTGCCGGGCTGGCATACATCCGCGCGCGCCTGGCGGCGGGAGACAGCCGGCATTCCAAAAACCCTGCTCACGCTTGCCATGTGCGATGTGCGCGGCCCGTTGCGCGGCGCGCAGGAAGCCTTCATCGAATTTTTCGAAGAGTCGCAAAGCCCTTGGCATGTTATCGTCGCCAGCAACGAATTGGTGGTCCCCAACGCCGTCTGCGTGCGTGAACAATTCGAACGCGACGAAGCCGCCTTCGAGCTCATCGCCCGTGACATCGAACGCGTCATCTTCAACGGCCCTGTCAAACCAACAGCGCGGGACCATTTTTTCGCCGGCTTGTTGCTGGAATCACTGCGCGCCTCGCCAATCCGCGAACGGCATGACATCATCACCACTGCCGGCCTGCAAAAATCCGAACCGCCGGCCGCGATCATCCTCTCCGCCAACGCCGAACAGATGTTCATGCTGCGCCACAAAACCTTGCGATACCATCTGCAATTCTACCATTTCCAATTCGCCGCCATGGGTCCCGCCTCGAAAGCCTGGATGAACGCCTCCTTCGAACAGGCGGACCGCACGATCGCCGGCATCCGGAACGACTATGAGGCGCTGTTCAGCGCGGTGCGCGCTAAGATCGATACGAAATTCATCATCCTCAACCGCATGTCCAGCTCCGGCCGGGAGGACCTCGCCTACTACGCCCCGTTTGACGCGCCGCTCGCGAAAACACTCGCCCATATCGCCGCCAAGGAGATCAACCTCGTCTTGCACGACCTCGCGGCGGCAGGGCTGATCGACATTATCGACACGGACGCGATCGCCGCCGAAATCGGCGCCGCCCAGCATCTACCCGACGGCGTGCACCAAAGCGGCGAAATGGCATCCCGCATCCGCGCCGAGATCATCGCGCTCATGCCAGTCTGAAACCAAACCTCAAACAACGTTCGCGCCGCCTCTCCAAAAAACGCCGCTCACATGAAGGCACTTACGCGTATCCCCACCCTCGTTATTGCGAGCGAAGCGAAGCAATCCATCTTCCTCCAGCCCCTGACCTCAAATATTGATCGCTCCCCCGCCTTCAAAAACATCACAATGACAGGCTCAATGAAACAAAGCCCACTAGCATTCCCAATTTTCCCTCAAGCAATCTCAAACCGCGCCAACAACGCCCCAACCCCCGCCTCATCCGCCGGCAGTTCCTCATCCGCGCTATCGCTGCACAGCCCAAGCGGCGCGCCGCTCACGCACCATTCCCCCGCCCCCACCGCAATTTTGCGCAGCACGGCCGGCTGCCCGGCGCGGATTTCCACGATCGCCTTATGCGTTTCAAGCTCCACGATCATCGCACCCGCTTCGAACGCGTCCCCCACCTCGCCATGCCATTCCAGCACGCGCACCTCGCCGGCATCCTCCGATAATTCCGGCACATCGAGTTTATAAATCATCCAGCCCTCCATCGCGACGTTGCATCATTCAAAATAAACCGCCTGGTTTCCGCGGCGACGCGCGCCGCATCCGGTATGCAGGCCCGCTCCAGCACCGGGTTCGAGGATACCGGCGCCGCCCGCGCGCCGATCCGCTGCACCGGCAAAGGCCCCAGCGCCTCCCGCACCCGGGCGGCGATCTCGCCCCCCACCCCGCAGGCAAGCTGCCCTTCCTCCAAGGTCACCAGCGCGCCGGTCCGCGCGACCGATGCCGCGACCAGCCCCACATCCAACGGCCGCAGCGACCGAATATCGACGATCTCGCAGGAAATACCTTCAACACTCAAATTATCAGCGGCCGCCAGCGCAATGCGCGTCATATACGAATGGGCCGTGATCGTCACATCCCGCCCCGCCCGGATGATGTTCGCGGCGCCCATCGGCACATCCCCCGCCCCGCATGCGCCGGCCATCGGAAAGAGTTTCTTATGCGCAACGTAAACCACCGGCCCATCCGCCGCCAGCGCGGCGCGCATCAGCCCATACGCATCGTCCGGCGTCGCCGGCGCAACGACTTTCAGCCCCGGCACGCCCATCAGCCAGGCCTCGATGCACTGCGAATGCGCCACCCCCTGGCCCTTGGCGCCGGCGGTCGTTATCACCACCAGCGGCGCCGTCAGTTTCCCGGCGGTCTTGAATCGCAATTTTGCGCCGTAATTCACCAAAGGGTCAAGTGCCAGCATCAAAAAATCCATATAGGTCACGCTCACCACCGGCCGCATGCCCGCCGCGGCGGCGCCAAGCCCGATCCCCACCATCGCAGCCTCCGCGACCGGCATGTCCCGCACGCGCTCGGGCCCAAACGCCGCGTGCAACCCGTCGAATTCCCGATACGCGCCGCCGAACGCGCCCACATCCTGCCCCATCACAAACACACGCTCGTCAGCCGCCATCGCCTCATGCAAAGCGCGCGCGATCCCCTCGCGATAGAATATTTTCTCATTCGGCATCGGCCAAAGCCTCTTCAGGCGATGGAAACGGGCTCGCCTCGGCAAACGCGATGGCGGCCGCCACCTCCGCCGCCACCTCGGCCTCCAGCGTTGCCAGCGCGCTTTCCGAAACCTCGCCATCCCGCAGCAGCGCCGCTTGCAATGCCGCAATCGGGCAGCGCGCGCGCGTCTCCCGCAATTCATCCGCCATACGAGTCTCCCGCGCCGCCGTCGAATGCGCGAGAAACCGCGCCGATGCGCATTCCAGAAACACCGGCCCGCCGCCATCCCGCACCCGTGCCGCCAAAGCCGCGCAAGCCGCCGCCACCGCGTCCACATCCATGCCGTCAACCCGGCGCGCGAAAATCCCATACGCGCCAGCCAGGTCGCCCGCGCGCCCCGCCAGCGTCGCCTCGGGCCGGGTGGAAACAGCGAACTGGTTGTTATTGCAAACAAACAAAACCGGCAGCCGCCACAGCGCCGCGATGTTCAGCGTCTCATGCAGCGCCCCGGCCCCGCACGCGCCATCCCCAAAAACGCACACCACCATCCCGGCCGCCTCGCGCAGCCGCCGCGCCAGCGCCACCCCCGCCGCCACGGACATATTCCCCGCCACCACCGCATGCGCCCCAAAAAACCCGTATGCCGGCCAGCTCAAATGCCCCCGTCCGGCGCGCCCCTGGTTGGGCCCGTCCACCCGCCCCAGCAACTCCGCCATCACCGGTCCCGGCGGCAGCCCCCGCGCCAGCGCAAACCCGATCGACCGGCCGCCCGTCAACAACTGGTCCTCCGCCGCCAGCGCCGCGCACAAGCCCACCGCCACCGCCTCCTCCCCGGCGGAGAGCAGTTGGAACCCATGGTCGCGCCGCGCCGCCAGCGCCCCCTCAAACGTCCGGATCAGCCGCATCCGCCGCAGCATCGCCACCCGGTTCATGTCATCGCCACCTGGCTCACGCGCCCCGCCCGCACCCGCCGGCCAATCTTCCCGATGAGCCCCCGCCGCCGATGCACCGAGGCCGCGGGCGCCACCGGCACCGGCTTGATCAGCCCGCGCGCCGCCTCCTGCAGTTCGAACGGCACCGCCTCATCCAGCCCGGCCAGCAGCATCGTCATCGCGAGCGACTTCGCCGCCGCCCGCGCCGCCGCCGGGCCGTCCAGCCGATAATCCGTCGCCAGCGCCCGCGCCCCGATATCCGCCAGGTCCCGGTCGATATCCACGACCAGCAGGCCAAGCTCATGCGAAAGCAGCGCCGCCAGCAGGTTCAGCCGCCGGATGCGCACCAGAATCTCCGCGCGCCGCGGCAACGCCGCCGGCACGTGCCGCAGCACGGTGAACAAATAAACCGGCCGCGCCGAATCCCCGCACAGCCGCCGGTACATCGTCCAAAGCCGCGCCTCGCAAGCGCCCCAATCCTCCTCAAAGCGCGCCACCTCGCCCAGCAGCGACGTCACGACCGCCGCCGGCCCCGGCGCGATATCGCCGATCGTCTCGCGATAGGCATATTCCACCGCCCATGCGGCGTTGTCGGCCGCCGAGAGCCCATGCGCGACCATCGCCGCCCCGCGATGCACCGCCCCGCGCTCGCTATGGGCCACAACCGCTTCCAACCGCAGCCGCCGCCCTGCCGTCACGCCGCCACCGCCTCTGCCGCCGCGCGAAAATGCGCCCGCCGCACCGCCGCGATCCCCCGCACATCCGCCACCCGCCGCGCCGCCGCGCCCAGTTCCGGCAGCGAGCCGATCCTGCCCGCGCCGGCCAGCGCGGGGTCCGACAATCCCCGCCAGAACACCGCCAGCAGCGCCACTTCGGCCAACGGATGCCGCCGGTAAAACGCCGTCTCCCACGCAGTATCCATCAACGGGTCCCGCCACCCCCGCCGATGGATCATATGCAGGCTGCGCGCGCCTTCCGCCGCCACCATCCGCCCGCCAGCTTTGGCCAGCCGCAGCGCCAGTTCCCGATGCTCATTGATACTGAACGTCTCATCAAACCCGCCCACATCGGCAAACGCTTGGGCTTCGACCGAAAAATTCGCCCCCGAAGCCGCCGCCCACAGCACGCCGCATTCCGGATGATTCCGCACCGCATCCATTTCCAGCGCATAGAGTTTGCGCGGCGCGACACCAGGATAAATCCCACCGCCTGCCGCGGCTTCGAGCGCGGCAAAATCCCCCCGCACATCCTCCATCGTCACCCGCAGCCGCGCCAATTCCGCCGCCGGACTCCCCGCCAGCCGCGCCGCCTCGCCCGGCATCGGCAGCAAACCCTCCGGGTCCAGAAAATCCCGCGTGCGGCGCAAATGCAGCGTCTCCCCGCGCGCCATCACCGCGCCGCCGCGCCCATGCGCCGCCAGATGCGCCGCCACCAGCCCGGGCGAGGCCAGCGTGTCCCCATCCAGAAAAATCAGCACATCCCCGCTTGCTTTTGCCGCCCCCGCATTCGCCGCCGCCGCCCGCCCCAGCGCCCGTTCATGCCGCACATAAACGCAGCCCAACCCGCTCGCCGCCACCACCTCGGCCGTGTGGTCACGCGCGCCGTCATTCACCACCACCACTTCCGCCGCCACGCTCTGCCCCGCCAAGGATGCCAGCGTCAGCCGCAGCCGGTATGCCTCATCACGCGTCCGCACCACCACGCTGGCCCGCGTCACGAAATCACCCCCAAATCCGCCAGCACCCGCACCACCTCCGCCGCGACAATCCGGTGCCCCTCCGCCGTCAGATGCAGCGCGCTCAGCTTCATCTGGTCCACGCCCCGCCTGGCCAAGATGCTATCGACATCGATGATCGATACGCCGGTCTTCTCCGAAAGCTCCGCCAGCATCACATTGAATCGCCGGATGCGCGTCGTGAACGTCTCGCCCAGCCCTTGCAGGCTATGCACCGTCTCCCCCGGCACCGTCGCCGAAACATTATAAATCAAAATCGGCGCCGCCGAGCGCGCCCGCAGCCTCGCAATGATCGCCTCGAAACATGCCATCGACTGCGCGGCACTCAGCAATCCCGCCTGCTCATAATGCGCCGCCAGCCAGGCCCGCGCCTCCGGCGCCAGCCCCGCCACATCATACGGGTAAAACAGCCGCCCGGACGTCTTATGCCGCCACATCGTCGTCGACATATCCGGCTGCGCGGAAAATATAATCGCATCCGCATCGGTTTCGAACACCGCCGCACTGCACTGGCTCGCCAGCGGAAACGCCCCCAGCGCCCAGCTTTGCCCCGCCAGCCCGTCCGGCGCCGCGCCATCCGCCTCCAGCAGCGCGTCCGAGCGCGTGAACGTCTCATGCCGCAACCGCACGCTGGCCCCCGGAAACCGTTCCCGCACGATTTCGTTCACCCCGTTCCAGCGCACCACCCCGCTCTCCCGGTAGGAGTGCAGCGAATCATGCAAATCGGCATTTCCCTTCGCGAACAATGTCAGGCGTTTCAACGCGGCCCTCGTCCAAACAACAAGGCCATTCCGCCGCAAACTAATTTACGCTTTGTAAAATCTTCCGCTTTAACATCGAAAATTCGTCAGCCGGAAAGCCATGTCGCACCCAAACCCCACGCGCCCCGCCTACCGTACCATTCCGGAGCCGGATATTCTCGCCATGCTGCTGCTCAGCGGCTGGGCATTCGAATGCGGAGCGAGGGCGCAGGCGGCGTCGCGCGCCGCCTGCGCCGCCGCGCTGGAGATGTTTGTCGCGCGCGGCCTCGGCTTCGCCATCGGCGCCGGCGGCGCCCGGCTGTTCGACCCGGCGGAGGTCAACGCCTTCATCATCGCCGCTGGCCTCGCCAAAAAATCCACCTACTGGGAGGATCGTTTCGTCCGCACCGTCCGCGCCCTGCACCATTCCCTGCCAGCCGGCCCGCAAGCGTTCGCCGTCACCTTCCGCCGCACCCTGGCGGCGGCTTCCTTGCCGCCGCGACCGGCCAGAGCCCGCGTCACCTTGCCCATCCCCATCGCCTCCGCCTATCTCGAAAACCCTACCGTCACGCTCATCCCGCCCGCCGAACTGGATGCCGCAATCACCCGGCGCGCGACCGGCTTTGATATTCGCCTGAACGCGCCGCTCGCCTCGCCGCTCTCCTTCACGGCGCGCTTCACCTTCACCGCCCCCGCATCCCCCCGCCCGCAAATGTTGACGGAGGCTGAGCGCAGCCTCTACCTGCGCCCCACCGAAAATTTCATCCGCGTGACCCCCCGTGTCGCAACCCTCGCCCGCCGGCTCGCCGGCCGCAGCCCCGAGGATTCCGCCGCCGCCTTCTGGAATTTTCTGCTGGATCACATCCGGCTCTGCATGGTGCAATACGCCTTCATCCCCGCCGATGCCCCCGGCGATTGGGTGCTCGACCATCGCTGGTGTGATTGTCTGCTCGCCGCCGCGCTGTTCATCTCCCTGTGCCGCGCGCAAAACATTCCCGCCCGGCTCATCGGCGGCCATGTCCTCTATCCGCTCGCCCCCACCAACCATTACTGGGCCGAATGCTGGCTGGGCGAATCCTGGGTCCCGTATGACTTTCTGGCCTGGGACATTTCCGCCGGCGGCCGCGACGCCGCCTGGCGCAACATCTTCGCCGGGCGCTGCGACGCCCGCCTGGTCACCGAAATCTTCCCCCTCCACTTCACCCCCCCCATGACCCCCCGCCTCCCCCCCGCCTGGCACCTACTCCAAACCCCCACCCCCACCGGCATCACCAGCACCTTCCACAACGCCCTAACCGGCACCCCAATCTACCGCGACGAAATCACCACCACCCTCCAGCGAGCGTAGGGCGGAAAAGCGAAGCGTCTTCCGCCATTGTTACGGGCGTTCTCCCATGCCGGGTGGGGTGGATGTATGATCGGGCTTACCCCATGCCGCATCATACAACCCACGCGCTACGCATTTATGAAACGTTGAATACGGCCACGCCGCCGGATGCGCGACAAGGCCATGCTTTACCGGATTGAAATGCACATAATCCATATGTGCGCCATAATCGCGCTCATCGCGAATGGTATG
>Ga0116227_10016116_pt1 | contig 10844 bp, 12 predicted proteins | sample S1TSphgellanicum_FD_89693 | JGI IMG/M metagenome (GOLD analysis project Ga0116227, IMG submission 89693) | Host-associated microbial communities from peat moss isolated from Minnesota, USA - S1T2_Fb - Sphagnum magellanicum MG | ecosystem: Host-associated > Plants > Peat moss > Unclassified...
ACACAAAGAAAAAAAAAAAAAAAAAAGGAACAGGGGGGGGGGGGGGGGGGGGGGGGGGGGGGAGGGAACCAGTTTGTGCACGCAGTTGAGAGAGGGAAGAAAGAAATAATAGGGAAACAAAATCTCACATGGCATACACACAGGAAGGGAGAATCGTTGCGAGGGAGCCAGGCGCGCACGCTGATCATCATCTCCAGCTCCCAGCATCACCCATGCACTTCATTCATTTAGGGTTTCGAGCGCCAAACCCTAATCCCATGAGAACCAAACCCTAACCACAAACTAGACGAAGAAAACGAAGACAAAGAAGACCAAGAAGAGGAAGTCGTCGACGACGAAGAAGAAGAAGATGATGATGATGATGAAAACAGAACAGAAATTCTTAAGATCCAGAAGGGTGGGTAAAAAAAAACCAAAGTTTTTTTTTTCTTTTTTAAGTCTTGATCTTAAGGTTTTTGATTTTGTAAAGTCTTGTTTCTTTTCTGTGGAGAGCTGTAATGGGTTGTAAGAGAAAAAATTGGGTGTGCTTTTTCTTTGTGTGTGTGTACGCTCAAGCTAAAAAGGAGTTGGAGCGAGAGAGAGAGAGAGAGAGAGAGAAGAAGCGCAAGAAGCAACAGACCAAAAATAAGCCACTTTTTTGGTCAAGTGCAAATTTTCTGGTTGTGTTGTGCAGGACTGCAATTAGACCTAATAATTGATTTGATTCACAGGCAGGCAGGCAGGCAGGCAGGAGATGGTACCTACCTACCTACCTACCTACCCTTTGGATGGATGAATTCTGGTTGGACTGGTTTGGTCACTTGTGGATGAATTCTGGTTGGACTGGTTTGGTCACTTGTGGATGCAATCTGGTTGGACTGGTTTGGTCACTTGTGGATGCAATCTGGTTGGACTGGTTTGGTCACTTGTGGATGAATTCTGGTTGGACTGGTTGGGTCACTCTTATGGATGAAGCTTTTGTGGGATTCATCCATCCCCAATCGAATGGAGTGTGTTCTGTTGCACGTTTCATTCATTGACTGTGCTAGTCTAGTGGGGCTTTTTTTTGGTTGGCTCTGCTGAGTAGGCCAGGGCCAACTAACAGGCCATGAGTTGCACCATGAGGGATGGATGAATGGATGAATGGATATCAATGAATGGATGGATGGATGGATGGATGGATGGTGTGTGGACAAGAAACTTCTCTTTTTTTTTTCTTTTTTTTTTTCCCTGCCCAATTTGGGTTCCAATTGGCCATGATGTGTAAAAGGGCAAATAGGTGTGTACATGAAGGGTAAAGCTCGGGGGTGGGAACTAGTGTTGGGTGGGTATGGAGTTTTTCATCCAGAACTGGTTCGGGTATCAGCCGGTTCTCTCTCTCTTTCTTTCAGAACTCGTTTTTTAAGAATTGTGATACTTTTTTTTTTAAATGATATATTCAGGAGGTCATATTGATAACCCCAAATACGGTTCTTAGTTCTTAATAGGGATTAGGGTAGCTGTATAGATTAAGGGCTAGGGCTTATGGTGGCTGACTGTAAATTAGGGTGCTTGTTGAGGTTTTAGCAATGGATTAGGGTTTAGGTGGGTTTTTAAGTTTAGGGTTTAACATTTTTGTTTATAAACAAGAGGAACAATTCACTCGTTCAAGGTAAGTGTATTGTTTTTGCTTTGTGCTTCTTTCTTTGGTGTGTGTTTTCTTTTGATTGTGTTTTTATCTGATTGCTTCTTGTTACGATTGTAGGGAGGAAGTTTCAATTGAAGCTTTTGGGTGGTTTTTCATTTTGTGAATTTTTGCTTTCAATGCTCTACATTTGATGCACTCTTGCTCTTGGCACTCCTCACTCTATGTGCTTATTCTAAATGCTTCTTGCTCTATGAGCTTTTGTCTTTGACGCTCCTCACTCTATGTTCTTGCTTTGGGCGTTCTTTGTTTTGTGTGTTTTTGCTTTGGGCATTCCTCGTTCTGTGTGCTCTTGCTTTAAGCGCTCCTTGTTATGTGAGCTCTTGCTCTCAACACTTTTTGCTTTATGTTTTGTTCTAGGCATTCTTCATTCTATGTGTTCTTGTTTTGGGCACTCCTCGCTCTGTGTGCTCTTGTTTCTGGCATTCCCCATTGCTCTTAGAGCTATTTGTGAAAGTTACATTGCCTTTGGTTGAATTGTTATTAATGGAACTCCTGCATCAAAATCCAAGGTAAATTTCTAACCTTTTTCATTTTAATTTTGTTTTTTTTGTTCAAATCTAATCAATGTTTATGTATGTAACTATTGTGGTTTTGATATGTTTTGGAGTTGTTGCACTAAACACATATGGTATGTTTCTTTCAACCTTTTTTTTTCCTTCCTTCTTTTAGTTGTTGTTTATAACCTTCAATTTTTAAAATTTCCTTCATGTTTATGTTTTTGTAGGATTTTTAAATTGCCTATTTTTTTAGTGCGACATGGTTTTTCATTGTGGAACCCTAAGAAAATAACATTTTTATTTTCATAATCACACTTGCAATAATTTACATTATGAAAAGTAGGCTATCTTGTTTATAAATGTTTTTGAGTGCATAGTTTGTTAGCATGAATTGAAATCTATTGAAACTACTCAATATACTTGTTTAGTTTCCTTCTCCCAAGTCCTATAACCACCTTAATAAAATGGATCCAAATGTTATTGATTATGATCTAATTGTAAATGAAAGTGAAATTTTTGCTCAAGAAAAATCTAAAGAGGAAAAAGTTGAAGAGTATATGTGATAATCTCTAGTTCTATGTCAAAAAATGAAAACAACATGAGATTAATCCTTAAGAAATTGTTTGAACAAAAAGTGAAATGAAGGCCCCATGGAGAAATTCTCCTACTCGAGCTTGGGCTTTTTTTTTGCATTAACAATGAGTCAAAAGTTGATGTGGAAATCCCACAAATCATACATTGTATGCTATGTTATGAAAAATTAATAAGTTTTGCAATATTAAAATGGAGAGCTAGGTCAAGGAAAGGATTAGTTTCATATTTCAAAAATAATGGGACAATTGTTTTGAAAAAACATGTGGATGCAAGCCATAATTTAATTGCAAGGAACTTTGAAGAAAAAGTGAATAATAACAAAAAAAATCTTCTACAAAAGCAGCTTGCAAAGAAAGGAGCTATAATAACTAATAATGAAATCTCTAAGTTCTTTGGGGCCATAGATCCTTACAAAAATAATAATGTGCACCAAAAAAAAGTTTTGAAAAATTTAGGTATTTTTGTTTTAAATAGTCATTTATCCATTAAGTTTGTTGAAAATATGTTGCTAAAACATATGGTATCATAATTGTGCCCTTGTGTAATTTTCCCTTCTAGAAAAGTATTTAGTGAAGTGGTGTTATAGGACTCAGTAGAAAAAATCAAACAAACATATGTTTACCAATTTTGGCAAATGTGTGTCTACCACAACAAGTTTCGACTTAGGGATGTCCGAAGGGGTACATGACATTTTTGTACTAGTTGCTATTTTTTAGGATGGGATTGGGTGCCAAAACACATAACTATTGGATTGTTTGAGCCTTCTGAAACTTCAAGACATGAATTGGCAAACAATTTCAAATTTTTAAAAAAACGATATGGATTAACAAAAGAAATAATTACCTATGTAAAAGACAAAAGGTTAATCTGAATGCCATGACAATTGCCTTAGAAACAATTGTCAATTGTGAAACATTGGGTGTAATTGAAACTTTTCAAAGCACATGCTTTGAACATGCCTTCTTTAAAGCTTGTTAACATGCAATTGAAAATGAATAAGTTTGTAAAAATTTTAAATATGTTTCCATAAAATTTGCTCAAACATATTTGTAAAAATGTATTACATGGCCAAAAAAGTTAAAAAAAGGAAAGTAAAAATGAATGAAGGCTTGCATTAGTGCAGGCCTAAAACCTAGAAATTTGAATACACTAATTAAGACAAGGTAAAATACAACTTTTTTTTGTTTTTTTGTTTTTTATAAATCTTAGTTTGCATTCTTTTGTCAATGTGTTAACATATGATTATCTAATTTTAAATTTCACTTGTGCATGTTTGCAAACAAGGTGATAATGTTTGAAGAAACATTTCAATTTTGTGGAGTTATTGTTTTGTTTACAACATGCAGGCTTGGCCTTGAATTACAGGTCGTGTACTTCCTCCTCTTACATGCATATATCGTAGATCATTGTAAACATTTTGTCACCAATTGTAATTACTTGCACCTTGAATTAATCCAAGGGCCATTGGTTGTTAAATGATGCCTTACAAACAACCATATCATTAAGTTAAAGGAAGAAATGAACATTTTTCCTATGTTGGATGCATTTGTTGATGATGATTCTAGTTTAAATGTTCTTATAAGAATTTTTGCGATAAACATGAAGAGGGAGGTTATTGGGGTCATTGATTTTTTCCTTTCCTCCTTAACAAAATATGATAAGAAAAGAGCTCACAATATGCTAGCCTTAATGTTGGATCTTAAATTTAAAAGTTTGAGATTAATCTCTTCTTTTATAAGTCGTAAACTTGGGGTTGCCATAGTTATAAAGTATGATAAAAAAGATTCTAATTTAAATGTTCTTGAAGTTTTATCACCATTTGCATCCATTGCACGAAACTAAAAGTTCCTTTGCTATCACAGATGATGAAGACGACAATCGAAATATTTTTGAAATGGTGGCAGGCATTAGGGAACTTGCAAACAAACTTATGAATCGGAAACTAATGATATTTTGTAAATTTTAGGTGGATGCAAAAGACATCAATTGTCATTTGAAGTTGTGGCCAAAACATGAATCTATGTTCCCAAATGTTGGCTTTTTAGGTGAACAAATATTAAGGGTTATAAGTTTTCAAATAGAAACTAAAAAAATAGTTTCCTTTGCTAGTATAGTTAGCAATTTGAAAAATTGTTGATTACAACCATTTTTTTTGAAAAATCAATCTTTCTGAATAGAATTGGCCTAATCTTGTAAAGGCTGGTTGCAAGGCCTGTTCTAACTTGGTAGAAATGATAGATTCTAAAATAAATTTAAAGGAATAACTAGATGAATTTGAAGGTTCATCTAAAACAAGAAATGATGATTAATGGGAAGGATCTATGTGTAGGCCCATAAGGTAGGTGTAAGATCCCTCCCACTCTTATGGACTAGATGTGATATCCCTCCTTAGGAATGGGATATTCAACAACATAAGGTGGCCCAAATACACAAGAAATTGCAAAGCACTCAAAAGAAAGTTCCTATTGTTCAAATGTTGATGTACCCAACCATTCAATTTGAAGCCTGATTGCTTGATTCACATTGCACAAACTACACAAATCATTCACATGTAGCACACAGGCTTTTCATCCAAACATGGATGAAAATTAATTTTTCAAGGATATGTACCATTCATGCATATAGCATGTAGACAAACACATTTAAGTTTCAAGGACAATGCTTCCATTGGAATTGGCTTAGGTGGGGGCAATTGTAAGGTTTTAATACTTTTTTTTAACATGCAAAATCCTCTACTGCACAAAGATCAAAAACCAATTACAACAAATGGCCTCACTTGAGTAGTCACAAAGCTACTACAATCAACAAAACTTTCTTCTGTCAAAAATTTGTCTTGTAATACACTCCATGAATTCCATTTTCCCAATTATAATTTCATGACATGTTTTACTCTTTTCTCTTTTGTTTTGATTTCATGTTTGTTTTAGTCGTCTTGTACATAATATGGAAAATATGGAGATTTTCTTCATCTCTATGCAAATAACCCTTTGATGTACAAATGAGGTCTCCCTCTCAGCAGCAGCATAATTGCACTGTGACCGTCAGGAGGACACACAAATGGAAAAGATTTGACTCCCCTTGATTCTCTCTCTCTTTGTTTTCTCTCATATCCCCATCCACCACCCAAAACATGTTTAATACTTTTAACAATCTTTACAACACTCATTTTCTACTGGTACTAGCCAATAATACAATTTTTCCTCACTTTTAAGTGCACACTTGCTTACCAAAAGCAAAGCAATATATTGCAGCCGTGTTTGTTGCTCCTTTCCAACAAGCTCTGATGGAAAACCTGGAGCCCCCAAAGCATGCTCCCTGCTGTTGCATGTACATTGTTATCTTTGAATTGTGGTCCTGTGAATGCATCTCCCTGCTAGAAAGCAGACCCAGCAGTGAATCCATCTCTTGTTGAAATTGTTGTAATACAGACATATATGCCACCGGGGAGGCATCACAGTTGATCAGCAGCAGCAGCAGCAGCAGCAGGAGCAGCCTGGGGCTTGATTTGGATTTGGCTTTCTTCTTCTCTGTCACCACTCCCTGCTTCTAACGGTCTTCCTTTCCAACTGGTGCTGTCTGACTTTCCTTCCTCACCACCACTGTCACATTGGTACCCCACACCACTTGACACCGGATTTGTTACTTGCAAAGGTGCCTGTAACAGCAGCCCAAAGCGGTAGGCCCAAAGCAGTTGAAAATAGAATATCAGTCCAAAAGTGACAAAACTTGAAAGTCCTGGGGTTAAAGATTGATTCTGGGCTGGTTATCACGTCAAACTCCCTATTCATAGACTGCATCCAGCAGAATGCTTGAACATTTTCAAACCTAAAACCCTACATCCAATCATCAAGTCAGAATCTTCATTGGTAGGAAAAAATTTGTGTCCTAATGATAATGTTAGGACCATTCAAAGAAAGGACATCTAATTGTTGTCTTTGATGTCCAACTTTCATGGACCTTTTTGCAGGCTTCAAGGCTCTACCTGTGGTGAGGTTTGAGACTGAGAAACTGCTTGCTGTGATTGTGGACAGTCAGGCTCTTGCATCTGCGACTTATTTTCAGACCTCCTGTTGTTGTTGAAGTTGGCAAAGTGGTCTTGTGGAAGGGTGGACTTGCAGTAGCTTGAATATTGGGGTGAATGATGGCTGGCTGAAGGATCATACACTCCTGCAGCTGCTGTTTGTGCAGCAGCAGCAGCAGCTGCCACATAGTCAGGGCCAGGACCCCAGATGGTCCCCAACACCACCAGTTGAGGTGCATGTGCAGATGCAGACTGTGGTGGTGGGCTTGGTCTTCGTGTGTGCAGACGATATTTCTGCAGAGCTCATAAACCCACCTACCTCTTGTGAGCACAGCACAAACATTCAAAGCTCCTGATATAAATGGAGTTAATAACATAGGTACACTCAGTACAACAGGTTTTTCATTTTCAGAATACCTGCAGGTGGCTCTTCACTTCATCATTGGTAAGGCCATCCACTTTCATGAGCTCTCTAATCTGCTTCGGTGTGGCAACTGCATCAATGCAAAGTGAAACCCTTCAAGGCACTGTAGGCTTTTACCTACAGACTACACCTAATGTGTGCTATGGCACTTTTCATCAGGCAATGTGAGTATTCCTTAATCTCTCTCTCTCTCTCTCTCTCTCTCTCTCTATTTTAAAGGTTTTTTTCAAATGAAGCCCTTAGTACAACCTGCAACAATCACATGCGGAAATGGAAGCATTGCACAGGCTACTACTCATATTAAAAGTCCTTCATGATGATGGAAGCACAGGATGTCAATACACAAGGGAAGTAAAAATTGAGGGAAAGAAGCTACAAGAAGCAAATGGCAAGTGTAACTTCAGAAGTTGGAACTACCTTGGGAGCCACCAAGTTGCTGAAGTGCACGGACAAAGCGCTGGTGAAGCTCAGGGGACCAACACCTGCAGATAGAAGATACATATTGTCAGAATCAAGCATCTCCATCATCGCTTGTTTGCTGTACCAGTGGCAGACTTTCAGAATGCATGGAGGAGCCCATCTCTCCAGAAGGAATTCTACAGGAGGATGTTCAAATTTTAGAAAGAGAACTTAATGTTCTGGATGTAAGAATCAAATCTGGCCTGAAAATATGCCTGACACACCATTGAAAGAACATATGAACAAATGAACAATGGAACTACAAGAGATGATGTCACAGAAGGAAAATTCTACCTCCGTGCCTTGCGCTGGGACTGACTGCCACCTTCACTGCAGGTACTCCCAGCACCTGACACTACATTCAACAAAGGCCTCTTCATGCAACCCTGAGCATTCACCTCTTGAGTGCTCAGGCCAGCATCAATGCCTCCAACCTCTGACTCTGCCACCAGAATTGCCTGACCTTCGAGACCAGGCGGCTGCTGGACAGAGGAAAGGCTTAGATTAGCACCATTGCTTGTCACAGGATTAGATTGTGACACAACAGCAGGGGGAGTAAGCTGTTTCTTTCTTGTAAATGGTAGAAATGCACCAGTTGGTCGTTGCTTTGAGCTCAAGAGGAGCCTCGAGCTTTCAATTGAACCATTTGCCTGCTCTGCTCTTGTACATTCCCCTTGTCCACACCTGTCTTCTGGTGACAAATCCTTCTGCAGAAAGGAATCCAGGAATGTAGATCGTTAGGAGATTTGTCTCTTCCTCTAAAGCAGGAACACAAAAAGGGCTACTGCAGCCTGAGAAGAAAGAATCCTTCATTTAGAAATACTGCAAACTCCAAAACCAAATTTTAGTCCAATTCTTCAACACCAATCTGTGAGTAACTCTCCATCTTCCCACAAAAGGACCCAACAGAATGTTGAACAAAGGCTCAACTAAGATTGCTGGATTGTCATGTGTTCTAGATTGGCAGCACCAGGACTCCTGCAAAATCTGGGCAGATGAACCAAAACTCAACTCTTAGAGCTAGATCCTTGGAAGATGGGATGTGAACTGAAACTCCAGACCTCATTGCGAGCCTCTGCTATTGCTGCATGCCGAGTCCAAAGCTGGGCTTCAGCCATCCATGCAGGCCTTCCAATATCGATCCCCCAAGTTCGCTCAACTTGTCGATCTCCTTCCTCATCCCCCCCCAACAACCGATCTCCTCTTTGTAATCTCTCCAATCGCCTCTTCTTAAGAGGCATGAACTCCTTGAGCACCAGTTTGTTAGTATCATTTGGGCTTGAAACATTGCTCTGTGACTTCTCAGGGGTGCTGCACCGAAGCTGTAGAGGTTGCTGGGGTGTTCCTGGAGCCGGTTGCATCTCTTCCAACTGCTCCTTTGACTTTGCAATAGCTGTGGGGATAGGATGCAAAGAGCTCTGTTAGTAACGTTTTTGCAACAGTAGTACTCTGACAGCTCCCTTGCTACTACATTAGATTCAAAAGATTGCCCAAAGTTTGAATCTTTTATGGCAACTTTCAAAGTTGGAACCTTTCAAAAGATGGACATTCTGGACAAGCGAACCAAAAGGGTTATTGAGAAAAGATGCCTTCTTCAAGGAGTTGCATGCACAGAGGTAGCTCGCGCTTGAAAGCTTCAATCTTGCGCTGCTCATCTTTGAGAGCTTGTATGCGACCCAACTGGTTGTTTACCAATGGGTTGCTGACTTCCGAGCTTGTAATTGTAGATGCACTGCTGGGTGCCTGAGTTTGGCAGCCTAAGGAGAGGTCAGGTGGAGAGGCCATGGTTGTTGCAGATTCGTGTACAGTTCAATACCAAATTATTCTTGCCACAGCCACAATAATAGTATCAATGTCTCTTCAGCAGCATCCTGTTTGCACACTGGGGATGCTGTGCGAAGAAAGCTCTTCAATGTGCCTGAAACAGAGCAAGTCTTAATCCAATGTGCAGAGAGACACAGTATCCAAAGAGTCTGAATGTGACATAGACTTTTTTTTGAGTTTGCAATTGAGGTGAAAACTCCAGTTCAGGGAGAAGACTACTACAGTTGCTACAAGAACGCAAGTTCTGTGTCTGCTGCCCTCCCATGCATTCTAACCCATGGCTGCAGTTCTGCTTGCAATGCTGCAAGATTGCAGCCACATTGGAAACGTTGATGACTACAGATTTGGAAGCTATCGCTTATTGACGGAGGCATTACAAACCACATGATTCTGCAACGACGATGACTAGTAAGATGGAACAGATCTCAAAACTCTCTTGAAAACCAGAAACCTCTAGTTTCTCACAATTCTCTTGGCACTAGCAGAACTCCTCGTACTGGAAGACAAGACCCAAAAAAAAAAGACCACAAAAACACTAGTCCAACGCTCTCAAATTGACGACAAACTCGTGACATACAACAAGTCCTCACACGGTCATCAGACCGAGTTTTCTGCCGAAATGAGGTGAGAATCGAGATCAGACAGAAAGCCACAACACAGAAACGCGCAAAGAAGAGACTGAGAGATGTAACTGACCAGCTCCAAAACATGCACCAAAATAGAGAAAAGAATTACGTCGTCGATGGCTCATCGGGTTTTGAAGCATCACAGATCATTATCGTTCACAACGTTTTCTCCTTCTTCTCCTCCTCAGCATCCTCCGCAAGAAGGGAACCGCACATTGCAAGCTCCGATTCTTGTGTTTTCCTGCTTCATCTCAGTTCCGTAACCAGACTCTTCAATAGTTTCCCAATAATATTCTCATCAACATCAGTAGAATCCTAAGATCATAGTAGAGGTCATTCGACTCCGTGTTCTTTCAAAGCAAAATAGATTTATCATCAAGTTGCGCTACCTTGCTGCACGCGACTTGCAGCTATCTCAAAATTTCCTTCACTCATGATCATCCTGCATACAAACAATACAATACAACAGATAAATTATCCATTAAAATCAACTTACTACTACACAACCATCCACCACGACGCACTCACTCGCTCAAATCCTGTTACAACGGTGTGAAAAAAAGACGCAAAAAATCATATTGATCATCAAAGCCGCCATTCTTGCTCACAATAACATCGATCTAAAAGGGGCCAAAACCAAAACACAAATACGGAAAAAAAAAAAAAAAACACTGAATCTTTCACAAAACAACCCAACAAAACCCACAACCACAAAGCCACACAAACTTAAAAA
>Ga0116227_10016118_pt1 | contig 10844 bp, 9 predicted proteins | sample S1TSphgellanicum_FD_89693 | JGI IMG/M metagenome (GOLD analysis project Ga0116227, IMG submission 89693) | Host-associated microbial communities from peat moss isolated from Minnesota, USA - S1T2_Fb - Sphagnum magellanicum MG | ecosystem: Host-associated > Plants > Peat moss > Unclassified...
CGGTGGTCAACGATTGGATCCAACGCAGCCGCGGCGCGCGCAACAAAATGTCATCGTCGAACTGAAAGTGGTGGGCGATCAACGCTTCCGCCTCGGCCAAGTGGCGCATGGCTTCCGCTCGATCATTGCTGGCGAACAGTGGAACATCCGGAATATCCGCCCGGGCCCGGGCCTCGAACTGCGATGCGTCGGCCTCGGGCGCTCCGATGTAGACGATGCGGGGTGCTGTACTCATCTGCGGGCCCGGACGGCCTTCGAGTGCCCTGAGACTCTGCGATTGACCAGCGACTCGGTGACTTCGTGTACCACCTTGATAAAATTGGCGGCGATGGCCGAGGGTTTGGCGGCCTTGCGCCATTTGATCCCGATGGTGCGTTTACCTCCGCCTTTGAGGGGTACGGAGCGCAGCCGCCAGTTGTTCTGAACGATGGATTGCAGTTCAGTGATGATGGTCACGCGATCGGTCTGCGCGACGATGGATTCCACCAGCGTCAGGCTGCTCGTGATGAAGCAATTGCTGGGCCAGGGTACGCCGGCCGTCATGAACAGGGCCTCGATGTGGCGCCGATAATTGTTGCCGGGTAGCGGCAATACCCACGGCGCGTCGCGAAGCTCCCCGAGGCTGAGCGAGCTGCGGCCGGCGAGAGGATGTTCGGGCCCCACCCCGATGCTGAACGGATCATCGAACAACGGGTCTTCGGCGATGTCATCGGGTGCGGGGAACACGCCCGCGAGCGGCCCGACGACGATGTCGAGTTGGCCGCTCCGCAGCGCCGGCAGCAACTGATCGTCCAGGCCTTCGGTGAACGTGAGTTCGACCGCGGGATGCCGTTTCAGCAGCACGGCGAAAACGTCCGGCATAAGTTTCAAGGTCACCGAGGGTACGACCCCCACGCGCAAGGGGCCTTCAACGCCCAATCGTCTGAGGCGAACCTCTTCTGAAGCCTGAAGCAGGACTGCATCAATGGTTTCCGCGCCGCGCAACAATATGTTTCCCATGTCCGTCAATTCAGATCCGCGTCGTGTCCGGCTGAGAACCTGCACACCCAGGCGTCTTTCCAACTGCGCGATGCTGTTCGACAACGCGGGCTGCGAAATACCGCGCGCCGCAGCAGCGCGATTGAAGGAGCCGTGCTGTGCGATGCTCATCAAATTGGCGAGTTGACGCGGGTCGATTTTCATAGGGGTTATCTCGTCAGACGCCCAATCGGCGAGGTGTGTAGATTCTAGCTTATAGCTGCCTCATGGTTGGAAGGACGCCATCGCAGTACAGCGCAATCCCGTGTCCCCGCGCAAATGGAATAAACGCACCAGGTACCCACAAAAAATTATGACCCGGGACGGATGCTGCGGGAGTTTCGACAAGGGTTAACATGGTTGGCGGGCCACGTGAGCCTTAAAGGGGATCGCCGTGTTATCGAATCGTCTTGCCGGCAAAGTCGCCGTCGTCACCGGCATCGGCAGTGGAATCGGCCAGGGGTGCGCCCTCATGTTCGCGCGCCACGGCGCGCGCGTCATGGGATGCGACATCGACGCCGAGGCGGCCGGCATCACGGCCGAGCGGGCGCGCGAGGAGGGATTGGCGTTCTCGAGCGTGCATCCCAGCGACCTGTGCGTGCCCGCCGACGCCGAACGCGTCATGGCGGCGGCGGCCGCGCAATTCGGCGGCGTCGACATCGTGGTCAATGCCGCGGCCTTCGGTGCGTTTGCCTGGATCGAGGACATGGATTATGAAAAGCAGTGGAAGCGGACGCTGATCGGCGAATTGGACGTCGTGTTCGTCGCCTGCAAAGCCGCCTGGCCGCACTTGATCGCGCGCGGCGGGGGATCCATCATCAATTTTGCGTCGGCCAACGCCCACGTCGCCTTGCCGGGATCGCCGGCCTTGGCCCACTGCGCCGGCAAAGGCGGGGTGCTCGCGATGACCCGGCAGTTGGCGATGGAGGGCGCCCCGCACAACATCCGCGCCAACACCATATCACCGGCGCTGGTCGTGACCTCCGCCACCCAGCCGGTGCTCGAGAATGTGCCCGGATTTCGCGACACCGTGATGCAGAAGCTCATGCTGAAGCGCTTGGGAAAGCCCGAGGACATCGCCTGGTGCGCCACCTATCTCGCCTCCGACGAGTCGAGCTGGGTGACCGCCGCAGACTTTCGGGTGGACGGCGGCTCGACCGCCTGGTGACAGTCGGCCGCGGCGCTTCAGACGCTCGCGGCGGATTCGAGCTCGGCGAGCGGCGGCAGCCGGCGGGCGCTCGCCACGATCGCGTCCCGCAGCCACATGCTGCCCGGATCCAAGTCGCGGTACTTGTGCCATTGCAGCAATTCGACGAGCCGCGGAATCTCGAATGCCGGTTTGACCAGACGAACCGGCAGCTCTTTCGCCAACATCACGGCCAGCCGGGTATGCATCGTCGCCACCCGTGAAGTGCCGATGACCAGCTGCGGCAGCAGGTGAAAACTGTGGGCGTGCAGTTCGACCCGCCGCTCGTCGCGGTGGCGGTTGGCCATCCACGTCTCGAAATGCGGAAGGCCATGCCGGCCGCTCTTGTAGGCCACATGACGGAGGGCCAGATACTGGCCGATCCCGATCGTGTCGCCAAGCTCGGAATTTGCCGCGTCCACCACGATGGTGTACGAATCCTCGAACAGCACCACGCCCGACTGCACCGGCGAATTCTGGCTTTCCGGGTTGATGATGAAATCGACCTCACCGGCCTCGAGGTCCGTCGCCGCGCTTTCGCTCGGATTCAGAAACTCCAGACTGATGCCCGGGGCCTCGCGATGGATGCGGCGCAGTGCATCGAGCATCAGAACGTGGATGGCGTAATCCGAGGCAACCAGTGAAAAATGCCGGCGTGTCGTCGCCGGATCGAATGCCGGCCGGGTGGCAATGGCCGCATCGATGCGAAGCAGCACATCGTTCACCGGTTCAACGAGACTTTCGGCCAGCGGCGTCAATTCCATTTTACGGCCGATTTGCACGATCAAGGGATCGCCGAAATAATCGCGTAAGCGGGCGAGGATGCCGCTCATCGCCGATTGCGTGACGTGCACGCTTTCCCCGGCGCGGGTGACGTTCTTTTCTGTCAGCAGCGCCTTCAGCGCCGTCAATAAGTTAAGGTCGAGCTTGTGGTAGCGCATTCAAGCGCCATTGTACGGCAGCCGCGGCGGATCGCGCCGCATGGCGGGTCGTGATGGGGGATATCGAAAGGTTCGATTTCCGCTGCATTCGTATTTGGCCCACCATCCTGCCATGCATGTGCTCATCACCGGTGCCAACGGTTTCATCGGCAAGGCGCTCACCCGCCGTCTGTTGAACGATGCGGCGACACCCACGGGATTGGCGCCCTTCGACCGTCTGACGCTCGTGGACTTGAGCTTCGAGGGACCCGACACCACGCAGGTGCGCCGTTTGTCCGGCAGCATCGGCGATCCGGCGGTGGTGGCGCGGGCGTTCGACACGCCGGTCGATGTGCTCTTTCATCTCGCAAGCATTCCCGGCGGCGCGGCCGAGCAGAATTTCGATCTGGGCCGGCAAATCAATTTGAATGCGACGTTCGACCTCTTGGAGGCCTCGCGTGCCCAGGCTGTCGGCAGCGCGCGGCCGGTGACCTTCGTGTTTGCGAGTTCCATCGCCGTGCTCGGATCACCCCTGCCGGCACGGGTCGACGATGCCACGCCGCTGCGCCCTACTTTGAGCTACGGGGCTCAAAAGCTGATCGGCGAAGTGCTGGCGGAAGACTACCATCGGCGCGGGTGGATCCGGTCGCGCAGCGTGAGATTGCCGGGCATCGTCGCGCGTCCGGCGCAACGCACCGGACAGTTGTCGGCATTCATGAGCGACATTATCCGCGAGCTGTCGGCGGGGCGTCCGTTCGCCTGCCCGGTGCCGGCCGACTCGACCACCTGGTTGATGTCGGTCCCCCGCGTGATCGACAATCTCTTGCATGCGGCACTGATGCCCGCGTCGGCATGCGGCGAGACCCGTGTATGGACACTGCCGGCTCTGCATTCCTCCATGGCCGAGCTGGTCGCGGCGATCGCGGAGGTGCACGGCAGCGCAGTCCTCGGCCGCGTCTCCTACGGGTCCAATCCGGCGCTGGAAGCGAACTTCGGCCGTTACCCGCCGCTGCGAACGCCCGCGGCGGATGCCGCAGGTTTCAAGCACGACGGCGATCTACCCAGCCTGGTGCGGCGGGCGCTCGAGCCCGTGACGTGACATGAACACCAACCCGCTGATCGGCTGGACGGTGGATCGCGCGGCCATTCGCACCATCGGCACGGGCTTGCAACGTCCCGAGTGCATCCTGGCCGAGAGCGACGGCACGCTGTGGAGCGCCGATGCGCGCGGCGGCGTCATGTGCATCCGGCCGGACGGCACCCAGACCCTCATCGCCCAGACCGTCCAACACGGAATCAATGCCGATAATCCAACCTCGCTCATCTTGGGCGGCGCCACGTTGCCGAACGGTCTTGCCATCAATCGCGATGGCGACTTCCTGATTGCCAATTTCGGCACCGATGCGATCGAGTTGATGCACCGCGACGGCAGCTCGCGAACCCTGTTTACGCATCTCGATGGGCAGCCCTTGGGCAAGGTGAATTTCGTCCTGTGCGATTCGCGCGACCGCATCTGGTTCACGGTCACCACCCGCCTCGTGCCCTGGACGCGCTCCATCAACGAAAAGGTCCCGGATGGCTATGTCGGGCTCATCGATGAGCGGGGTATTCATATCGCCGCCGATGGGTTTGTGGGGACCAACGAGATTCGTTTCGACGCCCGCGAGGAGTGGCTGTACGTCGTCGAATCGAATGGTCGGCGCATCTCGCGTCTCAAGGTGCGGCCGGACGGTTCACTCACGGGGCGCGAAACCTTCGGTCCCGCCGATTTGCGCGGCACGCCCGACGGCTTTGCCTTCGATGCGTACGGTAATCTATGGATCACCATCGTGCAGACCGATCGTCTGATCGCACTCACGCCGCAAGGTGAGGTGCTGACTTTGCTCGATGATTGCGACGCCGAGGTGGCGGCGGACTATGATCGGCATTTCTACGCCGGCACCATGACGCCGGAGGTCATGGCCAGGACCCAGGGGAGCATCGCTCCGTGGATGGCCAGTTTGACCTTCGGGGGACCGGATCTGCGGACGGTGTATATAGGCAGTCTGCGCGGCACGACGATTCCCTATTTTCGAGCGCCGGTGGCCGGATTGCCGATGGCGCACTGGAAACCTCGAACTCCTACAGGAACGCTCTCGTGAAATTAGCAACTTTGAAGAACGGCACGCGCGATGGCCGCTTGGCCGTCGTCTCGAGCGATCTGAGCAAGGCCGTGTACGCCGACGGTGTCGCAACCCACCTGCTCGCAGCGCTCGAAAATTGGGGTGTCGTGGAAACGGCGTTGCGGCAGCTCGCCCTACGGCTCGAGGCGGGCAACGCCGAGGGCGTGTTCGCTTTCGACCCCGTGCAGGCCATGGCGCCGCTGCCGCGCTGTTATCAGTGGCTCGATGGCTCAACCTTCGCCAACCACGGGGCGTTGATGGAGCGCGCGTTCGATCTCGGGATCACCAACGAGTACGAGAAATTCCCGCTGGTGTATCAAGGCGCCTCGGACGACTTCATCGGGCCGCGTGACGATGTCGAATTGACCAGCGAATCGGACAACATGGATTTCGAAGGCGAGGTCGCCGTCGTCGTCGACGAAGTGCCGATGGGAACGCCGAAGGAACGCGTTGCCGCACACATCAAATTGATCATGCTGGTCAATGATGTCAGTTTGCGCGCGCTCGCCGGCCGCGAAATGAAAACCGGATTCGGCTGGATCCAGGCGAAGCCATCGACGAGTTTCTCGCCCGTGGCCGTGACCCCCGACGAATTGGGTGATGCGTGGGTGGATGGCCGCGTGCAATTGCCGCTGCAAGTCACACGCGACGGAGCCTGGTTCGGACATCCGAACGGCCGCGAGATGACGTTCAACTTTTATCGGCTCATCGAACATGTGGCGTATTCGCGGCGGCTGCGTGCCGGCACCATCGTGGGATCGGGCACGGTGTCGAACGCCTCGCGCAGCGCCGGCTCCGCCTGCATCGCAGAACGCCGGGCCATCGAGACGCTGGATCAGGGCAGCGCAAAAACGCCGTTTCTCAAGTTTGGCGAGCGGGTGCGCATCGACATGTCGGACGCCGCGGGACGTTCGATCTTCGGTGCCATCGATCAGCGCTATGTGAGACAGGGGGGAACATGATTCGAAAGATCAAAGCCGGCGTGAATGCCGCCGTGCAGGCCGAAAACAGTGCGCTGGTGCGCAACACCGTGGAAGGCATACTTAGCGACATCGGCGCGCGAGGTGCGCAGGCCGTGCGCGAGTATTCGGAGAAATTCGACAAGTGGTCGCCGCCACGGTTCCGGTTGACGACCGGGCAGATCGCCGATTGCGTGCGCAGCCTGCCGGCCTCCACCATCGAGGACATTCAATTCGCGCAGACGCAGATCCGCAATTTTGCGCTCGCGCAGCGTGGCTGCCTGCAGGATCTCGAGATCGAGACGCTGCCGGGCGTCGTCCTCGGACACCGCAATATTCCGGTGAGCAGTGTGGGCTGCTACGTTCCGGGCGGCCGCTACCCGATGGTGGCCTCCGCGCATATGAGCGTCGTGACGGCCAAGGCGGCGGGCGTGCCGCGTGTCGTGGCCTGCGCCCCGCCGTTCGGCGGCAGGCCGCACCCCGCCATCGTCACCGCCATGCACTTAGGCGGCGCCGATGAGATCTATGCCTTCGGCGGGGTTCAGGCCATCGGTGCCATGGCGCTCGGCACCGATGAGTTGCCTGCGGTGGACATGATCGTGGGTCCCGGCAACGCCTATGTGGCCGAAGCGAAACGGCAGTTGTTCGGTCGGGTGGGCATCGACTTGCTCGCGGGGCCGACCGAGACGCTGATCATCGCCGATGACACGTGCGATGCCGAAATGGCGGCCGTCGATCTGATCGGCCAGGCCGAACATGGGCCGGGCAGCCCCGCGATCCTCTTGACCAACTCGGCGCGCCTCGCGGAGGAAGTGCCCGGCGCCGTCGAACGGTTGCTGGCGTGGCTGCCGACGGCCGATGTCGCGCGTCAGGCATGGGAGAACTGCGGTGAGATCATCCTCGTCGACACGCTCGATGAATTGGTGAAGGAGGGCGATCGCATCGCCTCCGAACACGTGCAAGTTCTGACGCGGGACCCGGATTACTTTCTCGAGCACCTGACGAACTTCGGGGCGTTGTTCCTAGGTGCGCGCACCAACGTGTCCTTTGGCGACAAAGTGATCGGCACCAATCACACGCTGCCCACCCTGCGCGCCGCGCGCTACACTGGCGGTCTGTGGGTGGGTAAATTCATCAAGACGTGCACCTACCAACGGGTGACCAGCGATGCGGCGAGCGCACTCGTCGGCCGCTACGGTTCCCGTCTGTGCGAATTGGAAGGGTTCGCGGGCCACAAGGAACAGGCGGACTTGCGCGTGCGCCGCTACGGCGAGCCGGCGATCGATGCGGTCCATTGAACCCGTCGCGGTCGTCACCGGCGGCGCCGGCGGGATTGGTGCGGCCGTGTGCCGCGCCCTCGCGGGAGCAGGATTCGCGGTGGTCGTCGGATACCGCGGGTCGCCGGAGCGCGCTCACTCGCTTCTGCCGACGCTCGCGGGCACGGGTCACGCGGCGATGCGGGCCCCGGTGACGGACAGTGCCGCATTGCAGTCCCTGGCGCTCGCAGTGAGTGAGCGTTACGCGCGCTGTGATGTACTCGTCAATTGCGCCGGCACCACCCGATTCGTTCCGCATGACGATCTCGAGGGACTCGATGACGGCTTGATCGACGAGATTCTTGCCACCAATGTCCGCGGCAGCTTTGCCACGGTCCGGGCGCTCGCACCGCTGCTGCGCGGCAGCACGCAAAACGGTGGCGGCGTGGTCGTCAACCTCTCCTCGATTGCGGCGCACACCGCCATGGGCAGCAACGTCATGTACTGTGCGTCGAAGGCGGCGCTCGACAATATCACGCGCTCGCTGGCGCGGGCGCTCGCGCCGGCGGTACGCGTCGTGTCGGTGTCGCCGGGGCTGGTCGATACGGAATTCGTGAAGTCGCTGGATCCCCGCTGGCGGGACGAGCAGGCAGCGCGTACTCCCTTGGGGCGTCTCGCCGATCCTAAGGAGATCGCCGCGGCCGTCGTCGCGGTGGTGCGCGATCTGACCTTTACCACCGGTTGCACGTTGGCCGTCGATGGTGGCAGGCCGCTGAATTAACAAACAGATCAAGGCTCGACAATGACACCGCGCAAGCCGGGACCATTGCAGGGGATCATGCTGCTGTTGCCGATGACCATGGCGGTCATGGGCGTGACCGTGCTCACGCCCATCGTGCCGCTGCTGCTCGCGGAGTTCAAGGACACGCCGCATCACGAGTACTGGGTCATGGGCGGCATTCTCACGATGCCGGCGATCTGGGTGATGCTGTTCTCGCCGGTCGCCGGCTGGATGGCGGATCGGTTCGGGCGGCGCAATCTGCTGCTCGCGGCGATGATCGTGTATGCCTTCGTCGGCACGGCGCCGGTGTTCCTGCAGAATCTCTACGCCATCGTCGGTTCGCGGATCGGCGTCGGCATCTGCGAATCCGTCGTCATGACCGTGTCGACGACGCTGATCTGCGACTACTGGGCCGGACGCGACCGCGAGCGCTGGCTGGCGGGCCAGACCGCGCTCGCCTCGGTGTCGGCGCTCGGGATCATTTATCTGGGCGGACAATTGGGGGCGGCCTATGGCTGGCGCGGTCCGTTTTATTTGTACCTCTATAGCCTGCCGCTGGCGTTGGCCGTGTTCGCCTCGATCTGGGAGCCGGCGCGAGGCGCCGCCCCGGTCGATTCCACCTCGCCCGTCGATTCCACCTCGGTGGAGGAGTTTGCGACCGTCGCTTTCCCGCGCAACCGTGTGCTCGGCATTTGTGCGATCACGCTGCTGGCTTCGATCAGTTTTTACACCGTAATCACCAAGAATGGCGAAGCGCTATATTCCCTGGGGATGACCGATGCGGCGGGGATCGGCAAGCTCACAATGCTGGCGAGCATCGGTGTGCCTCTCGGCACCTTCGCCTTCTGGAAGCTCTCCCGCCTCGAGATCGGCTGGCTGCTGTTCATCGATTTCGCCTTGGTGGGTGGCGGCTTCGTCCTCATGGGACGCGCCACGGATACCACGGCGTACACGTGGGGTTCCTTCGTCAATCAGATCGGTTGCGGGTTGGTGCTCCCCACCATGCTCGTTTGGGCAACCCGCGGCTTGGCGTACGCGATTCGCGGCCGCGTCAACGGCCTGTGGCAGGCGGCCTTTGCCATCGGACAATTCCTGAGCGGCATGGTCGTCACCCTCCTGAGCAAGCAACTCGGGGGGCTGCTGCCGACGTTTTCCGTGATGGGCAATGCCATCCTCGTGTTTGCGGTGGCGGCCGCTGCGGCCGGTGCGATGTGGCGCACCGCCCATCCGCCAACCTTGAAAATCAGCTGAGACCGTAACATGGCGAACTCGTATGACGTGGTGGCAATGGGAGCCGGGCACAATGGGCTGGTCGCTGCCGCCTACCTCGCGAAGGCCGGCAAAAAAGTGCTGGTACTCGAACGCAAACCCTGGCCCGGCGGCGGCGTCGTCACCCGCGAGATCAATACGCCCGGCTACTGGCACGACGAGCATTCGAGCGTGCACATCATGATTCAGGGCAATCCGATGATCCGCAATGATGAACTCGGATTGATGTCCCGCTTCGGCTTGAAGTATCAGTACGGCATTCCCTACGGGATGATCTTTCCCGATCAGAGCACCCTGATCGCCTATCAGGATCTCGACAAGACCTGCGAAGGCATCGCCAGGATCTCCGCCAAGGACGCCGAGACCTACCGGCATTTCGCCGAGCGGGCGATGGCCATGCTGCCGATGTTCGCCGCCGGACTGTACGTGCCGCCGACTCCGATGGGCGCGTTCTATTCGATGATGGACGGCAGCGAGCAGGGCCGCGAAGTGCTCGATGCCATGCAGCGCAGCTCCTTGGAAATCGCCAATCAATCGTTCGAAAGCGAGAAGGTCAAGATCTGGCTGCTGCGCCTGGTGTCGGAAAATCTGCAACTGCCCGATGAACTGGGGACCGGCTTCGGCCTCTATCTGATGCCGGGACTGATGCACGGATACGGCGTGTCACAGCCCGCCGGCGGGAGCGGCAAGCTATCCGAGTCCTTGGTGCGCTGTATCGAGCACTACGGCGGTGAAGTCCGCTGCAACAGCGAAGTGACCAAGATCCTCTCGAGCGGCGGCCGCGCCACCGGTGTGCGGCTGTCCAGCGGCGAGGAAATCGCAGCGAAGGACGGAGTGATCGGCGCGATCCACCCACATCGTCTGCGGGCGTTCATCGACGGCGTGCCGGAACCGGTGCTGAATCGCGCCGAGCGGACCTCGCTCGCGGCGTTCAGCATCCTGGTCAGCCATTACGATCTGAAGGAGCAGGCGCAGTTCTACGCGGGGGAGGAGGTCGGCCACGCCATCATGCTCGAATTCATGAGCGCGAACACCTTGAGCGAGATGCTCGATGATTTCGATGCGCTCAAACGCGGCCGGATCTCCGAGCGCGTGCTGATCGCCGGCGGCGATGAGAGCATCAACGATCCGAGCCGCGTGCCGCCGGGGCGCGGCATGTTCCACGGCATCACCTTTGCGCCCTATGCGCTGGAGGAGGGCGGTGCGGCGCGCTGGGACGAGATCGCCGAGGAGATGGGCGACCGGAGCCTCGCCGCCTACCGCCGCTTCGTCAAGAATCTGACCAGCGACAATA
>Ga0116227_10016119_pt1 | contig 10844 bp, 4 predicted proteins | sample S1TSphgellanicum_FD_89693 | JGI IMG/M metagenome (GOLD analysis project Ga0116227, IMG submission 89693) | Host-associated microbial communities from peat moss isolated from Minnesota, USA - S1T2_Fb - Sphagnum magellanicum MG | ecosystem: Host-associated > Plants > Peat moss > Unclassified...
TAAAAAAAAAAAAAAAAAAAAAAAAGGAGAGTTCATGATTTGAAGAACCAAGATGCAAGCTAGCATCCAAGGCAAGGTCCAACTCAAGGATTTGATTTGCTTCATGTGAGTCCAAGTTGGTTCCTAGGAATTTCGACCTTAGAAGTACCCCATCTAAAATGTGCTTAAGTTTGGCCTTTCATAAGATGTCTAAACTAATTTGACAAAGATATTGAATCCAATAAATGTTCCAATATATGGTTTCTATTCATTTTTCCTATGAATCCAATAAGTGTTCCATGTAAGATTGCATGAAAACATTTGATGAAAAGGAGGATAACTAGGTATGTCCCCATGATTCATGATCTTGCCATTAGTCTACACCAAATGTTAAAGAACATAAGTAGGCATAGAAATTATTGGTAGCAAATGAGGTGAGCCAACAATGATTTTTTTTTCATTTGAGGAAGTGGGGGGGAGGGGGAGGTTGTTGGATTTTTTAATTCCCAATTTGTTTTCACCAAGTTCCCATCAAGTTCCCAAAATGTTTTCAACATGTTCCTCAAGTTGTATAAGTATAACTTATCATATGCACAAATCATGTGTACTTATACATACACCCAATGTGTTCATCATAATGTTTCAAAATAACCTCATTTTGTCTCATATGTTTTGTTCACCATTGTCCTCTTGGAACCTATATAGATTGGGCAAATCTTTAGACTTATATGATTCTATGTTTGGAGTGAGTACTTTTACTTAAAATACTTTAGAATGAATACTAGTACTATGTTGGGGAGTTTTCAATGTTTGAGAATTTTTTTGTGTTAGGCCAATCAAAGAGGATTGTTGAAAAAAAATTGAAAAGCAACCCGAAGAAATTAATATGAATCATGCACTAGTCCACAATTTCTACCCTGCCATTAACATAGGTAAAAAATGCCAAAGAACAAAGGGTTTGATTATTTGTTTTTGTGGTGTGCCAATCAATGATACACATAGAAAAAGAAAAATTTTGACTTTTGGGGGTCCTGCAATTAATTAATATGAGTTGCATTACTATAGTAAATGGTAGTTTCAACGCATATTTGTGTAATAATTAGTTAATTACGGTCGAAAATAAAATATTTTAACAATAAAATATTTAAAGATTCTTTAATTTCCACCTCAGAATTTTGGCTTCTGATTTATTTATTTTATTGATAATTTCAACACTTTTGAAAATAATATATTTAGTGTCCAAGTTACCAAGGTAATATAATATAAATAGGTCTCCATTATAACATCTTTGCTCTCATCATCATTCATGTTTATTAAGCCCCTTTGGGATAGGGAGGTTTGAAGTTAAATATTTTTTAATGGGTTTTGTTCAGGCTTATTTTTTCCACATTGAACAATTTTGCATAAAACTACATAGTTTTCAATTTTGCATGCAACCATGTTGTTTTACTTGTTCAAAAAAATAGAACAAAAAAAATTAACAATTTTTTTTTTGTTTGCATGCTTACATTGTCCAATCACCTCTTTTCGTAGAGGATACCTACTACTAGGATAGTTTTTAACTTTGTGTTAAAATAATGTTATTGTTTATTTAATGTTGAGTTATATGGTCAAATTATTCAAACCTTGTGGCGAAATAGAGTGTGCCACAATGACACCTAAACAATGTTCATTACGAAATATTTAACATCTTTGAGGGACTATTACATCAATGTCAACATTGGCATCAATTTTGACCTTAAATTACCTTATTCAAGCAATGTGAGTTTGAGGTTTCTTTTTCTATAGCTATGTTCATCACTAATGTTGTAGCTTTTATGTTATTGTTGTGTTTACGTTGCATGGATTTTAGGATTTTAGGATTTATGTTTATTTTGAAATTATCAAGGTGAAATAACATTTTTTTTTGCATAGGTCATCATTGTCATTGTTGTTGTTTTTTCGTTGAGTAGAAACATAAATCATAATAGCATGCACAATTGAGGAGTTTTGATTAATCAATAGGTTTTTATGCTTTTAAATTTTCATTTGTGTAATCGCTAAGGTTTCCTTTAGATATTTTGGCTTGTGTCAACATTGGTAGCACTTTTTTGCAACAACATTTGAAGCTAATTTTACATCTTCTACTATCTTAGTTCATATTTATATCCTCTTGCAATAGTTCAATTCAAAGTTTTTAAATAAATTAAAAATGTTTGCACCATTACATTTGATCCATTATTTTTTTGACATTAAATTTTGGATGGTCATTGAGCTCCCATTATTTCACATTTGGGTCTAGGTGCAAGCACTTGGTTAATAAGCAGGCTTGCAATCCCACATATTATTTATAGTTTTAATGCTTTTGGAATCAAATCTGGATTCCTTTAGACATTGATGGTTAGTCTTGGTTAATGTGTTTGCAATCAACCCATTGATTTAATGGGTGTTCATGTATTCACCTCCTTTAACACACAAGTAACAAATGTATGAATACACATGAATTGGGAATACACTTTTGCTTCCACACCAAAGGGAAGGGATAAATTTTTTTTCAATCGGTTATGAGTTGTCAACTTGGAAAACCATTGAGTCAAGGGGGCAAATGTTTCAATTGTCACTTATTGTAAAGCATGAACATTTTCCATAAGGTTTTACAAGATTATAAGGAACTAAGAGATGTGTGTAATTTATTGATTATATTTAGATATTTTGTGGGGATGCTTGTAATTTTTTTGTTTTTAATTTTAATTTTGACCTTTTGACTTTGAATTCAAACAAGGTGGTTTTGTGTCTTTTCTTCAAGTTTAAAATTATTTAGAAGATTTCATTCATTGTTTTCATCATCATTTCAACATCCAATTTCATACATATATCAATTTACATATTTAATTATTTAAAATTTTATAGCATTACCCTTACACTAGTTGTTTTCTGAACTTCTAATGTAAATTCAAGGTTGACACTTCTAAACCTTAGAGGCAACTTGGAGTTACAATTTTGTGAACAATTGATTTCCCCTTTTTTAGAATTTGAATTAGTTTTTTGGGCAAATGATTTGGTTAACATGTAATTAATTGTCAATATTTCTCGTACATTGTTCCATTCAAAATTGATTTCAATGTGGTTTAAGATTTGAATCAACTTTTTGAGCAAATGACTTAGCTAACATGTAATTAATTGTTAGTTCTCCCCCATACATTATTCCACACAAAATTCATTTTCATGAGATTGAAGATTTGAATTAACTTTTTGGCCAAAAGACTTAGTTATCATGTAATTAACTATGAGTTCTCCCCATACATTGTTTCACACAAAATTCATTTCCATGAGGTTTAAAAGCAATTTTAGATTTTCCCAACATCAACATTCCAATTTGTTTGCAATGTGCATTTGTTGACATCAACCTTTATAAGATGGGTTAAATAAGTTCAAAAATATCATCATCGTCACATTGGAATAATGATAATTATTTAGGTATTAAAAATTTTCATAAGTTATAATTTAAACACAAGAAAAATAGAGTCATCAAAGTCAACATCTATGAAATTAACTTTTCATTCTAATAAACATAAGTCTTTGGTTGCTTCCATAGACAACTAAACGGATTTTGAAATATTTGCATTAACAAGTTAAGTTGGGACATTAGAACTTCTAAGGTCCTTCTTTCTCAATCATCAATAGATTTATCAAAGAATGAGTATCAATTCTTCTTCAAAGATCCAAACTTCATCCATTAAAAAAAATTAACCACCAAATTTTCATTATTTCCATGACTTCTAATTTGTCACATGCTATTGGTTGTTGAAATAAACTTAAGTTTGCAACTAAATGAAGACTTAAGTTGGTTTTGACCTAAGATTCAATCCATTCCTATCTTCCTTTCTATTTCATCTTTCTTGTTGTGTTCACTTGCAAAAAAAGAGATTTTTAAGGTTACATCGTTTGTAGACTGCGATGACTTATGAAATGAGGGCACCATTAGATGTATTTGCAATTTTGACATAATTTGAAAACAAAAGATCTTTAGTTCCACATTACTATAACAAGGATTTAATTTTTTTTTGTTTTTCATATTAGATTTTTAAATGTATTCAAGGTTTCCAATGCATGGACAAATGACAAACACAAAACATATGAGGTTGTGCCAAAGCCAAATTTTGTTGAGGGCATCAATCATTGTGAAAGGTTGTAAAAACAATTCTTGTGCCATTGCAAATATGAAGGCTTTTGCAATTCAACAAGCTAGGATTTGGTTCTAGCAATAGATTCGGTAGCTTTGGTTGTACTGTAATCGTTCGATTTTGAAGTTTGTAAAGAACTAAAATCGCTAGTTATTGAAAAAATCAACCAATTACATAATATTAATCTTGACATGAACATTCATTGAAAGTGAGAATATATTATCATTTGCTGATTTTTTTAATCCAATTATGAATCATTAATGTGTCTACATAGAAAGATATTGTAGCTTCAAACTATAATTGTTTACCCATAAAATTTAGTCATTTTGGTGACTTGCTTAACTTGCTTCAATGTTTCAAACTTATTCTCATAGGATAAACCATGTTGTAATTGAGCAAATTCATTTAAGGGTCAAAATCATGAAATAACATGGCACAATGCAAGATATTGCATATTGTAATAACATTGTTGAAACATATTGCATTATAACTAAGCAAGAAAATTCATTGTTAAGGTTGGCACTAAAATTTGAAACTTGGACCCTTTATTTTCTTACTAATTTTAAGGTAAAAATTGATGTTACACCAATTTGTAATAGTCCTCAATAGGACCTTATGACTCAATAAAAAAGTGCATCATCAATTTCCACTCAAAAAACAATTTAATGAGAGGATGCAAAAACACAACATTCATTTATAGTGGCATCCCAATGAAAAGCCTTCCTCCTAAGAAGCAATATTATTATAACTTGAAACATAAAGAGGTTGGAGTTTTTAGTCTTTTAATATTGTGATGCTTGCCTCTTGGTTAATAAAAGGATTCATTTAACATTAATGGAAATCACCATATCATGGTGATAATGCCCCCATTATTTTATAACCTCTAATTTTGTTGGATTGAAAGTTTTTTACAATAAAGTTGCATTAATATACAATTCATTTTTTTACCATTTTTTTTATGAATGCAAACTGGCCAATTTTTGGGGTACGAGGATTAAATGGTGTATAGTAATGTAAAAAAGAAGTGTTTTTAGGGTTTTTATTTGTAGATTTCATATTCAATTGAAGAAAATAAAATATAAAAAAGCAAGTTGAATATTTCAATGAAGTTAACAAACTTCACATCACAAATATAAAGATGTAATACTAAAACTATTGTTATTCCAAAATTGTAGATGCCATTTTTCAAAATGCTAAACATATTGTAGAATATTGCCTACTTGTAGTAAGCTTGACAAAAGGTTGACCAAAATAAATACACAATATTTCTTACCAAAATATTCATTAGATTATGAATGGTACCCATGTACAACCAAATGGATTTTGAAATATTTGCATGAACAAGTTAACTTGGGCCACCAAAAGTGTTAATGTTCCTTGTTAGCAATCTTCAACACATTTATCAAACAATGAGTATCAATTTTTTTTCAAAGATCAAAACTTCATCCATTTATAAATTCATAACCACCAAATTTCCATTATTTCCTATGACATCTAATTTATCATGTGCTATTGGTCATTGAAATAAACTTAAGTTTATAATTAAGTGAAGATTTAGGTTGGTTTTTGACCTAGAATTCAATTCATTCCTATTTTCCTTTCCATTTCATTCTTCTTGTTTTGTTTGCTCACAATAAAAGAGATTTTTATGGTTCCATCATGTACACACTATGACAACTTATGAAATGGGGCCATCATTAGACATCTTTGCAAATTTGACATAATTTGAAAACAAGGGATCTCTAGTGTCACATTATTATAAGAAGGATTTTTATTTTTCTTTGTTCTTCATATTAGATTTTTGAAAATACTTATGGTTTTCCAATGCATAGAGGAATGACAAACACAACAAAACATATGAGATTATGCCAATGCCAAATTTTGTTGAAATCATTCATCTTTATGAAAGGTTAAAACAAATTTTTTTGTGCCATTACAAATATTAAGGTTTTTGTGATACAACAAGCTAGGACTCGATTCTAGCAATATGTTTAGTAGTCTTGGTTGTAATGCAAGTATGCAATTTTGAAATTTGTAAAGAATTGAAATGGCTAGTCTTTTAAAAAACAAATAAGCATGCAATACTAATTTTGACATGAGCATTGATTGCAAGTGCGAATATATTATCATTGGCTGCTATTTTCAATGCAATTGTGCGTCATTAATGTGTCTACATAGAAAGATATTGTAACTTCAAATTACATTTGTTTACCTATAAAATCTAATCATTTTGGTGTTTTGTTTAACTTGCTTCAATGTTTTCCAACTTATTTTCATAGAATAAACCATGTTGTAATTTAGTAGGTGGGTTTAAGGGCCAAACTAATGAAATATGATGGCACAATGTGAGATATTGCATATTGTCAGGTTGACAAAAGCTTTGACGAAATTAAACATACAATACTCCTTACCAAAATATTTATTACATGTCCAAAGGTATCCAAGTACCTATGGAAAAATCTAACACCAATGTATGATGTTTGCATTGTTCCGCTTCCATTCCATAGAAATTGACAACTAGTCAATTTATTCGTAATTTCTCCTTTATTAGCCCTAATATGCTACGTAATGTGGGAAGGATTCGCACTATTGGATCATTACTTTCAGTCATGTACCTTATTGCTACATTTTCACTGTTTTTATTGACATACTCCGTCACTACATCTTCAATTCTACTTATAACCTTGAATAGAACCTTGGGTAAGGTAGATGATGTCCATGCTAGGAATACTACCATCACACCTATGCCAACTGTGGCTTGCATAATGGTGGTATAGCTTCGAATTGGAGGTAACACTACAAAGCCAGCACATGCAAATGCGCCCATCACACATGCAACTGAAACAGTCAGAAGGGCATAAGCTAAGCGAAGTGACGTTCGCAAAGACCGCACCACTACTCCAATATATGTGTCTTTCGTTGGGGGCCGTGCAGCAGTAGCTCCCACCATGAGGGTTGCAATAGCAAAAAAGAAGGACATCGAGTTGAAAACCCAGAATATTTTCATGATTGGATGGCCTTCAACAGAAACAAATGATGGATACATGCCAGACGGGGTGGGGGATCCTGCACTAGGGCTCGCACTTCCAAAGAACGGAGAATACCCTAAAGGTGGTTGGAGCCATCCGGCAAATGTCACACTTGCAATCAAGGCAGCCCCAACAAGAATAGCATTTGCTGCATCAACATGCACCTGCCTGTCCCTGTACAATCTTTTCACTTGCTTCTCAACCTCAGGTATATCCGTTAAGATCTTCGCTATTTCATCCATCTTCATATCCGTTGCAATTTGAAGAGCCGTTAAGCCTGCGTCGTTTTCAATCGTAGCTCCTAGGCGTCCTTTTGGGTTATGACATAAGACCTTCACGACACTTATGTGGCCATATAATGAAGCCAACTGCAGTGGAGTACAATCAACACAATAGACACGTTCAAATATTTTTGACACGTCTGGACCCGGAAAAAATAAGCCATCGCTACCATATGACGACCTATTCAAAATTAGGGATTTATTCACAGCAATGGGAACGGTTTCATTCACATCGAATTTTGTTTCCTTGTTGAGAAGTATTGCGTTGACGACTTCATCATGCCCCATTTTCGCAGCCCAATGAAGAGGAAAAGAAATCCACTTACTATGTCTCTTACACGCTAAAAGAGTGTTTACCATAACTACACTCCCCAATTTAGCAGCTAAATTAAGAGGCGTTAATCGACCTTTGTAAGCGTGGCAATACAAGCCGCCAACTCGACGTAATTCTCTTTGCATAAACTCTCCATAAGAATCCAAATGAACATCATCAAAATCATAGCATGTTGTTCCACTGATGAGAACGACTTCTTCTAGTTCCATGAGCCGCTTAACCAATTCGACATACTCGAACTCAACAGCAATTGTCAGGACCCGGTACAAAAATGTACGATGGCGTTCACCTTCCAAGTTCATCAGGGACATCCGGTTCTTCAGGTCTGTCCAGTTGTTCAGGTCTCTCCACTTTATCAGGGCCATCAACATGTCCACAAAATTACATGCTGCAGCCCAGCACCCAATCTTCAAGCAACGAGCTTCTGGCAAATTCAAGCTCAAATAGTCAGTTAAATATCCATCTTTCTCAAGCTCCATCACCAGGAACTCCTGAATCCGTGTGTTGTGTCTTGCTTCTCCTAACGCCTTGTCATATACCCGACCGCGAGCCAGCATTTCAGGTGATTCAGGCTCCAGTCTAGCCTTTCTAATCTTTCGCTCTTGCCGAGTCAATTCTGCGAAGTCTCCTTCTTCATTTGCACCATCTGTGATGTTCAGGAGTGTGCAGTCGAGATGTGCTCTTAAATCGGCGTCACTGGCATCATCACATATCGCTTGAAGCAACTGTTCTTGAGCAAGATTAAACGTGTCAAGCTGTGTAAATAGCTTGTCATAGTTGTTAACTATGGCGTGAACATACGCATCCATATACGTATATTGACTATTCGATGCCATGTTTCTTCAGATCACAACAAGGCTCTCGAGATGCAAGATGCTTGCCCACGTCCTGCAGAGCAACAAAAGAGTATTCACTGATATGTCAAGCTTTCTGGATTTTTTCAAACGTCAGTACATCAAATACAGAAATTGTCGCACAACAAACATTTGAGAAAGAGGCTACAAAAGGAAGACATATGCAGGGAAACTAATAAGGACATCGACAATTCATGACAGAAACTTAACCTGTGGCTGTTCGCAAACCCCACGCTCCACTGTAAAGCAATTAAAGGACCAGGACCAATTCGAAATAGAAGTCTGACTGAGGAGCACGATGTTGCCGTTCTCTGCATTAACCACCCAAATGAGAAAATTTGTAGATTCTGCAAAACAATGAAAGAGTGGAAACATGCATACAAAGCCCAAGAAAAAAAAATATTTTAACAAAAAAAAGAGAATTTAAAATACCTGATGAAAGAAAATTGTTAACGTTTGTAAGAACGAACGAAAGAAGCGTCCAGGGATTTTGAAGGTACCCAAACGCTAAAGATTCTTCAGCAAAGAAGAACAACGAAGTTAAGAAGCTCCAGTAATGCTCAAAAATAAAACCTGCAGAGCCAAAGGCTGCACCCAAGACACCTTATAACATTAACGGGGAAACACGGACATAACGGCTTCCAGATATCTCAAAATCAGAACAGCCACCACCAAACTCTTGAGGACTATACGTTCTGCTCAAAAGCTTCACAATCTGCTGCAAGCGAGAAGGTTGAAGTTGAAGCATGCACCCAACCCAACAAACGCTTGAATTTATCAGGGAGTTTCTGGAGGTAGGAGGTCCATCTTGTGCACCCTTTAGCGATAAGAAAAGCTTGCCGCTTATTTGTTATTTTGTTCAACCCTTAATTTACTGTTTTCTAGCAGATTTCTTCTTTCAACTTCTCTGCTCGCTTGGATTTCCATACTACAATCTGGTACTGGTGCTGTTCTCTGCTTCATTTTCGATGTACTATTTGTCACAGCTAGACTGGGCCTGGCATCACTTGACAAGCTCTCTGGATTATTTGCGATTTTTAAAAATTCAGCAAATTAAATAAAGCCATTGCCGCACAACAACAAAACTGGAAAAAGGCCGCAAAGAATGTAATATGCAGCCGGGCAACCAGATATGATCATCAACGATTAATATGAAAAGAATTTCACCTGCGGCTGCTCACGAACTCCACGCCCCACTGTAAAACAAAAGAAAAGCCCGCAACAATTTGTAATAGAAGTGTGACCGAGTAGCAGGGTGTCGGCGTTTTCTGCCGAGCATGCATCAACACCCAAATAAGAGAATTTGTAGACTCTGGAAATGATGAAAGAGTAAAAACATGTGAAGAATGACAGAAAAATTATAGGTTCTTCAGTGAAAAGAAGAGAATAAAGTGTCTGATGAAGGAAAATCGTTGATGTCTGTGAAACAAGCAAAAGAAACGTCTAGGAGTTGCAAAGGCACCCAGAAGCTAAATCTTAATATGCAGCCTGAAAACCAGACATGATCCTCAACGACTTATGTGACAAGAATTTCACCTGCAGCTGTTCAAAAACTCCACGCCCCACTATAAAATAATAAAAAAGCCAGGAACAACTTGGAAAATCGCTGGCTTCTGTGACAACAAGCAAAAGAAACGCCCAGGACTTGGAAAGGTACCCAAGAGCTAAAGCCTCTTTCACGAAGGAAAACAAGTTGGTAATGCTGTAGAATAGAACAAGCAGAGCCAGATGATACACCCAGGACACCTACTTACATTAGACGAGTTGACAAGGACATTAATACTTGAAGAAATCCCGAAACGGGAACAACAACCACTAAAATCGTTCTCAGGACTATGGGTCACTCTCAGAAGCCTCACAATCCACTACTATAGAGAGGATTAGGGTACATATGCACTCAATTTAACAAGCTGGTTCGATTTTACGAGCGAGCTTCTGAATCTGAAAAATCCGGCTTGGACATCTTGCAAATACTAGAAAAACTTGCTGAACTTTATAGCTCAAACCCATTTCCTTACCGATGTGTCAACAGGGAGAGCTTGTAATTAATAACTTTTTTTGGATTCCCTGTGGTACCATCAAGAAATTTTTGAATTTCCCCTATGCAAACCTGAAATGGTTTGTTTTAGAATGGGAAAATACAAAGATACCCCTATTTCACACAGGTTTTTTGTTAATGGCGAATTTTCGTCACTTGATGAAAA
>Ga0116227_10016120_pt1 | contig 10843 bp, 8 predicted proteins | sample S1TSphgellanicum_FD_89693 | JGI IMG/M metagenome (GOLD analysis project Ga0116227, IMG submission 89693) | Host-associated microbial communities from peat moss isolated from Minnesota, USA - S1T2_Fb - Sphagnum magellanicum MG | ecosystem: Host-associated > Plants > Peat moss > Unclassified...
AGCCGCTCGTGACGCCTCGACCGTCCATCGCGCCGCATCATAGAGGAAGCCTCCGCCCATGCCGCCGTCCGAATCCTCTTCGCTGTCCGAACAACGCGAGCCCGGAGCCGACTGGTTCGACGCGTTGCTCGACGCGGCACGCGCCGCGAGCCCGCGGGCCTACGCGCCCTACAGCAGGTTCCATGTCGGTGCCGCAGTGCTGGCCGACGACGGCCGCATCTTCGCCGCGGCCAACATCGAGAATGCCTCGTACGGGCTCACGTCGTGCGCCGAACGCAACGCGATCTTCGCGGCGGTCCATGCGGGCGTGCGCACCATCGTCGCGGTGGCCATCCACACGCCGACCGGCGAGCCGGTGTCGCCGTGCGGCGCTTGTCGCCAGGTGATCTTCGAGTTCGGTCCCGATGCCGAGGTCGTCAGTTGCTGCGATGGCGAAGGTGTGCGCCGCTGGTCGATCGACGAACTCCTGCCCGGCGCGTTCGGACCGAAGAGCCTGTGACGCGCGCCTCGTGCGTCACGCCCTAGGTCAGACGCAGGCTGCGGCCGCAGTCACGAGCGGCAGCCGATCGATGCGCGACACCGTCTCGGCCGATCGCGCGGGCGCTTGCGACGACCGCTCGCGCGCGTGTGCCCAGTTGAGATACATCAACGCCGTCCACAACGGCTGGTGGCCGTCGCCGACACCCGACGCGTGACGGTCGAGCAACTTGCGCAGCGCGCGCAGATCGAGCAGTGCCGATGCCTCGCCGCGGCTCGATGCGAGCAGGTCGTAGGCCCACGACTTCAGCGGACCCCGCAGCCACGAGGCGATCGGCATCTCGAAGCCCATCTTCGGTCGATCGACCAGATGCTTCGGCACGTGACGATGGAGCGCCTGCCGCAACAGCCACTTGCTGGTCCCGTCCCTGAACTTGAGGTCGTGAGGCAGGCGCAACGCGAACTCCACGACACGATGGTCGAGCAGCGGCGCACGCGACTCGAGGCTGACCGCCATCGACGCGCGATCGATCTTCACGAGGATGTCGTCGGGGAGGTAACCGACGAGGTCGCGCAGCATGAAGTCTTCTTCGATGGTGGCCCCGAGTCGCGAAGGCTGCGGGTCGGGGAAGCGCGATGACTTCAACACGCCGCCGAGCAGCTTCGGATCGGCCCACGGCGCGAGCAGGCGCCAATAGAATCCGTCGAGGTCGCGACTGCCGACCGCGCCTCCGAGCTTGTGAAGCTTCTGCCCCGGTCGCAGGCCGCGAAGCCCCGACACCTCGTCGTGCGGGAAGACCCACTTGAATGCCCGATCGATCGATGCGGGCGCGCTCTGCATCGCGCGACCGATCGGTGGTCGCAGCCAGCGCGGCACGCGCTGCAACGCGGGCCACAGTCGCGCACCCATCGCGTAACGCGGATAGCCGCCGAACAGCTCGTCGCCGCCGTCGCCGGTCAGCGCCACGGTCACCGAACGGCTCGCGAGCTGCGAGACGAGAAAGGTCGGGATCTGCGAGACGTCGGCGAAGGGCTCGTCGTAGATCTGCGGCAGCAGCGGGATGGTGTCGCGCACGTCGCTGGCATCGACATAGAGCTCGGTGTGGACGGTGCCGAAATGTCTCGCGACCTTCGCCGCGTGATGCGCCTCGTTGAACGAGCTCTCGCGAAAGCCGATGCTGAAGGTCTCGATTCGCGACGCGGTCCTGTTGCGCATCATCGCGACGATGCTCGACGAATCGATACCGCCTGAAAGCAATGCGCCGAGCGGCCGGTCGGCGATCATCTGTCGGGCCACCGCATCGGACAGCAGCGTGTCGAGCGCATCGACCGCCTCGCCAGGGTCCGTGAACACGAGCCGTGGCTGCCTCGCGACATTGAGTGCCGGCCAGTAGGGCGTCTCGCCCGAACTGCCGCCGTAGACGCGCAGCGTGACGCTGCATGCCGCTGCCAGCTTGGCGATGCCGCTGTAGATGCTGGCGGGGGTCGAGACGTAGCCGAGCGCCATGTAGCCGGACAACGCGTCGCGATCGATGGCCTGTCGGAACCGCGGGTGCGCCACCAGCGCCTTCAGTTCCGATCCGAACAGCCATACGTTGCCGCAACGACCGTAATACAGCGGCTTCTCGCCGATTCGATCGCGTGCCAGCGTCAGTCGCCGTGCGGTGCGGTCCCAGACCGCGATGGCGAACATGCCGATCGCCGCCTTGAGCGTGGGCTCGATGCCCCATGCATCGAACGCTGCTGCGAGGACTTCGGTGTCGGACCCGCCGCGCCAGATCGGTGACCGACCCTCGGCATCGAGTCGGGCCTTGAGGTCACCGTGGTTATAGATCTCGCCGTTGAGCACGACGACGAAGCGCGCGCTCGGCGAATGCATCGGCTGATGCCCGGCACTGCTGAGGTCGACGATCGCGAGCCGGCGGCTGGCGAGGCAGACGTTGTCGCCGTCCGACCAGATGCCGCCGTGGTCCGGCCCGCGATGAACCAGCGCGTTGGCCATCCCCTGCACTTCGGCGACGCTGGCCGCCGACGTGGACGATGAACCGAAGGCGCCGGCGATACCGCACATGAGAGGCCCTGAAAGGAAGACAGCCGGGGCGGCCGCCTCCGTCGGACGACATCATGCCAAAATTTCGTCACAAATTGTGTTGCGGTTGCCAATTCGACGCAATTAAGTGCGGCGATCCTCTTGTCAAGAGTTGCTGACTAGATTAGGCAATCATCGAAGACATCGATGGCACGGCGCGCACGACGCATCACCGGCAATGCTCGCGTCCGCCGTCAGCCGGCGTTGCGCTTGATCGCCAACGGGCCGAACGCCTGGCACACCGGCATCATCTGCACGCTGTTGATGTTGACGTGCGCCGGCAGGGACGCCACCCAGAACACGGCTTCGGCGACGTCGTCGGCGGTCAATGGCTGCGTGCCGTCGTAGACCTTCGAAGCCTTGGCGTCGTCGCCCTTGAAGCGGACGTTGGAGAACTCGGTCCCGCCGCAGAGGCCGGGCTCGATGACGCTGACCCGCACCGGCGTGCCGAGCAGGTCGGCGCGCAGGTTGAGGCTGAACTGTTCGACGAAGGCCTTGGTCGCGCCGTACACGTTGCCGCCGGGATAGGGGAAGTGCGCCGCGACGGAGCCGAGGTTGACGACGTGACCGCGGCCGCGTTCGATCATGCCGGGCAGCAGCGCGCGGGTCATGTGCGTGAGGCCTCTCACGTTGGTGTCGATCATCGTGTCCCAGTCGTCCAGGCTCGCGGCCTGGGCCGGTTCGAGACCGAGCGCGAGGCCCGCGTTGTTGACGAGGACGTCGACGCCGGCGAAGGCCGTCGGCAGCGTGGACGAGACGGCTGCGACGGCCACACGATCGGTGACGTCGAGCACGACCGGATGCACGGCGTCGCCGAGTTCGGCCTTCAGTTCGTCGAGGCGTTCCTTGCGGCGCCCCGCGGCGACGACCCGATGACCCGCGGCGACGAAGCGACGTGCGATGGCGGCGCCGAAGCCGGCGGTGGCACCCGTGACGAAGACGATCATGCAGAACCTCTTGGAGTGAGCGGAAGAAGCAGGGCGCGATTGTCGCAAATGATCGGCGGTCTTCAGTACGCGCGCGTTGCGGCTCGCCGTCCGCTCTTTTACACTGCGCGCACATTCCATTCCGCGTGACTGGCGAACGCGTCGCCGTCTCCTGCGCATTCGAGCAGTCAGACGCGCGACGTCCAGGTGGATCACCACCGGGAAGCGCGGAATCGTGACGAGCACCTCGTGGCCGTCACCGCCGATCGCCTGGGCAACCGAGAATGACGTGCCGACACGCGGCTGCCGTGACGAACGCCTGTTCGTCGCGCATCCGCATCGGCTTCGCGATCTTGATTGCACTGAAGCGCCCGGATTCGGGCGCACCCACGAGGACCAAATGTTCGATCGTCAAGCAAGCATCGCCAGCGTGGATCCCGAAGTCCATGCGGCCATCGTCCGAGAGAATCGTCGTCAGGAAGATCACATCGAGCTGATCGCTTCCGAGAACTACACGAGCCCCGCCGTGATGGAGGCGCAGGGCGGGCAGCTCACCAACAAGTACGCCGAGGGCTATCCGGGCAAGCGCTACTACGGCGGCTGCGAATATGTCGACATCGTCGAGCAACTCGCGATCGATCGCGCGAAGGCGCTGTTCGGGGCCGAGGCCGCCAACGTCCAGCCCAACTCGGGATCGCAGGCCAATCAGGCCGTGTTCTTCGCGCTGCTGCAACCGGGCGACACGTTCCTCGGCATGAGCCTCGCGGAAGGCGGTCACCTCACGCACGGCATGCATCTGAACATGAGCGGCAAGTGGTTCAAGCCCGTGAGCTACGGTCTCGATGCGAACGAAGTGATCGACTACGCGCAGGTCGAGCGGCTCGCGCACGAGCACAAGCCGAAGCTGGTCCTCGCGGGCGCGTCGGCCTATAGCCTGCGCATCGACTTCGAGCGCATGGCGAAGATCGCCAAGGACGTCGGTGCGATCTTCATGGTCGACATGGCGCACTACGCGGGCCTGGTCGCCGCGGGTGTCTATCCGAGCCCGGTCCCGCATGCCGACGTCGTGACCACGACGACGCACAAGACGCTGCGCGGTCCGCGCGGCGGATTGATCCTGATGAAGGAGCAGCATGCGAAGGCCATCAACTCCGGGATCTTCCCCGGCATCCAGGGTGGCCCGCTGATGCACGTCATCGCGGGCAAGGCCATCGCGTTGAAGGAAGCGAGCGAGCCGGGCTTCAGGACCTATCAGCAGCAGGTCGTGGCCAACGCGGACGCGCTGGCGAAGTCGCTGATCGCGCGCGGCTTGCGCATCGTGTCGGGCCGCACCGAGAGCCACGTGATGCTGGTTGACCTGCGTGCCAAGAAGATCACCGGCAAGGACGCGGAGAAGGCTCTCGGCGATGCGCATCTGACCGTCAACAAGAACGCCATTCCCAACGATCCCGAGAAGCCCTTCGTGACCAGCGGCATCCGCCTCGGCAGTCCCGCGATGACGACGCGTGGCTTCGGGATCGAAGAAGCCACGCAGGTCGGCCACCTGATCGCCGACGTGCTCGAAGCGCCGCACGATGCGGCCGTGATCGCGGCGGTGACCGAAAAGGTCTCGGTGCTGACGAAGCGCTTTCCGGTCTACGGCTGATGAAGTCCGCTTCGCTCATCGACGACTGAGCGGCCATGCACTGTCCTTATTGCGCGCACGAAGGCACCCAGGTGCTCGACACGCGCATCTCCGAAGACGGGGACTCGATCCGGCGGCGTCGTCGTTGCGAGGCTTGCGACAAGCGCTTCACGACCTACGAGCGCGCCGAGATCGCGTTGCCCGTCGTCGTCAAGAAGAACGGCAGCCGTGCCGACTTCGATCGCGGCAAGCTGTCGTTCAGCCTGCACCTCGCGCTGCGCAAGCGCCCGGTCAGCGCCGAAGCCGTCGACGCGGCCATCGAACGGATCGAGGAAAAGCTGCGGTCTTCGGGCGATCGCGAAGTGCCGAGCGATCGCATCGGCGAACTGGTCATGCGCGAGCTGAAGAAGATCGACAAGATCGCGTACATCCGCTTCGCATCGGTCTATCGCAGCTTCGAGGACATCGACGAATTCGCCGACGTGATCCGCGAGGTCGCGTCGCGACGTCCATCCGGCAAGGTGCCCCGCAAGGCTTGAATCGACGCGCGAGGCCCGATCCCGTCTAGGAGTTTTCCGGGCGATGAATGGTGGTCTCGTGCCGATGCGTGGCAGCGTTGCGCTCGGGGGCCGCCGGCAGAATGCTCGGGTGAAAAAGCACCATTCCCTCTCGTTGGCCACACCTAGTCGCGGCGCCCGATCCGCGCGAGGATTCACTCTCATCGAAGTGATGATCGCGCTGATCATCCTGGTGATCGGCGTGCTCGGTGCGGTGGCCATGACCTTGACCGCACTGCGCGACAACAAGCAGTCGGCGCTACGCACGACCGCGACCGCCATGGCCTACGAGCTGGGTGAGCTGATGCGCTCCAACCCGGGCCAGGAGAGCATCTTCACCGGCACGCAGCCGACGACGGCGGCCATCGTCGCCGCGTGCTACACGACCGGTTGCACCCAGGCGAATCTCGCGACGACCGACTATGCGCAGTGGCTGGCCAAGCTCACCTACAGCGGCGCCAACGTGACCGCGGGAACGGCGGTCGCCGGCCTGCCCAACGCCAGCGTCAAGGTGTGCCGCGACAGCGCCAACCTGACCAGCATGTTGATTTGCGACAACCTCACGACCTCGCCGCTGGTCGTCAAGATGAAGTGGGACGAGCGCTACAACAACGGCACCTACACGGCTCAGGTCGTCGCGAACCCCAACGCGCCGAATCTCGTCGTCACGATGCAACCGTATTGAGTCGCACCCGGTCATGTCCTCGCGCTCGTCTTCGCCCTCGCTCGTCTTCCGTCGCCCGCTCGGCTTCACGCTGACGGAGCTGATGATCGCGCTGGTGCTGGGTGCCCTCGTGGTCCTGGCCGCGACCGCGATGGTGGTCACGTCGCGCGCCACCTATCGCACGCAGGACGAGAACACGCGCGTGGCCGAGTCGTCGCGTTTCGCACTCGAACTGGTCGACCGGATGGTACGACTCGCGGGCTATACCGACTTCGGCGACCAGACCACGCCGCCGCCCAATTATTCGTCGGACCCGAGCTGGAGCAACGCGTCGTTCCTGGCCTCGATCCTACCCAACGGCCCGAGTCTGGTCGGCACCGATCAAAGCTATCGCTACGGCTCGGGTGCGCCCGCCATCAACGGCAGCGACATGCTGACGATCCGCTTCTACGGCAGCGGGACGCCGGGCGGCCCGCCCGACGGCAACGTGCTCGACTGCGCTGGCACGCCGGTGCCCGCGCCTGCGCTGTCGTCGGCTTCGTATCTCAGCAACCGCGACTTCAACGTGCTCTATGTCGACTACGACACCGACGGCGAGCCGACCCTGTTCTGCGGTCGCTACGTCTACAACCAGACCACCGGCGTCAACACCGGCACCGACCAGCAGGCGCTGGTCCGCGGCGTCGAGACCTTCCAGGTCCTGTACGGGGAAGCGATCTACGCGGCCGGCGCCGATCCCGACCTGACGGCGCCGACGCAGATCGTCTACCGGAATGGGATCGGCGGGAGCAACCCCGTCGTCAACTGGTCCAACGTGGTCTCGGTCCGCATCGCCATGCTGATCCGCAGCGACATCACGGGCGCACAGGCCGATGCGAGCGCGGTGACCTACAACCTGTTCGGCGCTTCGTATCCCGGCACCTCGGACCCGGGGACGCAGTTCAGCACGGCGTCGATGACCCAGGCCGAGCGCACCCGCATCCGCCGTGTCGTGCAGACCACCATCTTCGTGCGCAATCGGCTCTCGCCGTGGCCGGCCCTGCAATGAAAAGCCTGCAGATCGCTCACGGGACCGAGGACGGCTTCTCGCTGATCGTGTCGCTGATGATGCTGATCGTCATCGTGATCCTGGGTATCAGCGCGTCGCAGATGGCGGTCAACGAGGAGCGCGGTGCGCGCGCCAACCGCGACCGCCAGATCGCCTTCCAGGCCGCCGAAGCCGCACTCAAGGACGCCGAGTACGAAATCCTCAATTCGGCGTCGCCAGCCTGCGCCGTCAGCGGGCAGTTCGGTCGCGGGCGTTCCGGCTCGCAGGTCTGTTTCAATCAATATAGCGGCATCTATTTCGCCGCCAATTGCGGTTCGACTCCCACGAGCGCGCAAGGCCTTTGCGCGTACAACTCGGCCTCGCCCGCCTATCTGAGTTCGAACGTCAATTTCTATGGCGACGCCGCCAATAGCGGCGGCAACGGCAATACCGTGGTCTACGGGCAATTCACCGGACGCACCTTTCCTTCGCAGGCGACGTCGGGATTGAGCTCCACGCCGGTTTCCAAATATCCCCCGCGCTACATCATCGAAGCCGTCCCCAAGAACGTGGCTTTCGATGCGTGCTCGAGCGCGGTGGCCGGCTCTGGATGCAAATCGATGTTTCGCATCACCGCCATGGGATTCGGGGCCAATCCCAATTCGCAGGTCGTTCTCCAGAGCATCGTGAGTACACAGGACTAATGCCATGAAAATCTCGAACCGATTTGCAGCGCGCATTGCTGCGCTGGGTGTGCGCGGATGCGCGGCTGCACTGCTGTTCGCGTGCCTTCCTGCTGCCGCACAGACGGTCGATATCTCGACGTCGCCGCTCTATGCCGGTGGAACCGTGGCCCCGAACGTGGCGATCGTCGCGTCCTTCGAGTTCCCGACTTTCGGTCAGGCCTATCTGAACGGCAATAACCTGACCTTCAGTTACGACCCGACGCAGACCTATGTCGGTTATTTCAATCCGACCAAGTGCTACCTGTACAACGGTAATTCGTTGATCGAGGACCCGAACGGCTATTTCTACGTCTCGTCGACCGCTGGCACCAACCACTCCTGCTTGTTGTCCTTCAGCGGCAGCTTTCTCAATTTCGCGACCATCACGGCAGCGGACGAATTCCGCTACGCCCTGACCGGCGGCAACCGGGTCCTGGAGAACGGTCCCAATTCCGGCACGATCCTGCAGCGCGCCTATCTGACCGGTTGCAATGCCAATGTGTCCAACTGCAGTTCGTTCACCAGCTTCGCGAATCAACAGGTCCCGGGTGTTCCCGATTTCTACGCCAATATCGGCACCTTCCCGACGCAATATGGACCTGCAGGAACGATGGGAGGGCTGGCAGTCGCCGGTGGATACGTCAACAACTGCAAGACATTCATGTACATCAGCCTCTACAACTCGACCAGTGGAGGCAACTGTTACGCGCCTTTCAAGGACCTCGGCGTCTACAACGTCCGCGTCAATGTCTGTGACGCCAGCGAAGGCCCGACGCGAACCGACCTCTGCCTTCTGTACACCTCATCGGGCAAGTACAAGCCGGTCGGGGTCGTGCAGAACAACGTCAACAAGATGCGTTTCTCGATCTTCGGTTATCTGCCCGATCGATCGTTGCCGGCTAACGGGAGCGTTCCTGCCTACACCGTACCGACGGCCTGCGCGGACCCGGTCAGCCAGGCGAACCCATACGGTACGGGCGTCAGCATCGACGGCACCTCGACCGGGAATCCCGGTGGGAGCGGGGCCTGGAACCGGTGCCGTGTTGGCGGCGTATTGCGCGCTCCGATGAAATTCGTCGGGCCGACCACCTTCGATGCGAATGGCGTGTCGTCGACCAACTCCAAGGCCGAGATCAATGCGGACGGCACCTACGTCAATGATCCCGAGGGAACCGCGGCGACCTGGGGCGGCCAGTATTCGGGCTTCATCAACTACCTCAACCGCTTTGGCGGCGCGCTCCAGGCGACGCCCCAGACCGGCACCGGCGGAGCGGGCGAATACAAGCGCTACGACACGCTGGGCGAGATGTACTACGAGGCGATCCGCTATTACCAGAATCTCACGCCCACGCCCGAGACCTATCAGCCGCCCACCGGCGTGTCGTCGTTGCCCAACCAGGCGGCCGGCTACTTCCCGATCGTGACGAATTGGACCGATCCGATCATCGCGTCCTGCTCGAAGAACTATATCGTCGTGCTCGCCGACGCGTTCACGTGGGACGACGTCTATATGCCGGGTTATGCCGGAACACCGGTCCAGCCGCCGGGCGCGTCGCCGTTCTTCCGGGCCTCGTCTCGCCCGGCAGCGAGCGGGCTAGACTCGTATGCATGGACCCAGAAGATCGGCGTGCTCGAAGCGACCACACCCTCGCTCACGTCCGGCGACGTCCATCCGCAGATGTACTTCTATACCGGCTCGCTCCATGCCAGCACCGGTATCCAGAACGCGCCGATCGGTTCGCAGAACACCGGCGCGTACTTCGATGCGGGCGCGGCCTATTGGGCCAACACCAACGACATCCGCTCCGACCTCCCGGGCACGCAGACCATCAAGACCATCGCGGTCGACGTGGGCTCCGGCACGACGGCCGTGTGGGATCGCCAGCTCTATCTGATGGGCAAGTACGGCGGCTTCAACAACACCATCGACCGGGCAGTCGACGGGAGCCAGGCCAATCCCTTCTACGGCACCGATCCGACCAATCCTTCAGGGCCGGCCATCCGCACGAACTCGGAATGGGAGAGCTCTCCCGGATCGGGCTATCCCGCGAACTACCTGTTCGCGAGCAGCCCGCAAGCGCTGATCAGCGGACTCCAGTCGGCCTTCTCCAGCATCGCCGTGCAATCGGGCACCGCGGTCGGCGGCTCGGTGACTTCGGCCAGTCTCAACTACGGTTCCGCCGGAACCTATGTCTCGCAATTCAGTTCCTCGAAATGGTCGGGCACGGTCCTCTACGAGTCGGTCTCGTCGGTCAACGGAACGCTGACGATCAACTCATCGCCGATCTGGGATGCCGGCTCGTTGCTGACGACGCGTTGCGGGACCGTGGCTTCGGGGTCGACCACCTGCACCGATACCGACACCAGCGTCAACAAGCGCAACATCCTCACCACGGTCAATATCTCGGGCACGCGGACCGCCAAGAGCTTCACCTATGCCAACGTCGCGCTCGACACCAATTACGTCTATGCGCTGAACGTCAATCCGTCGAGCAGCGTGATCGACGGCTACGCGCAGCAGCGGATCAACTATCTGCGCGGCTATCGCGCCGATGAAGCCAGCAGCCTGTTGTTCCGCAGCCGCACGTCGCCGATGGGCGACATCATCAATTCGGCGCCGATCTACGTCGCCGGGCCCACCACGCAGATCAACGACGTCGATTACCAGGCCTTCTACGCCGCCAACGTGACGCGGCCCGCCGCGGTGTTCGTCGGCGCCAACGACGGCATGCTGCATGCGTTCAACGCCACCAC
>Ga0116227_10016121_pt1 | contig 10842 bp, 9 predicted proteins | sample S1TSphgellanicum_FD_89693 | JGI IMG/M metagenome (GOLD analysis project Ga0116227, IMG submission 89693) | Host-associated microbial communities from peat moss isolated from Minnesota, USA - S1T2_Fb - Sphagnum magellanicum MG | ecosystem: Host-associated > Plants > Peat moss > Unclassified...
CCGTTCGTATGAATGCACGCCCTGGTCGATGCCGCTGCGCACCGTCTTCGGCTGGCAGAAGCCGTGCTATCTGGTCGGCGAAGGCTATGTCGAGACCTTTGCCGAGCTGATGGAAGGCACCGACTGGGAGCAGTACGGCGTCGGCAAGTACGAAAAATGCGCCAACTGCATGGTCCATTGCGGCTTCGAGGGCACCGCCGCGCGCGAAGGTATCGTGCGCCCGCTGGAGTTCATGAAGGTCGGCATGAAGGGCATCCGCACCGAAGGCCCGATGGCGCCTGACATCGACCTGTCGAACCAGCGCCGCGCGGTTGACGTGCATGCCACGCAGGTCGAGGAAGAGCTGGAGAAGATCCGCATTTCCGACCCCGAGGGCTATCGCCGGGCGACGCGCGCGGCTTGAAGCCTTCGCGCTGAACACAGAAAGGGCCGCCCTACCGCAAGGTGAGGCGGCCTTTTTCTTTGCGCCACCACCATGCTAATCCCCTGCCATGCGCGTTCTGCTGACAGGTTCGTCCGGCTGGCTTGGCCGTTTCCTCGCCCCTCGTCTGATGGCGGCGGGCCATGCGGTGCTGGGCCTCGATGTCGCCCCCGGTGCCGCGACCGATATCGTCGGCTCGGTCGCCGATCCCGAGGTCGTGCGTTCAGCCTTTGCGCAGGGTGTGGAGGCGGTGATCCACGCCGCCTCGCTCCACAAGCCCGATATCGCGCGTTACCCCGCGCAGGCCTTTGTCGATGTGAACATCACCGGCACGCTCAACCTGCTGGAGGCCGCCGCACAGGCCGGGCATGATCGCTTCGTCTTCACCTCCACCACCTCGCTGATGATCAGCCAGGCGATCCGCGACGAGAGCGCCGATCACGCCGTCTGGCTCGATGAGCAGACCACGCCCCTGATGCCGCGCAACATCTATGGCGTGACCAAGCTGGCCGCGGAGAGCCTTTGCCGCCTCTATGCCGAGAGCCGTGGCCTGAACTGCGCGGTGCTGCGCACGGCACGCTTCTTCCCCGAGGATGACGACACCCACGCCACCCCCTCGGGCGAAAATCTGAAAGCCAATGAGCTGCTCAACCGCCGCCTGACGGTCGAGGATGCCGCCGACGCCCATATCGCCGCGCTGCACCGCGCGCCGCAGATCGGTTTCGGCACCTTCATCCTCTCCGCCCCCACGCCCTTCCGGCGCGAGGATGCGCAAGCGCTGAAAGCAGATGCGCCCGCCGTGATCGCCCGCCTCTATCCCGAGGCAGCGGCGCTCTATGCCGCGAAAGGATGGAGCCTGCCGCGAAGCATCGGCCGGGTCTATGATTCAGCCCATGCGGAGCAGGTGCTGGGCTTCCGCTGCGCCACCAGCTTCGCCGATGTGTTGACGGCCCTGCGCGAGGGCCAACCGATGCCCTTCACGCATGATCCGGCCTATCTCTCCCCGAAGGAGCGGTAACGCCTATTCCGGCGCCTGCATCTGCGCGACCATCTGCTGGCACAGCTCGCGCTCGGTCAGCTTCTGGGCGCGGGCGTTGTCGGCAAATGTCATAGTCCGGCCCTCGGGTACGATTTCGGGGTGCTCGGCTTCGGCCAGTTCCATGCGGCCCACGATCTGCAGGCCGATGATCGTGCCCTCGCGCCCGGCCTTTTCCTGCGCCATGGCGGCAGGCTCGGGGGTCAGCGTTCCCACCAGCGTCTCGGTCACCTTATGCGCCTGAACCACGTCCTGCGCCGAGGCATGGCCGTGATCGGCGCAATATTCGATCAGGCCAAGATGGTTGTAGGCGCCACCCAGCGCCTTTTGCATCTCGGCATCGCTGGGCAGGATATCCTGCGCCTGCACCGCGCCCGTCATCACACTGGCAAGAACAAAAAGGACAGCACGTTTCGCCACAGATACCTCCTGATTGTCCGGCAATTTTACCGCAGATCGAACCCCAGCCGCCCCTGCACCTTCTTCAGCGCACGGCCAAACTGGCCATAAGCCTTGGCAAAGCCGCTGACCGTGGTCATCAGATTGGGCAATTGCCCCGGCTGCTTGAAAATCGAGCCGATCACCGCGCCGTAATTCACCCCGCCATCCGGCTTCATCGCCAGAGCGATGGCGGGCGGCAGATTGACTTCGCTCAGATCGGAAATGCTGCGCAGAATGGCAAAGGGAATGCCCGCATCGGCGGCAGCCTGAGCGGCAAGATGGCTCTCCATATCAACCGCCAGCGCCGCGCTGCGCCCGGCGCGCTCATTCTTGCTGCGATGGTCGGCGAAGAAGCGGCCATCGGCATGCATCGCGCCCACCTTGGCGGTGGGGATCATGGCGCGCAGCGCCTTCACCCAAGCCTCGTCGCAATCGCCGGTGAAACCGCCGATCAGCCGCGAGCCGATGATCATGTCGCCCAGCTTCATATGCCGGTCGATGGCACCCGCCATGCCGAAGCTGATGATGCCCGCGGCATGCGGCGCCAGCTCGGCGAGCTGCGCACGCAGGCGCTCGGGGTCGGAGCCCCCGGCCACCACCGTCACGCCCAGCCCCTTGACCAGATCGCCTTCGCGCAGCGTGCCGGTGACCGCGATCACCGGCTTGTCATTCACATCCCCCACGCGGTGCGCTCCGAATTCGAGTCCGACAGATTGCGGTAACGCGCCAGCGCCCAGACGGGGAAATAGCGCGGATAACCATGATAACGCAGATAAAACACACGCGGGAAGCCACCGCCGGTATAGACCTCCTGCCCCCACAGGCCATCCTCGGCCTGATTAGCGAGCAGCCATTCCACACCACGCGCCACTTCCGGCGATCGGGCCTCACCCACCGCCATCAGCCCCAGCAGCGCCCATGCGGTCTGCGAGGCGGTGGAGGCGGCAGGCTCATGCCCCTTGCGGTCCAGCGCGTAGGAATCGCAACTTTCGCCCCAGCCGCCGTCCTCGTTCTGCACCTGCTTGAGCCAGGCCACGGCGCGCGCCACCATCGGATGGCTGGCATCGATCTCCGCCCGGCCCAGCGCGCAAAGCACCGACCACGTGCCGTAGATGTAATTCACACCCCAGCGCCCGAACCATGAGCCCTCGGGTTCCTGCTCCTTCTCCAGCCAGCTCAGAGCGGCCTTCATGCGCGGGCTGTCCAGCTCGCCCATCTGCGCCAGCATCGAGACCACCCGCGCCGACACATCCGCCGTGGGCGGATCGAGCAGCGCGCCATGGTCGGCAAAGGGCAGATTGTTCAGATAGAACTTGTCATTATCGGCATCGAAAGCGCCGAAACCGCCATCGTGGCTTTGCAGGCCCAGCGTCCATTCGGCGCCACGCGCTATGGCCTGCGCATCCTTGCCGCCGCGCACACCGGCAGCGCGATCCATCGCCATCACCACCACGGCGGTGTCGTCGAGATCGGGGTAATAGTCGTTACCGTACTGGAAGGCCCAGCCGCCGGGGCGGACATCGGGGCGCTGCTCGGCCCAGTCGCCGACGGTGTCGAGGATCTGGCGTTCGCCCAGCCAATCCAGAGCGGCATGGGCCTGCTTGACCGCCTCGGGGGTGCCCACCTCCAGCATGGCATGGGCGGCCAAGGCCGTATCCCACACCGGGCTGACGCAGGGCTGGCAGTAAGCCTCATCGTCCTTGATGACGAGCAGCTTCTCGACCGAATGGCGGGCGATGGCGCGATGCGGATGGTCGGGCGCATAGCCCAGCACATCATACATCATCACGCTGTTGGCCATGGCGGGATAGATCGCGCCCAGACCATCCTCGCCGTTCAGGCGCTCGGTCACCCATGCGGCGCACAGGTCGATGGCGCGGCGGCGCATCTTTTTGGGCCAGTGGTTCTCGAAACGCTTGAGGCCGCAGTCGAGCACCTCGAAGCCGGTCTTCCAGACGCGGTGCACATGGGCGGCCTGAGAGGTCAGCCCGGCAGGCTGGCCCGAATAAAGCTCATCCACCTTGATGCCGCGCTTGTTCTTCGCCAGCGGGCGCAAGGCGCAGAGCACCAGCAGCGGCACCACCACGGTCCGCGCCCAGTAGCTCATCTTGAGCAGATGGACCGGGAACCACTTGGGAGCCAGAATCAGCTCGGGGGGAATGGTCGGCACCACCTGCCAGCTTCCAGCGCCGAACAGCGCGAGCTGGATCTTGGTGAAGACATTGGCGCGCTCGGCCCCGCCCGCCTTCAGGATCGCGGCGCGGGCGCGGGCCATGTGCGGCGCGTTGATATCGTCGCCGATCATCTTCAGCGCATAATAGGCCTTGATGGTGGCGGAGATATCGAAGCCGCCATCATGGTACAACGCCCAGCCGTCATGAACGCTGCTCTGGATGCGGCGCAGATAGGTGCCGATCTTGGCTTCCAGCACCAGATCGTCGGGCTCGCCGAGGTAATGGCGCAGCAGGATATACTCGCTGGGGATCGTGCAATCGGCTTCCAGCTCATAGACCCAGTGGCCGTCGCCCTGCTGCTCCTGACCCAGCCGGTGGGCGCCGCGCGCGATGCCTTCATCCAGCGCGTTGCGGGTCAGCGTATCGGCATTGGTATCGTATTGGGGGGTGCTCATCACCCGCGCCCATAGACCAGTCGCTGCCCCAAGACCAGACGTGCCGCCGTATCGCCGCTGCGCAGGGCCCCCTCGATGGTGGCGGGCAGGCCGGTATCGACCCAGTCTCCGGCGAGAAAAAGGTTGGTGAAGGCGGTGCTTTGCCTGGGCCGCAGCCGTTCCTGAGCAGGTGTAGCTGCAAAGGTGGCGCGCTTTTCCTTGACGATCTGCCATGGCGGCAGGGGGGTGTCCGCAGGCAGGCCCAGAGCCTGCGCCACCTCGGCCCAGATGGTGCGGGCCAGCTCCTCGCGCGGCGTATCGACCAGCCGGTCAGCGGCGGAGATGGTCACCGACACGCGGTCGGGATGGGTGAAGAGCCATTCGCTGGTGGCGTTGATCAACCCCAGCATCTCGGGCGCGCCCTTGGGCGGCTGACAAGCGAAATGGGCGTTGACGATGGCGCGATGGTCGTCGGGCACGGTGAGGCCCGGCACCAGATCGCCCGCCACCCATGCGGGCACGGCCAGCACCACGGCGGCATCCGGCGCGACGTCTTCCTCGCCATCGTTCCAGACAAGCGCAGAGACGCGATTCGCTTCGGTCTTGATGGCCTTGAGGCGGCGCCCGGTGGCGAGGTCACAGCCCTTACCGCCCAGCCATGCGATGGCAGGATCGATAAAGGCCGCGCCAAGCGTGGGCATGGCAATGCGCGGCGCGCTGGCGAGGCCGCCCTTGGCCAGCGTTTCCTTCAGCACATTGGCGGCCAGTACAGCGCTGGAACTGGCCACATCGGTGTTCAGCACCGCCAGCAGCACCGGGGCCAGCATACGGTCCCACACCGGGCCCTTGGTGGCGATCAGATCGCCGATGGTCTGCTCACCCTTGCCCAGCAGCAATTTGCCGAGCGGGAGGTAATCGGCGATGCCGGTGCCGGGGATCCGGCGGCTCGGCACGGCGACCCACCATGGAATCGCGCCATCGTTGAGGCGCAAGTTCCAGCGTTCGCCCGAGCCCAGATCGGCAAAGGCGAAATCGGCATGTTTCGGCCCGGCCAGAAGTTCATGCGCGCCGATCCGCTTGCGGAAGGCTTTGACCGCCGGATTGCTGGCCAGCACCAGATGGTTGCCATTGTCGATGGTCAGCCCCAGCGAAGGGTCGAAATAGCTGCGGCAGCGACCACCCGCCCGCGCCGCCGAATCGCTGAGCGATACCGCCAAGCCAGCCTCTGCCAGCAGAGTAGCTGCGTTCAGCCCGGCAAGCCCTGCGCCGATCACATGCGCGCGCGCAAACGCCATGCTCAGCCCCATACGCTGAAGCGGATCAGCGCCAGCACCAGCCGCAGTTTGGAGGTTTTCACGCGATGCCGGGGCGCGTTCCAGCCCGCCGCCACCATGCGCTTGAGCAGGCGCGCATAGGCGCTCTCCATCAGGCGCGGGGCGATCAGATGGCCCTTGGGGCGGCTTTTCAGGATGCGCGCGGCCTCGTCGAAATGCTTTTGGGCCTTGGGGGCCAGCCAGCGGGCAGCGGCGTTCAGATTGAGCTCGGTCACCAGCGTTTCGGGCGAGACGGGCGTGATGCCCGCTGCCGTCAAAGCCTCGATGGGCAGATAGACGCGGCCGATCCCGGCATCCTCATCGATATCGCGCAGGATGTTGGTGAACTGCAACGCGCGGCCCAGATGGTGCGAGAGTTCCACACCCACCTTGCGCTCCATCCCGAAGACATTGACCGACAGACGCCCGACAGCACTGGCCACGCGATCGCAGTACAGGTCGAAATCGGCAAAGGAGGGCCAGCGCACGTCGCCATCGACATCGGTGCGCATGCCCTCGATCACCGCGAGGAAATCCTCTTCCTGCAGATCGAAATCGCGCACGGCCTGCGCCAGGAAGCTCGCCACGCCCGGCTCGCCGCCATGATAAAGCGCATGGATGCCCGAAACCCATTCATCCAGCGCCGCGCCGCGCTGGTCGGCGGGGGTCTGCTGATCGTCGGCGATGTCATCGACCATGCGGCAGAAGCCGTAGATGGCGAACATTGCCTCACGCTCGGTCTTGGGCAGGATACGCATGCCAGCGTAAAAGCTGCTGCCCGAGACCTTGGCCTGCAGGTCCTGCATGGTCAGCGGCGCTGACTGCCTGGGCGCGAGGGGGGCGGTGGTCATGCGGAAATCCTTGAAATGCTGTTGCGCGCCACGGCACTCAGTGCCAGCCACGCCGCCCTGCCCTTGCCGTGATGCACCTTGTCGGCCAGCGGATCGCGGGTGAGCAGCATCCGCGTCAAATCCTCGGCCAATGTCTGAATGATCGCCACTTCGGCGGAGAGGCGCGCGTCGCGGATCACGCGGGAGAAACCGGCGCTCTGGCGCAGCAGGCCCTGCGTCTTTTCGGCCAGCAGGCGGATCACACCCAGCAGCCTTGGATCGGCGCGGTCGCGGCCCAGCGCGGTTTCATCCAGCCCGACTGCGCCCAGCATCGGCACCGGGATATAGACCCGGTCGATCCCCTTGTAATCCTTGCCGCAATCCTGAAGGTGGTTGATGATCTGCAGCGCGGCGCACAGCGCATCGTTCATCGCCCAGGTGGCGCGATCCTCGCCATGCACATCGAGCACAAAGCGGCCCACCGGCATGGCCGAGAGGCGGCAATAGCCGATCAGCCCTTCCCAATCCTCGTAACGGTTGACGCGGCAATCCTGCACAAAGGCGTCGAGCAGATCATGGGCATGGGCCAGATCGATGCCGCGCTCCCGGCAGACATCGCCCAGCGCCATGGCTTCGGGGCTGCCCTTGCCCTCCAGCCCGGCACGCATATGGGCGAGCAGGCGCAGCTTTTCGGCCGAAGAGGTGCTTTCGTCATCCGCCACATCGTCGGAGGCGCGGGCGAAGCGGTAATAGGCCATGATCGGCGGGCGCGCATCGGGGCGCACCAGCCAGCTGGCGACGGGGAAATTCTCGGTCTTGTGGTTCTTGCCGCTGGCAAGATCGGCAGCACTCAGGGTTGTTTCAGTCATCTCGCGGCTTGCGCCCGCCCTTTCCACATGCCCCCCCGGCCCCGGTAATAGGCCTGCGCCGAATACAGCGTGCAGCCCAGATAGAACAGCGCCACGAATGGCAGCGCCACCACCCACAGCGATGAGCGGCGATAGAAAGCCAGCACCGGCAGGTAAAGCGCCAGCATCAAGCCGCAGGCGAGGCCCCCGCCCCAACCCGCAACACCGATCTGCGTTAAGGCCAGCGGCCATGGCGCCAGAAACACCAGCCCCAGCCCCAGCACCGTTCCCACCAGCAGCAGCGGATTGTAGCGCAATTGCGCATAGGCGCTGCGCGCGATCATCATACCGATCTCGCGCCAGCCGGTGTAGGGCCGGATCGAACGGCTGCGGTCGGTCAGGCCCAGCCAGATCGGGCCGGTCTTTTTGATGAGGCCACCAAGCGTGCAATCATCGATCAGCGCGCCGCGCATCGCGGCAATGCCGCCTGCTTCTTCCAGAGCGCTGCGCTCCATCAGCACGCAGCCGCCTGCCGCGCCCGCGACTGGCCCGCGCCGGTTCACCCAGTTGAAGGGATAGAGCATCATGAAGAACCAGATAAACGCCGGGATCAGTAGCTTTTCGGCCCATGTGTCGCAATGCAGCTTGGCCATGAACGAGACCAAACGCCGCCGCCCACCCAGCGCGATGCCCACCAGCGTGCGCAGCGTATCGGGGGCATGCTCGATATCGGCATCGGTCAGCCACAGGAACTGCGGCGCCCCGGCCTGAGCAATCCCCTGATGGACCGCCCACAGCTTGCCAGTCCAGCCAGCGGCCAGAGGCTGGCCATTGATAACGGTCAGGCGATCCGAACCCAGAGCGCGGGCGATATCGCCCGTACCGTCGCTGGAATTGTCATCCACCAGCACGATGCGGAAAGGCCCCGGATAATCCTGCGCGGCAAGGCTGCCGATCGAGCGGGCGATCACATCGGCCTCATCGCGCGCGGGAACCACGGCGACCACCTCGGGCCAGACATCGGGCAGGGCCAGCGGGGCGTTGGTGTCACGCTCGCGGCAGGTCCAGAAGCCGGTCAGCGTCAGGCCGATCCAGATCGCCGCAACCAGAAGGCCCAGCAAAGTCATCGAATCATGCCCGCATCGCGGAACCAGTCCACGGCATCGCGCAGCGCCTCGAGATAGGGCCGGGCGTGATAGCCCAGCTCCACCTGCGCCCGCGCGCTGGAATAGAACATCCGGTGGCGCGCCATGCGCAGCGAATCGAGGGTAACGAAAGGCTCCTTGCCGGTGAGCATCCCGCCCAGTTCGGCCACAGCAGCAATCGGGAAAAGCGGCGCGATGGGCAGCTTCACACTTGGGGGCTTCCGGCCCACCAGCTGCGCGATATCGGCCAGCATCTGGCCCAAAGTCACATCCTGGCCGCCCAGCACATAGCGGCGGCCGAGCTTACCCCTGGCCTCGGCCAGCAGGTGCCCCCGCGCCACATCGTCGACATGGACAAGGTTCATCCCCGTATCGACATAGGCGGGCATCTTGCCATTGGCGGCCTCCACCACCACGCGCCCGGTCGGCGTCGGGCGCACATCGCGCGGACCGATCGGTGTGGAGGGGTTGACGATGACGGCGGGCAGGCCCTGTTTGGCCACCATTTCCTCGACCAGCCTTTCGGCCACCACCTTGCTGCGCTTGTAGGCGCCGGTGGCCTGCTCGGGCGTGGCGGGATGGTTCTCATCCGACACCGCGCCATCGAGCGGCAGCAGAGTCGCCACGCTGGAGGTGTAGACCACGCGGGCCACGCCCGCCTTCAGCGCCGCGCCCATCACCGCCTGAGTCATGGTCAAGTTGTTGCGCACGATCTCTTCGGGGTCGCGCGCCCACAGGCGATAGTCCGCCGCCACATGGAACAGCGATCCCGCGCCCTGCATCGCCCTGGCCACGGCATCTTCATCGCGCAGATCGGCCTCGACCAGTTCGCCGGGGAAATCCGCCAGATTGGCACGCGGCGACGAGCCACGCACCACGCCGCGCACCCTGCGGCCCTGCGCCGCCAGAGCGCGCGCCACGGCGCTACCAAGAAAGCCGGCGACGCCGGTTACCACGGTGATAGAGGGATCTGGAGCAGTCACAGCGCGGCCTCCTAAAGGCTTTTACGCGGCATGCAAAGCAGCTAGATTTTGTCGCTGTCGCATCGTTTTTGCGAAAAACCGGTTCCCACTTTTTCGCACGATGCTCTAAGGGCGCGCCATGCACGGGATTCAGGCCATCGGTGTTACGCTCGCCGCCCTTTCCGGGGTGGGGTCGGCGTATCAGCTGGCGCTGGTCCATGCGATCCGGCGATTCTTTGCGCAACCCGCGCCGCAAGCCGCGCAGGCCGAGCCGGTCACTTTGCTCAAGCCACTCTATGGCGCCGAGCCCAAGCTGGCCGCCAATCTGGCGACATTTCTGGCGCAGGATCATGATGCTCCGGTCCAGATGGTCTGCGGCATCAACACGCCCGAGGACTCGGCCCGCTCCGCCGTCGAATGGCTGGTGGCGCGCCATCCCCGGGCCGATATCGCGCTCAATCCGGGGCCGCGCCTGCCCGGCGCCAATGGCAAGATCGGCAATCTGGCCGCGATGATGCCGCTGGCCAAACACGATATCCTGATCCTTTCGGACAGCGATATGGTGGTGGAGCGCGATTATCTCGCCACCGTCACCGCCGCGCTGGCCCAGCCGGGGGTGGGGCTGGCCACCTGCCTCTACATCGGGCGCGGCGACGCCGGGCCGTGGAGCGAGATCGGCGCGGCGATGATCTCCTTCCAGCAGACGCCCAACATGATCTTTGCGCTGGCGCATGGGCTGGCCCAGCCCTGCATGGGATCGACCATCGCCATGCGTAGAGAAACCCTGAACGCCATCGGCGGCTTCGAAGCCTTTGCCGATGTGCTGGCCGACGATCACGCCATGGGCGCCGCCGTCACGGCCCAAGGCTTCAAGATCGCCGTGCCGTCGATCCTGCTCGATCACGCCGGAGACGAGGCCAGTCTGGCGGACCTTTGGCGCCATTTTCTACGCTGGGCCGTGACCATCCGCGACCTTAATCCGGGTGGCCATGCGGGCTCTGTCGTTACCCAGCCGCTGCCGCTGGCCCTGCTCGCCCTGCCCTTCGCGCCGACCGCTGGCCTGATCGCCATCTGTTGCGCCATCGCCACACGCTTGGCGGTCGCTTTCGCCATTCGTCGGACAGCGCGCAGAAAGGCGGCTCCGCTATGGTGCATCGCGGCGGGCGATGTGCTAGGCTTCGCTATCTTTTGCGTCAGCCCGATCGCTCGAAAGATTGATTGGCGCGGCGCAAGCCTTA
>Ga0116227_10016122_pt1 | contig 10842 bp, 12 predicted proteins | sample S1TSphgellanicum_FD_89693 | JGI IMG/M metagenome (GOLD analysis project Ga0116227, IMG submission 89693) | Host-associated microbial communities from peat moss isolated from Minnesota, USA - S1T2_Fb - Sphagnum magellanicum MG | ecosystem: Host-associated > Plants > Peat moss > Unclassified...
CAGGGCGTACCGTTTCCCGTGGGCGCCGCCGGTCAGGAGGATCGAGCCCATCGACGCCGCCATCCCCGCACAGATCGTTGCGACGTCCGGGCGGACCAGCTGCATCGTGTCGTAGATCGCCAGTCCCGCCGTGACGCTGCCACCGGGGCTGTTGATGTACATGTCGATATCTTTATCGGGATCTTCGCGCTCCAAGAAGAGGAGCTGGGCAATCACAAGGTTGGCCAAGCCGTCGTCGACGACCCCGCCCACGAAGATGATGCGCTCTTTGAGCAGCCGCGAATAGATGTCGAAGGCCCGCTCGCCGCGTGCGCTCTGTTCGACGACCATGGGGACGAGGTGGCCCATATCTTCTCCTTTTGGAACGGTCGGCAGCCCGCCGCGGACATTCGCGGATCTCCGGCCCCGCGCCGCCGGACGGGGTTCGGCCGTCCCGGCACGCCCGGACCGACGGATGTTCAGACTGCCGCGGGGATGCGATGGTTGCTGGAGGTCTCTACGTCGCTGGAGCCGTTTCGGTGACAGCGGCGTGGTCGAGGAGAAATTCCACCGTCTTGGTCCGGACGATGCCGTCGACCAGGGCGTTGAAGTTGGGCCGGAGCATTTCGAGGATCGCGTCGCGCGGCTGCTGATATTGGCGGCTGAGCTGGGCGATCTCGGCTTCGATGTCCGCGGGCGTCGCCGTGATGTTCTCGGCCTTGGCGATCGCTTCGATCAGGAGCGACCCCTTGACGCGCTTTTCCGCTTCGGTGCGGTACTCTTCGCGCAGCGTTTCCTCGGTCTTGCCCTGCTGCTCGAGGTATGCCGCCCATTCGAGGCCGGCGCGCTGGACGTAGGTCTTGGCTTCGGACTCTAGGCTCTCGATCTCGCGATCGACCATCACGACGGGCAACGAGATATCGTGAGAGCTGGTTAGCTTGTCCAACAGAACGCCGGTCAAGGCCCGGCGCTGGCGGGAGCGCGCGCCCGCCTCCAGACGGTTGCGCAAGTCGTCGCGCAGCGACCCCAGCGTCCCCTCCTCGCCGACGAACCGTCTGGCGAAGTCGTCGTCGAGTTCGGGAAGCTCCGCGGCTTTATTCTCGTGGACCGTGACGGTGAAGATCGCCGTCTTGCCGGCCAACTCCGCGTTTGAGTAGTCGTCGGGGAAGCGCGCCTCGACGTCTTTGGTTTCTCCGGCCGACAAGCCGACGATGCCGCTCGCGAAACCCGGAATGAAGCGCTCCTCGAGGATCTCCGTCGGCTGCTGTTCGGCCGCGCCGCCCTCGAAGGGTACGCCGTCGATCTTTCCGAGGTAATCGATGGTCGGAACGTCGCCGAGCGCCACCGGCCGGTCGACCGGAGTGAGGATCGAGGCATCCCGGCGGAGACCCTCGAGCGCGTTTTCCAGATCCTGATCGGTTACGACGACCGGCTCCGCCTCGAGCGGGACGCCCTTATAGTCGTGCAACTCGAAGTGCGGCCGAACGTAGACGGTCGCACGTACCCGTAGCGGCTGGCCGTCTTCTTCGGGCACGAGTTCCATCTGCGGCTGGTCGACCGGTTCGAGATCGTTCTCCTTGAGCGCCTTCGAATACGCGGACGGCACGACCGCGTCCATCGCGCGCTCCTCGATCGCACCCGTCCCGTACTGCGCCTCAAAGATCTTCCGGGGCACTTTGCCGGGCCGGAACCCGGGGATCTTGGCGTTCTTGACGAGCTGACGAAACGCGCGCTCGCGCGCCTCGTTCAGCTCGGCGTCCGAGATAGCGATTTCGAGCTCGACCTGCGTCGGATCGAGATGTTTGACCGTGGCGGCGCTCAACTAAGGGCCTTTCTACTGGAGCGGAAGACGAGATTTGAACTCGCGACCCTCGCCTTGGCAAGGCGATGCTCTACCGCTGAGCTACTTCCGCGCGGCGACTGGCCACGATTCGTCACCACCCACCCCGCCCCTGCGCCCCCCCAAGCTTGTGACGGCCCCCGGCGCGCCGGCAAAGCCGGCTGCGCCCCCGCGCGCTTGCGAAGCAAGCCGCGCCCCCACCGTCGGCGCCCGCGAGAGCCGCAAACCCGCCTCCGCCCGCGCGCCGGCAAAGCCGGCCGCGCCCCCGCGCGCTTGCGAAGCAAGCCGCGCCCGCCCACCAGCGACTCGACCCCAACCCCGCAAAGAACGCGCGCGCGTCCTGGGTCAGGACGCAGCGCGCGAGCGAGCCCGCCCGTGGAGAGCGGCGGGAGTCCGCCGCGGGGGTTTGGGGGGCCTTGCCCCCCATTTAAGCGGAAGACGAGATTCGAACTCGCGACCCTCGCCTTGGCAAGGCGATGCTCTACCACTGAGCTACTTCCGCAAGGCAGCCGGGGCGCTATGGGCGAGCAGAGACTCGAACTCTGATGGGTTGCCCCACTGGAACCTAAATCCAGCGCGTCTACCAATTCCGCCATTCGCCCCGAGAACCCCCGAAATGTATCGTGCGGGAGCAGGCGAGTCAAGGGGTGACCCTTCGACGGGCTCAGGGTGACTTGGATGACCTTACTTGCCCCGATCTCGCGAAGGGCGACAGGCATCTGCACGCAACTGGGGTACGCCCTGGTCGATGAGACGCCTCGGCCTCACTTTTTCACTGCTGTTTCCGCTGTTGCTCGCCGCCGCGGCGAGCGCCTCGGCAGACCCCGACGCTTGCCGGCCGGCGTTCGTCATTCCGTACGCCGAACAATGCAGCTACGCGTACAAAACGATCAAGAAAGACTCCTCGACCGAGAACGTCCAAGCCGCGTACGCGGCCTGCGGACGAGCCCAGAACGAAGCGGGCAATTGTCTCGCGTCGAAGACCCACGACTTGCACGTGGTCTCACTCGCGGCCCTCTACCGCAGCGTTTCCCAACAGGCCGACATCGCGCTCTTCGCCGGACAGTACAATGTCGCCGAAGCGCTGTTGCGCGAGAAGCTCGGCGTCCTCGACATCGCCTCGCGCGAGTCGCCGCCGGGCGATACGACCGTCGACACCGAACGCGCCGCCGCCAAACGCGATCTCGCGGAAACGGCCGCCGGCGAGTGCACGGAGCGCGCCCTCTTGCTGGCCGCCGCGGAACGTGGGCTGGCGCACGCGCACAAATACGTGGACCTCGAGAAATTGTTGGCGCGAAAGTATGACGAGTATACGATATGCGCGAAACAAACGGTCGTCCCCGAACACAAGGCCTACGTCGAATATCTCGGGATCGTCGCCCTCGAGGAAAGCGGACGTGCCGCGCAAGCCGCCGGACAAACCGATAACGCGACGAAACTCTTCACCGCCTGCAGCGAGGGTGCGAAACGCGCGATCCCATACGCGTCGGAGCAAACGAAAAAGTACCTAACGACCGTGACCACGCTGTGCGACGGCCGTATGAACGGCAAGTGGCACTTCGACCAACCCCAGCCGCTCGACGCGGACGACGGGAAATTCAAGCCCTTGAGCTTGCCCTAAGCACGGGGGGACTATGACCCCCCGTTCAAAAGCAACACGTATGCAAATACAAGATCGAGGATTCATTGTCACGGGCGGTGCGTCGGGCTTGGGGGCCGCAACGGCGCGAATGTTCGCGGCCCGCGGCGGCAAGGTCGTCATCGCCGACCTCAACGCCGAGCTCGGGGAGTCGCTGGCATCGGAACTCGGGGGGCGCTTCGTACGTTGCGACGTTTCGAGCGAAAGCGACGGCACCGCGGCGGTCAAGGCGGCCGTCGACGAATTCGGAGAAATTTCCGGCCTCGTCAATTGCGCCGGGATCGGAACCGCGAAAAAGACGGTCGGCCGGGAGAACGCTCCGCACGACCTCGCTTCGTTCGTCAAAACGATCACCGTCAATCTGATCGGGACCTTCAATATGATCCGGCTCGCCGCCGCCGCGATGGCCTCGAACCCGCCGAACGACGGCGGCGAACGCGGCGTCATCGTGAACACGGCGTCGGTCGCCGCATTCGACGGGCAGATCGGTCAGGCCGCATACAGCGCGTCAAAAGGCGGCATCGTCGGGATGACGCTCCCGATCGCCCGCGATCTCGCAGCGAACGGCATTCGGGTCGTTACGATCGCGCCCGGCCTCTTCAAAACGCCGCTGCTCGGCAGTCTGCCCCAAGAAGCGCAGGACTCCCTCGGCAAACAGGTACCGTTCCCACCACGCTTAGGCCAACCCACCGAGTACGCGTCGCTGGTCGGACAGATCTTCGATAACGGCATGCTCAACGGCGAGACGATTCGTCTCGACGGCGCCATCCGCATGGCGCCGCGCTAGTTAGGAGGTCTGAGAGGTGATCAACTCGCTCAGGACGCGCGCCACCGACGGGCGGCGCTCGTCCGGTGCGAAGAATTCGGAAACCGTGCGTCCGGACAGGCCGTAGCCGATCGCCGCGACGATCACGAGTTCGATGACGGGAACGACGCGCCGGCGCAGCGGCTCGTTGGCGTCGCCGGCGAACGCGGGGTCCGCCTTGATCAAGCTCGTCAAGAGCGCCAATTTCCCCCCGAGAGCTTCCCACGTCGGCTTGTTCCGCGAGAGCTCGAGCCAGGCGACGAGCCGCGCGTACCCGCCACCGTCGAAGACGCGAAAAACGGACTCGACCGCGCGTTCGATCGGCATGGCGTCCTTGATTCCCGATTCGAACGCCGCCGCGACCTCGGTCGCCAATCGCACCGCGACGCGCTGGGCGAGCTGTGCTTGCAGCTCCGCGACGCTGCCGAAGTGGTACAGCACGTTGGGGTGGCTGACGCCCGCCCGCGTGGCGACCTCGGTCAGGCGCAACGCGTCGGGACCGACGTCGACGAGCAAACCTTCGGCGGCCGCGAGGATCGCTTCACGCGCGTCGGCGGCCACGAGTCTGCGCCGCTTGGGCCCGTGCTTCGACGGAGGCTCGTCCGCGTTCGCATTCGCGTTCGCGTTCGCGACGGTCGTCGATGTCGTTGGGGTTGAATCCCGGCGCATGCAAGGCAAGTACGGCGCGAGGATGCGCCGCACCATCCCGGCGCGCTAAAAAGGTAGCCAATATCACGGCACGGACCCGACCGCGAAGCGAGGAGCGCTTCAGCTCAGCGCGCGCCCGCCTTTGGCGCGGTACAGTTCGCGGTCGGCCGCGTTGAGGAGCTCGACTGCGGTCGCGCCGTCCCTCGGGTAATGGCTGACGCCGATGCTCGCGCCCAGCCGTCGCAAGTGACCGTCGATCTCAAACGGTTCGTCGAAGGCCGCTCGAATGGGCTCGGCGCCGACCGAAGTGAAGCGTCCAGCCTCCGGCACGAGCACGACGAACTCGTCGCCGCCCCAGCGCGCCACGGTGTCGCTCGGGCGCACGGCCCGCGCTAGCCGGCGCCCAAGTTCCAAGAGGACCGCATCGCCTGCCGCGTGTCCGTACGTATCGTTGATCGCCTTGAAGTCGTCGAGATCGACGAACTGCAAGGCGAAGGTCGTGGGCTCGGCCGCCGCGCTCGTCAAGAGCTGGTCGATTCGGCTGAGGAGCAGAGAACGATTCGGCAACCCCGTGAGCGCGTCGAAGAAGGCGAGCCCGTCGAGGTGCTCGCGTTGCCGGGCGCGCTCGATCGTCGAGCCCGCGAGGACGCCCACGAGGCGCACGAAGGCGAGGTCGGCATCGTTGAGCGGCTTGTCCCGTCGCCGGGCTCTTGCAAAGCCGATCGCCCCATAGCTCGCGGCATCGACATGCACCGGCACGGCCACGAAAGACGCCCAAACGTCCCCGGCGTGCGAGCGATCGTCGGCCCACCGGGAGCTCGCGATGTCGTCGACCGCAAAAGTGTCGTCGCGCTCGATCGCGTGCCGCAACATCGTCGAGGCGAGCGGCGTGCGGAAGCCGGCCGTGAACGGGCCCCCGGAGATATTGCTCTCGACGGTGACCATGTCGCCCTCGAGGCGCGCGAGGAATGCCCAATCGAAATCGAGATCTCGGGCCGCGCGTGCCAGCATGATATCGATGCTCGAGCGCGCCCCGTCGCTGCCCAGCGCAACGATTTCGTACAGGACGTGCGCGCGCTCGCCGCTGCGGGCCGCGCGGCGCAAGATGGAGGCCAACTGGAGTTGCAGGACCACGAGGAACACCATCGCGTTGACGCACATCTCGGCGCGCGCGAGGTACCAGCCATACGTCGAGCGTCCACCCGAAACAAAGCCGGAACCGAAGACCTCGAGCATCCCTCCCAGGATCGCGAGCGTGAGCCAAAGATGCGCGCGGAGGCTCAGCGTGCAAACGAGAATAAGCGCCACCCCGCCGCCGAACTGGGCGGCGAGCAGCAGCGGCAGGCCGACGGTGGCGTAAGCCGAGGAAATGCTTCCGTCGGCCAGGAGAATGGGCGGCAGATGGGAGGCCAGCGCGCTCGCGACGACGGCAGCCGCCACGTAGAGCACGGCGAGCGCCGACGAAACCTTCACGAATCCCGACTCGACCGGCCGCCCGCGCCGTTGACGCCATTCCGCGAACACGAAGACGGCGATTGCGGCCGCGAAGCCGAGCCGGGCCAGCACGTACGTCCACGGAGCGCTACGCGGATCGTGGAAAATTCCCAAAGCCGAGACGACCCCGGGCAGGCCGGCCAGGTACACGGCGTGGAGGGCGCCCGCGGTGGCGAAGGCCAAAGCCAAGATCGCGAGGGGCGCGTACGCGCGCACGCGATATTGCGCGTACAGCATACTCGCCGTGAACACGTAGCTCGCGATCGCCGCGGCTTCGGCCGCCGCAACGAACCCCCCGCTGAGCGGCGCACGCAGGTGGCTTACCGGTGCGACGCAGGCAACGAGCGCGATCAAGGCGGTCGCTAGGGCGGCCGCCACCGTCCGCTCCGTGAACCCGGCCGGTTCGTAGGCAAAATTATCGGTGTAAACAGACCCGCTGTTCGTTCCGTTGCGCACGTCTCTGCTTCGGCTTATCGGTCGGGTCGCGCCAAACGGTGAGCGCCCGACCGCCCGTGCCCGTTAATATTGACGCGGCCGCCCCCGCTCCGCGCCACGCGAAGGTGGCCGGCTCGTGGAGAGCCGCGGGAGTCCGCGGCGGGGGGATCGGGGGGACCTGTCTCTCCGTATGAAAGGACCGCGCTTTTCGGGGGTGGCACAAGTCGTGGATGAGAGCGATCCTATGCCACGCCTACGGCCCTCCGAGCGACCTCGTGGTCGGTGAGGTCGCGAGCCCGGAGACGGGTGCCGGAGGCGTCAAGATCGCCGTCGACCGCGCCGGGTTGAATTTTCCCGACGTCCTGATCGTGCAAGGCAAATATCAGGCCAAGCCCGCGTTTCCGTTCAGCCCGGGCGCCGAGGTGGCGGGTACGGTGCTGGAGGCCGGCGACCGCGTGAGCCACGTCGCGCCGGGCGACCGCGTGATGGCGACGTGCGGCACGGGCGGCTTCGCAGAGGAGGTCGTCGTGGCCGGCGACGCCGTCTTCAAAATTCCGGATGAAATGTCGTTCGACACCGCCGCCGCGCTGCCGTTGACGTACGGCACCACCTATCATGCCTTGGTCGACCGCGGCGGCCTACGCGCCGGCGAAACGCTGCTGGTCACCGGTGCGGGCGGCGGCGTCGGCCTCGCGGCCGTGCAGTTGGGCGCGGCGCTCGGTGCAACCGTCATCGCGGCCGCAGGCTCTGCCGCCAAGCTCGAAGCGGCCGCAGCCGCGGGGGCCGCGCACGGCGTGAACTACACCACCGAAAACTTGACCGAACGCCTCAAGGCGCTCACCCGCGACGCCGGCGTCGACGTCATCTACGAAGCGGTCGGGGGCGACGTATTCGACGCGGCGCTCCGCGCGATCGCGTGGGAAGGCCGGCTCTTGGTGATCGGTTTCGCCTCGGGGCGCATCCCCGACATTCCCGCGAACCGGCTGCTGCTCAAAGGCTGCTCGGCCGTGGGCGTATTCTGGGGCTCCTTCGTCGCCCGCGATCCGGCTAAGAACCGGCACAACTTCGAGCGTCTCTTCGAACTCTACGCGGCCGGGAAGATCGACCCGAAGATCGGCGCGAGCTACGCCTTCGAGGACGCGCCCAAAGCCATCGACGATCTCGCGGCGCGGGGCATCATCGGAAAGGCCGTCATTCGGGTCCGCGCTTAGCGTGCTCGGCCGAATTCAAGTCTGAGACTTTTTCAGGACACGGGAGGCCGGTCGCTGTTATTCTAGAGGCGATGTTGGAGATCGAGTCGCGGGGCGACGGGATGACGGTCGTGCGCGCGATCGGGGAATGCGACTTCGGCGACCGCGACCGGCTGCTGCAAACGCTCCTGGCCGCTGCCGAGAGCGCGTCGGCGAGCGTGACCGTATCGCTGGAGGACTGCGATTACATCGACTCGAGCATCGTTAGCGTGTTACTGCAATACCGCAGAAAACTCAAAGACCGCCTCGTGTTGATCGTACCCGAGGACCGCAGCATCATCCACCGGATTCTCGGCATTCTCGAACTTCACGCGGTGCTCGGCGTTCGGCCGTGCCCGGTGGGTGCCCGAACCTTATAGGAGGCGCAAGACCCGGGCAATCGGTGCGTCGAGCGCGTAGGGCGTGACCGAGAGGTCGAATTCCGCTCGCGTACGCCAAGCCCGGGCGAGCGCGTCCCGCTCGTAGCCGAGCATTTCGGCCATCCGGCAGATGTCCGAGCCGGTCACCGTGCCGCGTTCGCGTAGCAGCTCGACGGCCGCCACGGCCAGTTCGATCGCGCGGCCCTCTTCCCGCGCTTTGGCGCCTCTCCGCTCCGCTCCGGCGGCACGGTCCAGCGGCTTGCCGGCGTCGCGCGCGAGGAGTGCCTTGAGTTCGTTGATGTCGGGTTCCATCCGCGTCCCCCCTTGTTCTCATGCGAGGCAAAAAGCGGCACGACCGCTCCGGGCCGAATCGCTCGCCGCACATATGTTGCCATCAGTATCGGACGAAAGGACCGCTCGCGACATGGCCATCGGGCTAAACCGCGGTCCCGCCCGCCCCTTCGACGACGAGCTCCCCCTTCGACGAACTCCCGTCGAAGGGCGACAGGCTCAGCGTTTGAGAAAGCGTCGCGGGCTCGTTCCGAATTCGCGCCGGAAGGCTGCGATGAACGCGCTAACGCCGGCGTAACCCGCATCGAGCGACGCAGAGGTCACCGTCGCGTCGCGCGCCAGTTCTTGGAGCGCTTGGAGCATTCGGAGCCTTCGTCGCCAAGCGGCCACGCCGAGACCCACTTCGGCCGCGAAAGCACGTTCGAGCGTGCGGGGGCTGCACGCCACGGCCCGAGCCAACTCGACGGTCCCGGCGCACAGGCCGGGATCGGCGATCAGCCGGTCGGCCACGTGCATCGCGAATCCGGTCCGCGGGAGCGGAAGCGAGAGTTGTGCCGGCCCGAGAGCCGCGACCTCATCGTACAGGACGCGCGCGAGGTGCCGGTCGGCCGCAGAGCGTCCGTCGAACGCGCCCTGGGCGATCGCGCGCGAGACCAACTCGCGCAGCAGCGGCGTTACGGAGACGCCGGAGAGCCCTCCGCCGCGCTGACCGGCACGAACATACGCGACCCGGATTTCGCCACGCTCCCGTAGTTCGAAGCGCATCGATTCGCCGTCAGGCACCCAGACGCCGGTCCCGGGAACGAGCGCGAACAGCCGGTTCCCGGCGCGAAGTCCGATCCGGGCGCTCGTGCCGAGCACGAGCACGTCCCATCCACTCGCCATAGGCGGCTCGTACACCGTCGCGCCCAAGGTCAGCCCGATCGTGCGCACCAGCGCCGTGTCATCCTGTCGAAGGGCATCCTGAGCCTGTCGAAGGGTCATGTCAGCCTGAGCCTGTCGAAGGGTGACGCGTTCGCGATACAACGCGCCGCGACCGCGCAAGCGATCCGGTGCGCCGCGGCGCTATCCTTGACTGCAAAGGAGACCCCCCAACGTTGAGCAATCAATTATGCCACTTCGCGATCAACGCGGACGACCTCGGCCGTGCGCAGCGCTTTTACGAAAACGTCTTCGGCTGGACCTTTACCCCATGGGGTCCGCCCGGTTTTTTTCAGATCGAAACGGGCGGCGGATCCGGTACGCCGCTCGGCGCGCTGCAGCAGCGCCGCGATCTGATCGAGGGCCGGCCTGCGACCGGTTACGAGTGTACGCTCGGGGTCGACGACCTCGACGCCGTGATCGCCGGCGTCGAATCGAACGGCGGCAAGATCATCATGCCGCGGGTCACGATCACCGGCGTCGGCGACCTCATCTTCTTCGCGGACACCGAAGGCAACGTCACCGGCGCGATGCAGTACGTCTCTACGGATTCCTAAGCTACGGCGGCGCACGTCCGCTAGTCGGCAGGCGGCTCCCAAAGTTCGATCTGGTTGCCCTCGGGATCGTGGATGCGGGCAAACCGGCCCGTTTCCGGTGTGTCCCATTCGGGATCCGTGACGATCGCGATGCCGGCTGCCGCGAGTTCGCCGAGCAAAGAGTCTAGTCCAGAGACCCGAAGGTTCAGCATCCACTGCTTCTCCGCCGAGAAATAATCGGTGGACCTCGGAAACGGCGCAAAGACGGTCGGCCCGGCCGACTGGTGCCAACCAAAGCCCGAGTCTACGCCGAGATGCTTCTCGTACCACGCTGCGAGAGCGTCCGGATCGTCCGATCGGAAGAAAAAGCCGCCGATTCCGTTCACTGGCATGGTCGCGTTCCTATATTTATGGGTCTTTCCGCAACGGGCGACGCCGGTTCGAGTCGATTACCGGCTAGCACGTGCGATCGTAGCATGATACAGCTGCGCTCTACTGGGACGCGAGCCTTCTGGATCGTGCGGCGCGAACCATCTATGGCGCTTCCTCTCACCGGTCGTGGGTCCGTCCACGCTACCGTGTCCGGAAATCCGTTCGCGTCTCACGCTATGAGCCCACTCGTCCCCGCGCATCGCTCGCGTTAGC
>Ga0116227_10016126_pt1 | contig 10840 bp, 12 predicted proteins | sample S1TSphgellanicum_FD_89693 | JGI IMG/M metagenome (GOLD analysis project Ga0116227, IMG submission 89693) | Host-associated microbial communities from peat moss isolated from Minnesota, USA - S1T2_Fb - Sphagnum magellanicum MG | ecosystem: Host-associated > Plants > Peat moss > Unclassified...
ACCTCGAAGCGGCGCGCCGCGTCGGCGAAACGATCGGCAAGAAGGCCAAGGCCGCCGGCATCGACGCGGTCGTCTTCGATACGAGCGGTCTGAAGTACCACGGCCGCGTCGCAGCGCTGGCCCAAGCCGCTCGCGAAGCCGGGCTGGAGTTTTAGGGGAGCCATTTAGAGTGAATTATCGTGGCGGTCGCGATCGCGACAACTCGGGAATCGAAGAGAACGTCGTGCGCGTCAATCGCGTCGCGAAGGTCGTCAAGGGCGGTAAGCGCTTCAGCTTCTCCGCGCTCGTGGTCGTCGGCGACCGCAAGGGCCGGGTCGGCTTCGCCATCGGCAAGGCCGGCGAAGTGCCCGAGGCGATTCGCAAGGGCGTCGAGCAAGCCAAGAAGGCGATGATCACCGTGCCGATGGTCGAGCGCACGATCCCGCACGAGGTCACGTTGCAAGTCGGCGCGGGCCGGGTCTTCATGAAACCGGCTTCGCCGGGTACGGGCGTGATCGCGGGCGGTCCAATGCGCGCGGTCCTCGAATTGGCCGGCATCCACGACATCCTGACCAAGTCGCTCGGCAGTTCCAATCCCATCAACGTCGTGCTCGCGACGTACGAGGCGCTCAAGTCGCTTCGGACGGCCGAGACCGTGGCGAAGCTCCGCGACAAGACGGTCGCCGAGCTGTACGCGTAGAGGTTTCCATGGCAGCAAAGAAATCGGCTAAGAAATCCACGGACGCGCCCTCGCGCAAGGTGGCCGCTCCCGCGGTCGCGCGCGGCGCGGGTCTGCAGAGCGGCGACCCCGGGTTGACGCTTGCTTCCCTGCGCGAGAACAAGGGCGCGCGGCCCAAGCGCACGCGCGTCGGCCGGGGTCACGGCTCGGGCATGGTCAAGACCGGCGGCGAAGGCGGCAAGGGTCAGACCGTACGTTCGGGCGGCGGCAAAGGGCCGGCCTTCGAAGGCGGTCAGACGCCGTGGGCGCGGCGCCTGCCGCATCGCCGCGGCTACTCGCAGAAGGCGCGCGACATCGGCCACTTCCGCAGCACGTTCGCGGTCGTCAACCTCTCCGCGCTCGCGGGCTGGGATCCGGCGGTCGAAGTTTCGCCCGAGTCCTTGATCGCGCGCAAGCTCGTCACCAAAGCCCCCGACGGCATCAAGATCCTGGGCGGCAACAAGCCGGGCGCGACCCTCCCGCAGGGCCTGCGTTTCCGCGACGTCGCCTTCTCGGCCAGCGCTCGCGAAGCGCTGGGCGCCGCCGGCGCCAACCTCGGCGACGACGCGGCCACGGCTCCGGAAGCGTAACGCTTGCTCGACAATCTCCGCGCCGCGCTCCTGGTCCCCGACATTCGCAAACGCGTCGGCTTCGTGCTGGCCGCGTTCGCGCTTTTCGTCTTCATGATCCACGTGCAACTGCCCGGGGTCGATCAGGCGAAGTGGGCCAACCTGCTGCGCGAAGGCACGTTCTATAACTTCCTCGGCTTCCTCTCGGGCGGCGCCCTGCAGAAGCTTTCGATCATCGCGATGGGCATCACGCCCTATATCAACGCCTCGATCATCATGCAGCTGATGACCGTCGTGCTGCCGCAACTCGAGGAGCTTGCCAAGAAGGGCGGCGAGGAAGGCCGCAAGCGGATCAGCCAGTACACGCGCTGGCTGACGATCGTGCTGGCCGTCGTTCAGGCGACCACGATGTCGATCAATATGAGCCGGGCCGGCGTCTTCTACGACTCGTCCTGGCAGTTCATCGTCTATGCGGTGATCGCGTTCGTGTCCGGTACGCTCTTCCTGATGTGGCTGGGCGAGCAAATCACGGACAAGGGCATCGGCAACGGCGTCTCGCTGATCATCTTCATCGGCATCGTCTTGCGCTATCCGACCTATGTGGCGCAGACGGTCCAGGCCGGCCAGAAGGACGGCCTCAACGTTCTGGGCCTGGTCCTCTTCATCGCGATCGCGCTGTTCACGATCGTTTCGATCATCTTCATGTATCAGGGCCAGCGGCGCATCCCGGTTCAGCAAGCGCGCCGCGTCGTGGGCCGCAAGATGTTCGCGGGCCGCTCCTCGTACATCCCGCTGCGCCTCAACAACGCGGGCGTCATCTCGATCATCTTCGCGATCTCGATCTTGCTCTTGCCGCAGCAGGCGCTCTCGTGGTTCCAGCACTCGGGCATCACGCCGTCGTACTTCCACTTGGGCTTCATCGAAGTGCCGTCGAACTCGACCGCCTTCTCGCTCTGGCTGCAAACGTATTTCAGCCCGAACAGCCTGCTCTACAATCTCGCCTATTTCGTGCTGGTCGTGATGTTCACGTTCTTCTATAGCTCGATCGTCGTGAACGTCAAAGACATCGCGGACAACCTCAAGAAGAGCGGCTCGTTCATTCCGGGCATCCGTCCCGGACAGCCGACCGAAGAATACATCAAGCGCATTCTGCTCCGCATCACGACCGTGGCCGCGATCTATCTCGGGTTGCTCGCCATCCTGCCGTCGCTTCTCCAGCGCGGGCTCGGCGTCACGACGTTCTATCTGGGCTCCACGTCGCTGCTGATCGTGGTCGGCGTGGCACTCGACACGATGACTCAGATCGAAGCTCGCTTGGCGATGCGCGATTACAAGGGATTCATCAAGCGATGAGCGCGACGGTCGGGGCCGCGCGGCTGGTCTTCCTGGGACCGCCGGGCGCGGGCAAGGGCACGCAGGCAAAGATTCTCGAGGATCGCTATGGCGTCCGACAGATTTCCACCGGCGACATCTTGCGTGCCAACGTGGCCGCCGGTACGCCGCTGGGCGCCAAGGCCAAGTCGTTCATGGATGCGGGCGATCTCGTGCCCGACGACGTGATCATCGGCATGATGGAAGGCGAACTCGGGACGCTGCAGTCGTTCGTGCTCGACGGCTTTCCGCGGACGGTCGCCCAAGCCGAGGCGCTCGATTTGATGCTCGCGCGACTGGGACTGCCGCTGACGGCCGTCGTGCTGTTCGATGCATCGCGGCCGGCCTTGATCGAGCGACTGACCGGTCGCTGGACCAACCCGCGATCGGGGCGCACGTACCACTCGGTGCTCAACCCGCCCCAGGTGTCCGGCGTCGACGACGAGGACGGTGGTCCGCTGGTGCAGCGCAAGGACGACACGCATGAGGTCGTGGTCGACCGCCTGTCGACCTACGACCAGAAGACCGCGCCGCTCGTCGACTACTACGCCAAGACGGGCCTGCTGCTGCGGCTCGACGGCCTCGCGTCGATCGACGACGTAACGAACGCGCTGCTCGCCGGGCTCGACGCGCGCCCGGGGAGCGTGGCCCGATGATCACGATGAAATCGGCGCGCGAGATCGAGATCATGCGGCGCAGCGGCAAGATCACCTCGAGCGTGCTGGCAATGCTGCTGCGGTCGGCCAAGCCCGGGATGACCTTGCGCGAGCTCGATCGCCTGGCCGAAAAGGGCATTCGCGAGCAAGGCGGGGTACCGACGTTCAAAGGCTATCACGGCTACCCGTCGTCGATCTGCGCGTCGGTCAACGAGGTCGTCGTCCACGGGATTCCGGGTGACCGGGTTTTGGCGCACGGCGACATCCTCTCGATCGACATCGGCACGACCTTCGAAAAGTACGTCTCGGACTCGGCTGCCACGGTCGCGATCGGGAACGTTTCGGTCGAGGCGCAGCGGCTGCTCCGGGTGACCCAGGAGTGCCTGATGCACGGCATCGCCCAGATGCAGAAGGGCAACCGGCTCTCCGACATCGGCCATGCCGTCCAGCACCATGCCGAGAGCAACGGGTACGGCGTCGTTCGGGCGCTGGTCGGACACGGCGTCGGCACGAAGATGCACGAGGAGCCGCAGGTTCCCAATTGGGGCGCCCCCGGCCGCGGGATCGCGCTCAAGCCGGGGCTGGTCCTGGCGATCGAGCCGATGATCACGGAAGGCACCTACGAGGTCGAAACCTTGAAGGACGGCTGGACGGTCGTAACGGCGGATGGTAAGCTGTCGGCGCACTTCGAGCACACGATTGCGTTGACCGAAGAGGGTCCGCGCATCTTGACCCTCCGGGAGCACGACTTCATGGAACTCGACGTCGCACGGTACCGGCCCAAAGAGGAGCTGGCGGCCTAATGCGCCGGCGGGCACCGGAGCGGGCGGCTTCGGATCGGGACCGGGTCGCCAAGAACCAAACTGCCAAAGAACAGGCGATCGAAGTCGAGGGAACGATCGTCGAGCCCCTGCCGAATGCGATGTTCCGGGTGGAGATTGCGAGCGGCCACCGCGTCCTCGCGCACGTCAGCGGCAAGATCCGCACCAACTACATCCGGATTCTGCCGGGGGACCGGGTCCTCGTCGAACTCTCCCCATACGATCTCTCTCACGGACGCATCACGTACAGGTACAAGTAATGAAAGTCAGACCGTCAGTCAAACGAATTTGCGAGAAGTGCATCATCATCCGTCGCGAGGGTAAGGTCCGCGTGATTTGCGAAGCCAATCCCAAGCACAAGCAGGTACAGGGTTAATGGCGCGTATTTCCGGCATCGATCTTCCGCGCGAGAAGCGCATCGAGATCGGTCTCACCTACATCTTCGGGATCGGTCTGCCGACGGCGCAGAAGATCTTGGCGCGTACGGGCATCGACCCGAACACGCGCGTCAAGAACCTCGCCGAGGACGACGAGAAGAAGCTGCGCGAAGCGATCGACGGCCAGATCAAGGTCGAAGGCGATCTGCGGCGCGAAGTGGCGGGCCACATCAAGCGGTTGACCGACATCGGTTGCTACCGCGGCCTGCGCCACCGCCGCGGCCTGCCGGTTCGCGGCCAGCGCACCAAGACCAACGCGCGCACGCGCAAGGGTCCCAAGAAGACCGTCGGCGCGAAGAAGAAGGCCACCAAGAAGTAGCGCCGGTGCGCGTCGCGGGCTTTCGTCATATCGGTCACGGCCTCGGCTGTCGTTTCATTGCTTGGAAGAGCGGAGACGGTGCCGCGGCGTGGGCTATGGCCGGTTGAGCGACGGCCGGCATCCATCCCACGGGCCGCCTCCGGGCGGCCCTTTTGTTTTCCCGAGCCATCTCCAGAAAGAGTCGCGACGTGGCGGAACCATCGAAAGTCGAACGCATCAAGGCGACGAGCCGGGGCCTCCGGGGTTCGATCGCGGCCGAACTCGCGGCGCCGACGCCGCGGTTCGTCGAAGCGGACGTTCAGTTACTGAAATTTCACGGCATCTACCAGCAAGAGGACCGCGACCAGCGAAAGGCCACTCGCGGCACGGATGCGCCCAAGGCTTACTCGTTCATGGTGCGCACGAAGAATCCGGGCGGCTACGCGCCGGGGCCGTTCTTCCTGGCGCTAGCCGATTTGGCCGACAGTCATGGCAACGGCTCCCTACGCGTAACGACGCGCCAAGGCTTCCAACTCCACGGCATCGACAAGAGCGATCTCAAAGAGACGATTGCGACGATCAACGAGCACCTGGGCTCCACGCTCGGCGCTTGCGGCGACATCAATCGCAACGTGATGGCGCCGGCCGCGCCATTTGCGAGCGCTCCGTACCGGATCGCGCGCGAAGCCGCACACACCGTCGCCGATCTGCTGACGCCGCGGACCGGCGCATATTACGAGATTTGGCAGGACGGCGAACTCGCCCACTCGACCGAACCCGAGGTCGATCCGCTGTACCGCGATGTCTATCTGCCGCGCAAGTTCAAGGTCGCGGTGGCGGTCGAAGGCGACAATTCGGTGGACATCTACACGAACGATCTCGGGATCGTGCCCGTGCTCAGCGACGTCGACGTACTGATCGGCTACGACATCTACGCGGGCGGTGGCCTCGGAACGACCCACCGCAAACCCGAGACGTTTCCGAGGCTGGCCGACGAGATCGGGTTCGTCGAGCCGGCGGATTTGCTGCCCTTCGTGCGCGCGATCGTGGAGGTTCAGCGCGACCACGGCGACCGGACCAACCGCAAGCACGCGCGTCTGAAGTACACGATCGCCGACCGCGGGCTGGATTGGTTTCGCGCCGAGGTCGCGCGCTATGCCGGCAAAGCGTTCGCGCCGTTCCGCCCGCTGCGCCCCTGGGTCCAGCGCGATTACCTGGGCTGGCACGAGCAAGGCGACGGGCGGCTCTTCCTCGGCATCTCGATCGAGAACGGGCGCATCGCCGATACGCGGGGGCAGCGCTTGGCGAGCGCGCTACGCGCGGCGGTCGGCCGCTTCGATCTCGACCTCGTGTTGACCCCGCAGCAGAACGTCCTGCTGACCGGGATCCCGCGCGACGCGCGGCCCGCGATCGACGCGCTTCTGGACGCGCACGAGGTGCGCGGCGTCCAGGCGATCGGGCTGCTCGAGCGCCACGCGATGGCCTGCCCGGCGCTGCCGACCTGCGGCTTGGCGCTGGCCGAAGCGGAGCGAACTCTCCCGGCCTTGGTCGACGTGCTGGAAGCGCGGTTAGCTGAACTCGGGCTCGCGGGTGAAGCGATTTCGATTCGCATGACCGGTTGTCCCAATGGCTGCGCACGCCCATACATGGGCGAAATCGGCATCGTCGGCGTCAGCGCCGACCGCTACAACGTCTATCTCGGAGGCGACATCGAGCAGACGCGCCTCAACCGCGTCTATCGCGAGTTGGTGCCCGCTGCGGAAATCGCCGCGACGCTCGATCCGCTCTTCGTCGCCTTCGCGAACGAGCGCGCGCCGAACGAAGGCTTCGGCGCCTTCTGCCTGCGAACGGCCTGGGCCGGGTAACCCAGACCTCCCCCTTTTCACCGATTATCGCGGCGCCGCGGCGGGTCTACGATGTGACGACGCAAACGGAAGAAACGATTTGCGGTGGAGGCGATGATGAGCGGACTCCCGTGGGCGGCGCTCGTGGTTCTCTTCGCGAAGAGGCGAAGCGATTGGCTGAAGGCGCGATCTCGCTAGGTCGTCGCCAACGTGAAAGACGCGGTTATTCGACCATCACGTGCGCGGCGGCCTCGCCCGGCTCGGCGGCGGCTTTCTTCGGCGGTTTGAGCAGCATGACGGTCGGGATCGAGATCAGGAAAACGATTCCGCACAAGCGGAAAATGTAGTCGTACGACACGACCGTGGCGTTCTGCACGACGATGTTCGAGAGCTGTGCGAGCGCTTGCGAGTGGCTGGCCGCGTTCTGTAGCATGTTGTTGACGTTGTGATTTCCGAGCGTCACGTCGGAGGCGAAGATCTGCTGGGCGAAATCTTCGCGGCGTTCTTGCATGATCTCCAGGATCGCGATGCCCAGGCTGCCGCCGAGTTGGCGCACCAGCGTGTAGAGGCCCGTGGCGTTCCCCATGGCGGCGCGCGAGATTTCCGATAGCGCAACCGTCGTCAGCGGCACGAAGAGAAAGCCGAGCGCGAAGCCCTGTAACGTGCGCGGGCCGAAGATGTCCCAGAACCCGGCGTATTGCGTGAGGCCGCCCATCCACCACGATCCGACGGCGAACATCGCGAGCCCGATTCCGATCTCGAGGCGCGGATCGAGGACGCTGGTCAGGCGGCCGGCGATCGGCATACTCAAGGCGGTCGCGATGGCGCCGGGGAGCAGCGCGTAGCCGGTCTGCAGCGCGTCGAAGCCCAGCACGTTCTGGAAGAAGAGCGGGAGCACGAGGTTGAGGCCGTAGAGGCCGAACCCGCTAACGATGCCGATGCCGGTCGCGGCCGCGAACGAACGCGATTTGAAGACCTTGAGGTCCACGAACGGATGCGGATCGCGCACCTCGCGAACGATGAAAAACGCGAGCGACGCGATCGAGACGACGGTCAGAATGCAGATCGACGGCGAATCGAACCAGTCGTCGTGCTGGCCCCGTTCGAGCACGTACTGCAACGCCGCGATGCCGGTCGTCATCGCGCCCAGGCCCAGCCAATCCGCACCCCGCTCGGGCTTGGTGATGTAGTCGGGATCGCGGATGAACATGAAGGTCATCACGAGGGCCAAGATGCCGATCGGAATGTTGATGAAGAAGATCAGCGGCCACGAGTAGGCATCGACGATCGCGCCGCCCAGCGTCGGTCCGATCGCCGGACCAACCATCGCGCCGAGGCCGAAGATCGCCATCGCGCCGCCGCGCTTCTCGGGCGGGTAGGATTCGAAGAGGATCGCTTGCGCGGTCGGCTGGAGCGCGCCGCCGCCCAGCCCCTGGATGATGCGCCAAATCACGAGCGTCGTCACGTCGTGCGCCGTGCCGCACAGAAACGAACTGATCGTGAAGATCAGCAGCGACGCCGCGTAGAACCGCTTGCGCCCCAGCAGCGACGTCAGCCAGCCGTTGAGCGGCATGATGACGACGTTGGCGAGAATGTACCCGGTCGCGACCCACGAGATCTCGTCGGTCGCCGCGCCCAAGTTACCCGCCATGTTGGGCAGCGCCACGTTGACGATCGACGTGTCGATGATCGCCATGATCACGCCGAGCATGACCGTCGCGGTCACCATGGCGACCGGCGGTTCGGGCTTGGGTTTGGCGACCTTCCGGACGGCTACCGCCGGCAGGCTCGGTGCGCGGAGCGCTAGGGATGCGATGACGGAAACTCCCAGATTCGTCTCATGGAGTGGTATGGTATAATGACGTCCAGGTCATTATACCAAACGAGAGTGCGAAATCTTTTGTGTCACATGAAGTTATCAAACGGGTCGGGCAACGCGCTTATCGCTACCGGGTCGACCGCGTCCGTGACCCCGAGACCAACCAGGTCCGGTCGCGCTGGACGTATCTCGGCCGCGTCGCGCCGGCGGGAGAGCATGCCGGCGCCGAACCGGTCGTCGCACGCCGCTCGCCGGAACGGACGCGCGAACGATTGGTCGACGCCTTCGAGCGCCTGGTCGATCGCTTACCGTACGGCGAGGTAACGGCCGGCGCCGTCGCCGACGAAGCCGATCTCGCGCACGGCACCTTCTACCGGCACTTCAAGGACAAGCGCGCCGTGCTGGTCGCGGCCCTCGCTCGCGTGCGGGAGGAGCTGGAACGCGCGCAACCGAGCTTCGAGCCGCCCTTCGGCTCGCCGGCCGCGGAGCGCGAGCGCGTCCGCGTGTGGGTCGAGACGGTGCTGATGCGGCCGGCGACCCATCGCGGCGTGCTGCGCGCCTGGTACGACGCGTTGCGCGTCGACGTCGAGCTACGCGCCCAACGCGAAGCGCGTCGCCGTAGCCGCGTCGCGGCCCTGGCCGTCTACTTGGAGCGGCTGTCCGAGTCCGGATCGGTGTCGATCGGGAGCGCGGAGTCGCTGGCCACGGCTCTCGTCGCGCTGGTCGACTCCGTGTTCCGGATCGAGGTGCTCGAGCGCGATGCGCCCGATGCAACGCTCGTGGCCGGCGCGAGCGACGTGTTCGTGCGGTCGATATTCGCGACCGTGGTCGACGGGCTTGGGGGAGTCAAGAGCGACACGCGAGCGGCGTCACTCGGGATCTCGGCCACGGAAACGCGGCCCGAATCCAGTGTGAAGAAACCGACGTAGACGGCGACCAAGTTGCCGGCGTCATCGAAGACGCCGCCTCCGGAATCGCCCTGGTGACAGCTCGAGCAGTCGATGCTGATCCGGCCGCGCGCGGGGCCGTCGGGTAAGGCGCCGCCGACTTCCGAGACGGAAGCCGTCTCGAACGCGGGGCCGCCTACGCCGCTGCCCCACACGTGCACCGGTTCGTTGGAACGGGCGGGTGCGATGGGAGCGACACGAAGTCTCGCGGCCGTGGCGGGATCGACTTGCGCCTCGATCACCGCCAGGTCGTGGCCGGGGATGAGGCTGAGGATGTGAGCGGGGACCGTCTGTCCGCCGACGCCGAGGTGCAGCGTGAGGGTACCGTAGACAGCCACGTGCTTCGCCGTCAGGACGCGGATGACGTCACCGAAGCGCGAAACGATCGTACCCGAACCCAATCCGCGATCGTGTCCGGAATCGGCAACGATCACGACCGAGCCGTAGCTCGCACGATGCGTGAGCACCGACGAGTTCGAGGGCGCGGAGGTTAGCGCAAAGGCGACCAATCCGGCGACGAACGCGTTGCGGACCAGGGTTTTGCGGGATGTGCTGCTCGCTCTCATGCCTATCCGTTCGGAGCATTCCGGCGGGCGATGCAGCTATTTTGGACAGCTGTTATGCACCGCACAGGGAACTAAAGCAGGCATGTGAGCGGCGTCAAAAACGCTCGGCCGGAGGCCGAGCGTTTGCCGATTTCGAGGGAGCGCGTCGCCCTTCGACGGGCTCAGGGTGACAAGTCTGTGCCTTCGTCTAGGCCACCTGAACTTGTCGAAGGAGCCAGAATTCGTCTACGAGGACCGTTACGATTTCATCTTCATGTTCGGGTTCGCGTAGGGCTCGATCGCGTCGGCGTGCCTGACGCCGAGCGCCTTCTGGTCGTACATGACCCGGACGTATTCGCCCTCGTGGAGGGCTTCCTGATCGCGAGTGACCTTGCCGCCGTTATGGGTCAGCTTGCCGATATGCGGCACATAGAGGAAGCTCAGCGTTTGCATCTGGCCTCCCTCCAAGCCCTTGACCTTCACGTTGTTCGTCGAGATATGAACGATCGTTCCGTCGAAAGTCCGGTGATCGGAACTGGCGGCGCCGGCGGCGGCCGGAGCGACCAAAGCCCCGAGCGCTAGCGACGCAATGGTGGTACGAAGTGCGTTTTTCAAAGGTTCCTCCTTTTCCAACCAAACGTATACCGCATTTGGCGGTTTTTAATCCGGGACGAGGCGGGACGACTCAGGGCGGTGGCCGCGGGTGCGCGAGTTGCGGCCGTCAATAGCCGGGGAAACCGCAAACGCGGAAAAACCGCAATGGGTGTTCGTTGCAGGTGCTCCCTGCATGCTTGAAAGCCCATCGGCCGAGCTTCGCCGTAGGCGGGCCCATCGGC
>Ga0116227_10016127_pt1 | contig 10839 bp, 13 predicted proteins | sample S1TSphgellanicum_FD_89693 | JGI IMG/M metagenome (GOLD analysis project Ga0116227, IMG submission 89693) | Host-associated microbial communities from peat moss isolated from Minnesota, USA - S1T2_Fb - Sphagnum magellanicum MG | ecosystem: Host-associated > Plants > Peat moss > Unclassified...
AAAGATGCAAAAAAAAAAAAAAAAAAAAACAAGAAAGAAAATTCACCTAAACCCTATTAATGTTGCTTTCATTTAACTCCAAAAGGCCAAGTGATGCAATTACATCATCATTTTCATTCATTAAAGTTTCTTCCATTTCTATGAATTTCTTGATGGATGGAACATCACCAACATGAACATCATTGGGCCAATGTTTGTAAATGTTTATAAACATTTCAAGATTGTCCATGCCAAACCAAGAATGGAGTAAGTTTGTGCAAATAGTTGCAATATTGAAAACTCTTTCTACTTCAATTTGAAAGCCAACAATCCCCAAAATTTGTTGGGCTACAAACCCAACATAGGAATAATGCATCTTATGGACTCTCAATCACATAAGTGGATCTTTGGCATGCCTGTTCAATGACTTTCTTAATCCTGAAACAAAAAGAACTATTTTTTCACCATCGACAATGCCACGTCCTCATCAATTTCCATGACATCATAAAACCTCAAATTTGAGAAATTGTCAATGCAAAGCTAAGAGTTTTTTCACTCACGTTGGCTAGGTTTAAAAACTTGTATGTACGAAGAAGTTGTGAGAACAATACTTGTCTATTGTAGTCACTTGTAATTTGAAGAATCTTCTCCTTGCCAATATATTACATGAGGGTGTAAGATCATTACCAATGTAGTGTTAACTTTTTGGGATTGAAAAGAAAGCATAAATGAAAGGAGGGCTCCAAAACTTCTACAACTTTTTTTGCATGTGATGTCATAAGACTTGAAACTCAAAATCAAAGTCATGGGTTTCAATGGAAGTAGGTATTGACAAGCAATCCACCCACATTTGACATACAAATGAAATTGATGCAACAAGGGAATTGGAAAATAGCCAATAAGTTCAATTTTCGTTCAACACACATTGTTGCACCATGGGACTCAAAGTATTCACAAGAATTTGGGCTTGTGGACTTGACCCAAACTTGTGAACTTGGCACATGGCTTTGAAATGTCAATGATTGTTGCCTTCCATAAATAGGGCAATGGTGTACTTAAATTCCAAAATATTTTGAAACAAAATGATTCAAAAAGCTAACTTGGTTTTCATTGGAATCTTGAGCTTCATAGGGGCATAGTGCTATTCAAACATGCCTTATGCCACTCTTGTCACCCCTTCCCACTTTTTTGGGTCCATTTGATAGTTTTATGCAAAAATGAATTATGTTTCCTTGATGGAAATAGAGGTCAAACTAGTAAAAAATTTAAAATCATTTATGGCATGTTGGTAAGATTTAAACATGGAATGCCCTTAAAATGACCTCACAAATTGTGTTGTCAATCCCAACACTTCAAATGAAATAATAGAAGTCAAAGTAAGGGTCATGGTTGAGATGTTACCCCCCATCATTTTAAACATATTTAATAACCTAAGCATTGAACCCATGTTTTGTAAGCACTTCATTGACAAGTTTCAATAATTAAAAAAAAACCAATGGTTACATGACAAGGCTCCCACTTGCCATTCAAAAAATCCACAATGAAAACAAATGTATCCATTCCCACCTAGGACATCCATAAATTAAAACTCACAATGCAAGTATTACAAGACTTACATGTTTTAAAAATGTATTTCCTTGGCATTTTTTATCATATTATGCACAGTTTCATTGAATAGAATTTTCTTTGATAGAAAATTAAGATGAGGATATTGTTTTAAAATTAACTTTCTAAAAAATTGATCTTCAACAAAAAACAATCCAACACTAAAAATCCTTGGTTATGAACAATGTTAAGTCCTTTTCTAACTACTTTTGGTGAGGATCATTTTTAAAATAAGGCATAACATTACTAAAAACAGAAGAAATAGTTGTTGGGTTGGGCCAAACCTTTTTTTTTTAAATTGCTTTAATTCTTTGGGACGATTGTTATTTTGTTCTTGCCATTCATTTCATAATTGTTGATAAATGTATTCTTGAGGTGTTTCCAAAGTGCAAAAATCCCATTTGTCATCTTGTAATGTAAGATTTATTTTTTAATTCCTATAATAGGATAGTGGTTTAATAAAATAAACACATTTCAATTGATCAAGTTGGTTTGTTTCATTATCATTTGAGCTTACCTTGAGAAAAAACATGTTAATAGTTACAAGGAATGTTTAAGCCAAGAAAAAGTTTCCTTTTGACTTTCAATAATCCCATTATTTTGCCAACAAAAATCAATTTTTTATTATTATTCATGGTTTAAGTTTTTTTGCCAATATTGTGTTAATACCCACACTAAAACCTAATGCAAGTTTTGCAACAATCAAACTCTAATGAAAGCTCAATTGGAAAGATCATTTCCTTAAGAAGAATTTGGGAATCCACCATAGTATTAAACCTTAAACTCCCCAAAACATCAAAGATAATGAAGAATAATTAATTGCTAGATGTAGCAAGTAGTTACATGAAAAAATCGCAAGCATCACAATTAAAAACCAAGACCAAAAGATGACCAAGACTAGAGGGCAATGGTGGCAACTATTGGTTATAAGAAGAAGAAGACCACAATGATGATTAAAACCATGAGATCATTAAGATAAGGAAGGTGTTGGTAGTAGTTGATAGTTGTACTAATGAAAAGACCATGATGATGAGCAAAACCACAAGATCATCAAGATTGTAAAAGTGATGGTGGTAGTTGCTAGTTGTAATAATGGGAAGACCATGATGACAAATAAGACCACAAAATCATCAAGATTAGAAAGGTGATGGTAGTAATTACTAACTATAATAATGAAAAGACCATGATGATGAACAAGACCACAAGATCATGAAGATCAAGAGGGTGATGGCAAACAATTGTGACTTGTAGTAACAAGAAGACCACAATGACAACAAAAACCACAAAATCATGAAGATCACAGGGGCAATGGTGAATTGTTATTGGTTGTAACGACAAAAAGATCATGATGATGACCAAGACCACAAGATTATGAAGATGAGGTGATGGTGAATTCTTATTGACTATAACAATGATAAAAGAACAACAATGAACAAAAACACAAGATCATCAAGATCAAGAGGGTAATGGCACACAATTGTTAGTTGTGGCAACAAGAAAACCACCACAATGACCAAGACCACAAGATCATGAAAATCATGGTGGCAATGGTGGTTTGATGGTGGCTACAACAATAAAAAAAACCACAATGACAACGAAGACCACAAGACCATCAAGATTAAGAAGGTCCAATGGCAAGTAGTCATTAGAAAGGGGATGCCTTCTTTCACATCATATTCAACAATGAGGTGGATTTCCTTTCCGTGCCCCAAAAAGTTTTTCACAACCTATAAAAATTTGAAATAAGGATCGAACATCAAAGTCAACATATTATGAACTTGAAGGGAAAAAGGTTTGATTACTTTCACAATTCCTACCACATGTTAAATTTGCTCATAAACAATTGGAGAACGACATCAAATTGGTCAAATATTTCAATCCCATCAAGGGGATTTGCTTCAAATTGCATAACCACAATTAGGTTGATTACAATAGCCAAGGAACACTAGAAGAAATCTTGTCCTTTGCAACCAAGAAATCAATGATTAAATGTCTTAAATGACTAGTAATTGACTATAATAATTGGATATTACTTCAAATCCTATGTGCAAAAAGTTGTAATATAAATTCATAAATCAAATGAAGGTTTAAGATATGATGAATATTTTTTATTTATTCTTGTACTACCCACAAAGGTTTTTCCATTTATAAATCGTGTGTTTGAATTTTTTTTTCCAACGAATGGTCATTGAAATATTATTCAATAACAAAATTCAAATATGAATAATCAAATTTGAGGTTGTGTGTAATGTTTAAATGAAGTATGGTTTAAATAAAATAAACATTAAATTGTTTACACAACAAGTGGGGTGGCTTGTTGGTAAAGGAATTCAAACCCATCCTTGGGGTCCAAGGATCAAACTTCACAAATGACATTGTTGCGATGGAATATTGATCGAATATTTCATACTTAATTAAACTACTTAGATAGATTAGGTGATTTATTTAGCCATTTAAACTAGTTTTAAACTTAGTTTAAATGGTGACATGTCAACAATTGATAGGATGAAAATAATGAAAATAAAAATATTATTATTTACATTATAATAATATCAATTATTATAATTTGTAATAATAAAAAACAATTAGACAATGACTAAACTATGATTAATGATTTCACATATGTCCTTTATGATTGGAATACTAATCATAAACTTAGTCATATATTTGAAGATTTTTTTAGTGGAATTTGATAATAACCAATGGCCTTTGGATTGGTTCATCACATATGCCATCACCATGACACTAAAACAATGAATGATAATTTTCACAATGGCCCACACTTGGGCCCTAAATTTTGATTACTATAATGTTAATGTCTTCTACCTCTCATAACATAATAATATGGTTTGATTGAATTCCAAAATCTTTTGAAACATTATAATTTTAGTTGAAAGCATTTATTTAATTGGATTTTTTAGCTTCCAACATCACATCCCACTTTCAATGCATAATTTTTCCCATTCTTGCCTCCCTTTTCTATAATTATTTTTGTCCATGTGGTTGTTTTATGTGAACCAATTTGAACATCTTTCACATTCACCAAAGTTACACTGACATGAACCTTATCATCATTCATTGAATATTAACACACTTTAAACATCACATGCCCAAAACAAATACATTCACAAATCCACAAAAGCTTTACCAATTCAAAATCAATTATTGATTATAATGTTGTAACCATGGTTCTTAAGTTGCTACCATCATGTTTCATGAAAGCAATCACATGATGAATTAATCCAAATTTTTCTAATAAAGATTGAAGTTACAAAACCATGGCATTGCCACTTGTTTCAAGCATTTCAAATAACCCAACATTAACATGCTTAAGTGTTCAAACCTCATCTAAACAATTAATGACAAAAACAAATGTATCAATGCCACCTCTAAACATCTAGAAATCAAAACTAACAAAAAAAATACTTGTAGATTCTAGATGTGGTAACACATGCAATTCTAAAGCCTTTATGACCATTATAGGAATCTCTTGTTCCATAAGGAAGGAACAAAAAGGAAACACAACACAAGGGCATTAATGCAATATTAACCTATGTAGCCAAATGTTTTCACACATTGAAAGATATTTGTAACCTTTGTAAATATAAAGTGCAAGGTCCTCAAAAAAACCCTTTCATCACCATTTTTGTATAGGTTTGTCGTACCTTTTCATTTATTAATTAAATGAAGTTGAACATTATCAACAAGTTTTCATAAGATTAATCCCATTGGTTTTATTGTATTTAATGAAACATTTTTTAGAAATCGAGCTTTGGTTTAGAATGTCACCAAAAGCTTGTTGAAACCTACAAATAATACATTGTAACATTTGAGGATTCACAAAATCAACAAATAGGTTATCATGTACAAAAGAAAACTTCAACGAATAAAGGTCATGTGTGTATTTTCCATAGCGAGGCTTGAAGTTCCATAGATTGAAGATGTGTTTCATTAGTCTATGATAAGTCACTATCACATTGCCAATGGACATTTTCCACATTCATCAAGGTGTAAAAAGGGACTATGTTCACATGAAGGGCAACTTCATCGCCTCCACCAACACTTTCAAGAACACAAATTCCATTTCTACCCATTCAAATAGCCCTTATGCACAAGAACAACACATTGCCACACCATGCATACTTTTGAACACCAAACCCCAATATGTCACACCTCATGAACATGACAAAAACAAGTTGAAAGTCACAAAAGAATTGAAAGCTCTAAAAGAAGGAACAAATGTAACATCAAAATTCTCAAACAAGCTTGAGTTCAAATCTCTTCAACAAACTTGAACCTACAAATTACAATCTAATACCAAATTGTGATGAAACTCAAGAAAAAAAACAAGAAAATGGGCACTATGAAAAATAACTAATCGAACACAATTATGATCATGGACACTTCAAATGAGTTAAAAAGGCCCCTAATGCACACAAGTTCTTGTCCATAAGCAATCAAAACACCAAAATCTTAAAACTTCACACTTGATGAACACATATAAATAGGAAACTAACATATTTATTATTGAGGATCTAGAACCTTTCTAACAATAGGGTTGAAAGTTTTAGAGCTTCACACTTGATGAACACATTAAAAAAATTGATTTTTAAATTTTTGCAAAGGAGTTGAAAATGTTCAAGCAATAGAGCTGGAATTCTAGAACTTCTCAAATGATGAACACATATAGGAAATTAACATGAGAACTTTCAAACAACAACAATAAAGTTGAAAGCCAAAAACCAAAAGCACAAATACAAAAACAAATGAGTAATGCACCAAACTCAAACAAAAACAAAAATGTGGAGGTGTTGAAAATGAAAAGCTCATTCCCCCATTTTTCACAATGAAAAACTATATCTAGCATCCCCTAAATACCTAAACCCCAACTCTCAAACATGGGTAGTGATATAACACGAAATATATTTGCAATCCCCGAAACCTTTTGTGACTGAATATGAATATCAAGCTTCTCAAAACCTTGCCAATATGGATATAGATATGCATAAAGGTTCAATGCCCCTTTGCCAATTATTTGTACAGACCAATATCAAAAACTGAACAACTTCATGCATATCCAACCCTTATGCATGTTCATATTTGGACTTATTCACATTACCAATCAATATTGGTACCAATCCTCTTTGGAACCTTATTAACCCAAGTCAAGATGGTAACCAACAATTTTGGAAATAGAAATATCAGGCAGCCAATAAGAAGGCTCAGCATGCAATTAGGGAACCTAGCTTTATTTCTTTTTGGATCATGGGATGGGAAGGAATTTTTTATTATTCTGCTGTCCCCACTGTGTTCCCATCAAGTTCCCAAGGGCTCCCCAAGTTCACAAAGGTTCCCCGTATGTTCCCAATAGTACCTCAGTTTAATATCTGCTTTCGGCACCGTTTAAGTTTCGTGGAAATATTAGAGTTATCCATAAAGTAAGGAAAACACAGCACCAGAACTGTGAGTTTCGTCCTAAATAAAGTGAACTTAAAAAAAACCTGCAAAAAATCATTCGCATTCGATGGGGCTGAAAACCTTTAATTCTTGTGGTAATCTAAGTCTCATCCTGTCTTTCCTTTTTCCCCCCAGCTCCTCCACTCCTGCTACATATATTTTCATTGCTCCTACCTCTAGGACTAAGACAATTACTCTTGAACCTTGCGCATAAATGCTGAGTTTCAACATTTCGTATAGAGATTTAAGAAATTTCCATTACTTTGCGAATACCATGAAAAAGGGATTTGGGGGGTGAAAGGAGGCTCAAAGACAGGGTGAAAACTTTAGGGATAACTCAAATGTGAAAGAAGGGAAGCTGAATGTGCTTCCATTTTGGGAAGTGGGGAGGGTGCCAAAGAGATGCTTCTATCTAAGGCCCACTTTAGTCCAAGGTCCAGGGTCCAATTTCCTAGGAACCAGATTTGACTGATTTGAAGCATATTGAATCCTTAAATTGGACTGCACCTTGGTCCTTAGCTTGATTCTTGGTTCTCCAAATCAGGAGCTCTCCTTTTTGCACTGTTTTTTGGTCTGAACCAATTGATTTTCCCTCCAAAACAGGTGCCATGTAGATTTAGCCTCAATTTGCCACTTTTTGGTCTTGGACCCTTGTCTAAAGACCTTGGGACCAATTTAATGCTTCAACCAATAAGATTGCTTGAATTCATTGGTCCCTGGACCTCGCACCCTCGTCTAAAGTTGCTTTAAGACTAGATAGTCCCAGAAAAATGGGTGATCTGCCAAGCAATGTGGCACCTCAAAAAAAAATCTAAAACTTTGTGAACATTAAATAGAAGTTACAAATAGGTACTGTACCCACATGCGTAGGCTAGGGGTAGTCCCAAAGCCGAAAATCATGACAAACAGTTTTAGGACACCATGCAGTGATTGAGCCAGTTCAACATGCACCCTGGGAGGACCCATCTTTTTCCCTTTGGGGATTTTGGAGGGGGGGAGGCGGTTCCCTTTTTTTTCAAGATATTGGTGTTCCCACCATGTTCTCAATGGTTCCCAACATGTTGCCAAAATTCTCAATGTTTTCTCATAGGTTTTTAATGAAGTTCTTAACCTGTTCCCTAAGCTCCTAATGTGTGTTCCATGGTATGTTCTCAAAAGCCCCACACTGTATCTCATGTCTTTTCCCCCAAGTTTGAACTTTCATATAAGTATATAAACTACTCAAGATGGAGGCTAAAAGGAAAGCATCTCTATGCTTCTGTTTTGGGGAGTGCCCAATGCTTCAAAAGAATTGTTGTGATAGGTCAATCAAAGAAGTGCTTAAACAAAGCCCAAGAGACATGGGGAGGCTGGATGATCAGACGTGGAAAGTTGAATGAAATTGTCAACTGAAGTGAAAGGAAAGTCTCAAAACCAAAATGCAGCTCTACTTCCAATATTGTTGGGTACAAGTGCAGTCTCTATATGGAAGTGCAAGGAAAGTGTCAAAAACCAAAGTGTAGGTGCAGTTTGGTATGTCCATATTGTCCAGTCCCAATATACAAATGCAAGGAAATCCATGTTTGAAGTTCAAGGAAAGTCCCAAGCTAGTGAACCCCACACCTACCAGTGCACCATGAAGGATGAATGATAAGTGACCAGGAAAGAGCTTTCTGTTGGGTTCCAGTTCCCTAGCTAACCATGGTCGTTAGCTTAGTTGCTTTTTTTTCCCCTACCTGCCTACTAACAACCCACAAGCACATTGTCAGTAGGTAGGTAGTAAAAACAACCCTCACCTATGTATAAATCATCTGCTTACTTAGTATTACCTATTTTCCTGCCTATCTACATATATATGAGACCTATTTTCTACAGAATTTGTTACCAAGGTGAAACCAAAAATATTAACCCAGTTTAGGGAAAATGGTAAAAAAAAAGAGGAATAGTCTTTCAGTATTACCTATTTTCTTACCTGTCTACCTATACATGAGCCCTATTTCCTACAGAGTTGGTGATGAAGGTGAAACCAAACATTAAACTCAGTTGAGGTTCATCCACAACCAACTAATAAAGGACATCCAGTGGATGGTGCACTGGTGGGTGCCGGTTCACTGTGGCCAGCTGATTGTGCTTCTATTTTGGAGAGTGGAGAGGGTGCCAAACAGATGCTTTTATCTAAGACTACTTACTTAGTGTCCCAGAAAATTTGGTGAACCTGCCAAGCAATGTGGCACCTTCAAAAAAAACAATCTAAAACTGTATGAACATTAGAGTTATCAGTAAAGTCATGCCCTGTTGGGCCTGAGTTGCACCCCTCATTTGATGCTTCATCCCCTCCTGGCTGTTGTTCACAAAAGTCATGAAATCTTATTAAATCTGGGTATGAAATATTGAGACTTGGGATTAAAGGCACCAGGCTCGAGAACATTTACAGCTACAGTAAACGTAGCAACAGCAATGATTGGTTGAAGGCGTTCAGGAAAAGAAAGGACAGGGCATACTCAGTTTAGCACCAAATTTGATGCTAAACTGAGTTTCATGCCCTGTTGAAGCCCAGTGTACTTTTTTTTTGCCCTTGTTTTTGGAAATCTCATCCCCTATGTGACCAAACCAAACAGGGGGTTCCGGTGCCGTCTTTTCCTGACTTAACGGATAACTTTAATATTAAATAGAACTTACAAATAGGTAGCGTGTACCCACATGCGTAGGCTAGGAGGGGTATTAGCCAACGCCGAAATTGGTGACAAACAGTTTTAGAACACCATGCAGTGAATTACAACATGCACCCGGGAGGGCCCATCTTTTTCCCTTTGGGGGTTTGGAATGTGGGAAGGCGGTTCCCTTTTTTTTTCAAGTTATTGTTGTTCCCACCATGTCCTCAATGGTTCCCAAAATGTTCCCAAAATTCTCAATGTTTTCTCACAGGTTTTCAATGAAGGTCTTAACCTGTTCCCCTAAGCTCCTAATGTGTTCCACAAGATGTTCTCAAATAGCACCACACCGTATCTCATGTCTTTTCCCCAAGTTTGAACTTTCATATAAGTCAAAAGCATCTCTCTATGCTTCTGTTTTGGGGAGTGCCCAATGCTTCAAAAGAATTGTTGTGATGTGGGCCAATCAAAGGAGTGCTCAAGCAAAGCCCAAGAGAGGGGAAGGGAGTTTGGGGTGATCAGATGGGGAAAGTTGAATGAAATTTCCAACTGAAGGGAAAGGAAAGTCTCAAAACCAAAATGCATGCAGGCCTAGTTAGGATATTGTTGGGTACAAGTGCGGTCTCTATATGGAAGTGCAAGGAAAGTCTCCAAACCAAAATGTAGCCCTAGTTTGGATAACATAGTACCTTGGCAATTTCAACACATGTCCATCAAATAACTAATTAATTTTGAAATATTCATTTCAACAAATGAATATTCCTAAATATCCACTATTTTCCTTCACAATATTTTTTGATTTGGAAGATATAATTTTTGAAAATTTTAAAGTTTCTGAGAACAATATAATTAGTGATGAATTGGGGAAGGTACTAAGATATTGTTGTGTACACGGGCAGTCTCTATATGGGAAGTGCAAGGAAAGTGTCAAAAGCCAAATTGTAGGTGCAGTTCCATATTGAAGTGGCCCGCCCCACCCCGAGATCCAACTAGGAGCTTTTTAACTGCAACAACTTAAATATACGCTACTAGTGGTAACCTGTGCCTGCAAGGCACAGAAAGGCCATTGGAACTCAAAATCCAGTTCTTATTTTGCTCCGAGAAGCATCCTTGCTGGATCTGACTAATGGTCATTATCTGATGTAATTGGCACTTGGGGAAAGATTCT
>Ga0116227_10016128_pt1 | contig 10839 bp, 11 predicted proteins | sample S1TSphgellanicum_FD_89693 | JGI IMG/M metagenome (GOLD analysis project Ga0116227, IMG submission 89693) | Host-associated microbial communities from peat moss isolated from Minnesota, USA - S1T2_Fb - Sphagnum magellanicum MG | ecosystem: Host-associated > Plants > Peat moss > Unclassified...
ACACCGACCGTCCCCGCATAAGCCGAAGCGACCACGGCGAAGACGCAGGAAAACGCCACCATGATGATCTTCGACGTGTCGAAAATATCGAACCACAAGATGAAGATCGGCAGGAACGAGATCTTTGGCATCGGGAAGCCGATCGAGATCAAAGGATCGAAGAACCAGCGCACGACCCTGATGCGCGCCATGAGGATGCCGAGCGGCACGCCGATGACGGTGCCGATTGCAAAGCCCGCCAGCGCTCGATAGAGCGTGAGACCGAGATCGGTGAAGACGGTGCCGGCGAGCGCGTCGGACCAGATCCGGCTCACGACATCGCTCGGCGGCGGCAGGAGAAACGGATCGATCGTACCCGAGCGGGTCGCAACCTCCCACAGCACGGCGATGAGAATGACGACGACGATCTGCGCGATCCACTCCCCCGCTTCACCCGAAAGGTCGAGGCGCCCGCGGTGGCGGACCGGCACAACGCTCGGCGCGGTCGCAGTCATGGGTCTCTCCAGCGCAATTGCCGTCGCACGAAGGCGCCATAGAGCCGATCCGCGATGAATCCGGCGCCCGCCACCGTGAAGATCGCCGCGAACATGGCCGGATAGGCGCCGCCATCGCCCAGCGAGGCGATCAGAAAACCGATTCCATCCTTCGCGATGATGAATTCGGACGTCACCATCAGGATGAAGGAAAGCGCCAGCGCGGTGCGGATTCCGTTGAGGATTTCCGGCATCGCCGCCGGCAGGATCACCTCGCGTAGAATCTGCATTCGTGTGGCGCCGAAGCTCGCGGCGGACCATCGCAGGATCGGACTGACGCTGCGCGCCCCGTTATAGCTGCTGACGATAATCGGCAGCAGGCTGCCGAGAAAGATCAACATCATCTTGGAGAGGCTGCCCAATCCGAACCAGATGATCATTAGCGGCACGAGCGCCGATTTGGGCATCGGATAGATGAGCTGCACGAACGGATTGACAACGAGCTTGAAACTGCGGGAGGTCGACATCAGCAAGCCGGCCGGCACGCCGACGACAATCGCCACAGCGAGGCTGACCAGGGCGCGCATCAGCGACATGCCGGCATTCATCGGCAGATCGCCGCTCACCGTCATGCTCCAGAAAGCTTGGCCGATCTGCGACAGCCGCGGGACCATCTGGGCGGAGACGAGCCCGAACTGGGTCGCCGCCTGCCAGGCGAGAAGCAGCAAAAGAAGCGGCGCATAGCGGATCAGGGCCCTCTGCATCGCGCGCTCCTCCGGTGCGGTTTTCAAGACCGTTTCGCGCCGGCAGGATGCGGATCATTCCCGCGCTGTCAATGCCGCAGCTCATATCTAGACGATGGTGAGCCGCACATCGACATTGTTGCGCGTGGCATTGGAATAGGGGCAGACTTGGTGCGCTTTGTCGACGAGCGTGCGGGCTTCCTCCGCGGCCAAGCCGGGCAGCGAAATGTCGAGGGCGATATCGAGCCCGAAGCCGCCCTCGGAGCGCGGCCCGATGCCGACCGTGGAGGTGACCTTGGCATCGTTCGGCACCTTCGGGCCGCCCTGCGAGGCGACGAACTTCATCGCGCCGAGGAAGCAGGCCGAATAGCCGGCCGCGAAAAGCTGCTCCGGATTGTTGCCCTGACCGCCACCGCCGCCGAGCTCCTTGGGTGTCGCGAGCTTCACATCGAGACTGCCGTCCGCCGTCGCGGCGTGGCCGTCACGCCCACCAGTGGCTGTCGCGGTCGTTTTATAAAGCACGTTAACGGACATGATCGTTCCCTTCCGGGCATTAAGGAGCCGTCAGCGGCTCGAACCGAAGTTGGATAGAGCAAAAGTAAATTATGCATCCCCAGCGTGCAATTGCCGCCTTATGTCAGCGGATAAGCAGCCTCGATGACATAAGGACCGCCGCCCGTCGATGTGCGCGAGGAGAAGAGAACGAAACGCGTCGCTTCGAACTGACGCGACAGGAAGAAACCGCGATTGGCCAGATAATCCGCAACCGCCGGCGCCGATGCGGAACGCAACCGCGCCAAAGTCACATGCGGCGTAAATTTGCGCGGCTCGGGCGGAATGCCGATTCGTCGCATCAACCGCTCCTGCTCGGCTTGCAGCTCTAGCAAAGGCGGCGCAGCCTTCGCCTTGGCGACGATGGCGCGCGGCTTGTCGCCACCGAAGGAGCTCAGTCCGTCGAGCGTGACCGTAAAGGCCGACCGCCGAATTTTCTCCAATGTCGAGGTGACGTCGCGCGCCGCCGCGTCATCTATGTCGCCAATGAAGCGCAGGGTCAGGTGATAGTTTGTGGTATCGATCCAACGGGCGCCGGAAAGGCCGCCGCGCAATAATGCGAGATCCGCCGCGAGCGTGGAAGGAATCTCGAGACCCGTGAACAGACGGGGCATTGTCCCTCCTCGACATCCACGTCAGGACTTGCGGTCGCAGCGCAATCGCACGTGCGTCACGTGTGAAAAGATAAAGCTGGAACGTCACGCGAAAAAGACGCGAAAGGGAAAAATGACTCTTATCCCTTTTAAAAACGGCAATCCTTGGCATAAGGCTTGCTCGTTTTGACATACCGGAGACGGCCTTTATGGATTACGTAAAACCGATCGATATGGTCGCAGCGATGACCGAGTCGGGCGCTGTGCGCGCCAAGCTCTCGGTGTCCGATATGCTGATACGCGGCTTTCTCGCCGGGGCACTGCTCGGCATCGCGACGAGCCTTGCCATCACCGGAGCCGTGCAGACCGGTGTGCCCTTCGCCGGGGCGCTGATCTTCCCTGTCGGCTTCGTGATGATCGTGACGCTCGGACTGGAGCTCGTGACGGGCAATTTCGCGATCCTCGGCGTTTCCGCGATGCTTGGACGCTGCAGCTGGGGCGCGGTCGGCCGCAATTGGATCTGGGGCTATATCGGCAACCTGATCGGCAGCGTGGTCTACGCGCTGTTGCTGGTGATCGCCCTGACAAATGCCTGGCATATCGCGCCGGCCGGCGTCGCCCAACGTATCGTCGAGACCGCTGTCGCGAAGACGACCGGCTACGAAAGCTTCGGTGCCGCCGGCATGCTGACCGCGTTCGTCAAAGGCATCTTGTGCAACTGGATGGTCTGCATGGGCGTGACCATGGCGATGATGTCGACATCGACATTCGGCAAGCTGTTCGGTGCTTGGCTGCCCATCTTCATCTTCTTCGCGCAAGGTTTCGAGCATGCGGTCGTCAATATGTTCGTCATCCCCGCCGGCATGATGCTCGGCGCCAAGGTCAGCCTCTATGATTTTTGGGTTGGGAACGAATTGCCCGTCACGCTCGGCAATCTCGTCGGCGGCATTCTTTTCGTCGCGATCCCTTGGTTCCTCACCTATCGTCCCGGCCTCAGCGCGCCGGTGCCGCGCGGCGATCTCGACGTCGGGACGTCCGAGGTACGAAGCCGGGCGGAATAAGCTCAACCACGCGCCGGCAGCGATTTAGCGAAGGCAGTGATGGCGGGCAGAATAGACTGCACGATGCGTTCGACGCCGGCGCGATTGGGATGCAAGCGATCGGCGAGCTCGAGGCCCGGGTCGCCGGCAACTCCATTTAGAAAGAACGGATAAAGCGGCACGTTATATTGCGCGGCGAGCGCCGGATAGATTGCGTCGAAGGCAGCCTTATATTCGGGTCCTAGGCTCGGTGCCGCCAGCATGCCGGCGAGAAAGACTTTGATGTTGCGCGCCTGGACGCTGGCAATGATCTTCGCCAGCGTGGCTTTGGTAGCTTGCGGATCGACGCCGCGAAGCATGTCATTGGCGCCGAGCTCGAGGATCAAGCCGTCGGCGCCATCCTGCAAGGTCCAGTCGAGCCGCGCCAGACCGCCCGCCGTCGTGTCGCCGGAGACACCGGCATTGAGCACGCTGACATCGAGACCTTGCGCGCGCAGCGCTTTTTCCAGCACCGCCGGAAAGGCCGCATCCGCAGGCAGCTCATAGCCGGCGGAAAGGCTGTCGCCGAACGCGATGAGCTTGAGGGGCGCAGCAGACACCGCTTTGCCTACCTCTAACGCCGTGCCGCAAAGCGCGGCGGCCGAAACGGCCGCAGCCGTTTGGAGGAATCGGCGCCGCTCCCCATATGGGAGATGCGCGGATTCCGCCGAAGCGGGCCGCAGGCGAAAAGTTCGTTTGTCGAACCGAAATGGCATGGAATGGCTGAACCGATCATTCAACTCGAGGATGTGGATCTGAGCCTCGGCCGCGGCGCGGCCCGTGTACATATTCTGAAGCAGATCACGTTGAATATAGGGCGCGGCGAGACCGTCGGCCTCATCGGCCCTTCAGGATCCGGCAAGTCCACGCTTTTGATGGCGATGGCGGGGCTCGAACGCCCTGACCACGGCAAGATCATCGTCGACGGCATCTCTCTGACGAGCCTCGACGAGGACGGCTTGGCGCGCTTTCGCGCCCGCCGGTTCGGCATCGTCTTCCAATCTTTCCACCTCATTCCGACGATGACGGCACTCGAAAATGTCGCGATCCCGCTCGAGCTGGCCGGGCTCGAGCGGCCCTTTCAGCGCGCTGCAGAAGAGCTTGCCTGCGTCGGCCTCGCCGATCGCACGGCGCATTATCCGGCGCAGCTCTCGGGCGGCGAGCAGCAGCGCGTCGCCTTGGCGCGGGCGCTCGCCCCGCGCCCCGCTCTTCTCGTCGCCGATGAGCCGACCGGCAATCTCGACGAAGCGAGCGGCCAGAGCGTCATCGATCTCATGTTCAGCTTGCGGCGCGAACGCGGCGCGACGCTGGTGCTCGTCACGCATGACCTCATGCTTGCGGCAAAATGCGATCGCATGATCGCGCTGCGCTCTGGCCGAATCGACAAGACGACGGTCGCCACGCACGAGGCGACGGCGTGAGGCGCTAGCGCGTGCCTCTCGCGCAGGAGACCCCAATGCCCGCTCGAACTCTCACCCCTGCAGGCGCAGCGACCGGATCGATACCTCATCCGGCTGCTGCCAAGCCCGTCGAGACTTGCGGCGTCGATCCGCGCCGCTGGCTCGTCTTTCCGGTGCTTCTCGCCGGGGCCGTCTTGGCGCCGCTCGATTTCTTCATCGTCAACGTCGCTCTGCCCGCCATCCAAACGGGACTCGGAACCACAGCGGCGCATCTTCAACTCGTCATCGCCGCCTACACGGTCGCCTATGCCGTGCTGCTCGTCACCGGCGGCCGGCTCGGTGACATTTATGGGCGCAAATGGATGTTCATGGGCGGCATGGGCATTTTTGCATTCGCCTCGGCGCTCTGCGGTTTCGCGACGAGCGCCAATCTCCTGATCGTCGGGCGCCTCGTGCAGGGCGTCGGATCGGCCATCATGGTGCCGCAGGTTCTCGCCTCGATCCGGATGATCTTTCCGGCCGAGGAGCGCGGCCGGGCTCTCGGCATTTACGGCGCCGTCTTCGGCTTTGCCGCCATTCTCGGCCAGCTCGCCGGCGGCGTGCTCATCGCGCTGCATCCGTTCGGCCTCACCTGGCGCGCGATCTTTCTGGTCAATCTGCCCATCTGCGGCGTCGCTCTCATCGCCGCAGCCAAGCTCTTCCGTCAGACGGTGCCTCCCGAGGGGGCACGGCTCGACCTTCCGGGCATCCTCCTCCTGACGGCGAGCCTCGTGCTGCTCGTCTACCCGGCCGTCGAGGGACGCGAGGCCGGCTGGCCGATCTGGGCTTTTATCTGTCTCGCTGCGGCTCTGCCCGTCTTCCTTCTCTTCCTCTATGTCGAGCAGAAGATGACGGCGCAAGGTGGCGCGCCGCTGCTCGACATAAGGCTCTTCCGCAACCGAACTTTCGTTTTAGGGCTCGGGATGACCTTCCTGCTCTACTCCGCGGCGTCCTTCTTCCTCACTTTCGCGATCTATCTGGAGGACGGCCTCGGCTGGGCGCCGCTCGCCACGAGTCTTGCCATCCTGCCTTTCGGCATCGGCTTCTTCATCGCGCCTTTCACCGCGTCGACGCTCACCAGATATCTCGGCGTCGGAATCCTGCTCGCCGCCTACGGGCTTCTGGTGGCGGGCTTCGCCAGCGTGATCGGAGAGCTTCTCGTCTATGGCGTGCCAACCAACGCCATGTATGGGGGCCTCTTTTGCTGCGGCTTCGGCATGGGCCTTAGCCTACCCTCGCTCATCCGCATCCTTTTGCAGGAGGTTCCTCCACAGGAGAGCGGTGTCGCGGCGGGCATGATCAATTCGGCCTTGCAGATCGGCGCGGCTTTGAACGTCGCGACCGTTGGCGGCGTCTTTTTCAGCGTGCTCGGCAATCGCAGCGATTCATGGAGCTATGCGCAGGCTTTTGCCGCGACACTCGGATGCGTCGCAGCCGGCTATTGCATCTCTCTGGTGCTCGCCTTCGCGCTCTGGCGGCGCAAGGCCGGCGACGCCTGAGGGTGCCGACTTGACAAACCGGCGCCGCACCCAACTTTAAGGGGCTCATCCGCTGGAGATCAGCCATGCGTTATGCCAGTCTTGCCCTTTGCGTCTCGGGATTTTTGATCGCCGCGGTTGCCACCGCTGACGCCAAAGGGTGCATTAAAGGCGCGGTCGTCGGCGGTGTCGCGGGCCATTATGCCGGCCATCATGCCGTTCTCGGCGCGGTCGGCGGATGCCTCGCAGGCCGGCATCTCGCGAAAAAGCGTATGGAGGCAGCGCCGCCGGCCAATCCACCTCCGGCCCAATAAGCATCGCGCGCAAAACCGCGCGATCTCGGTACCGACGATGCTCTGACTTTTTGAATCTCGAGCGTCTCGTCAGGGCTTGTTCGACACGACGAGACGCGAGAGGCTGGCGATCGCGGCGACAGCGGCGAACGCCGCGCCGAGGCCGAGCGCCAGGACGGTGCCGCGCTCCGGAAAAAGACCGAGGCAGAGCGCGACCAGCGCAGCGCCCAGTGTCTGACCGAGGAGCCGGGAGATCGCGATGATGCCGCTGGCGCCGCCGCTGCGATGTGGCGGCGCGCTCGCCAGAATCGTCCTGAGATTGGGCGCTTGAAAGAAGCCGAAGCCGGCGCCGCAAATCCCCATGCGCCATACGATGTCGAACGTTGACGGACCACTCGGCAACCACGCCATCATGAGCATCCCCAAAGCGAGAACCGCAAGGCCACCGCTGCCCAGAATGCCGGCAGCGTAGCGATCCGCCAGGCGGCCCGCGAGCGGCGCCATGAACGCGACCGCAACAGGCCAAGGCGTCATCAAGAGCCCGGTTTCGGCCTGGCTGCGGCCGAGCATGGTCTGAAAATAAAAGGGCAAGGCGACGAAGGCGAGGCCCTGGCAAGTAAACGAGCAGATCGACGTCAGTGAAGACAGCGCGAAAATCGGCCGGCGAAAGAGATCGAGCGGCAGAATCGGCGCCTCCTGCGTCGCTTGTCGCCGCACCAGCACGATCGCGAGAATAGAGGCGCCAATGAGTTCGGCTGCTATCAGCGCGGGAGCCGCAGCGTGCGCGCCTTCTCCCACCGCGAGAATGAAGAGACAGAAGGTCGCGGCACTAAGGATGGCGTCGGGCCAATCGAAGCGCCGCGCAATGCCCGGCGTCTCGGGCAGGTGGCGCAGGCCAATCACGATGGCGAGAAGTCCGAAGGGCACGTTGATCGCGAAAAGCCAGATCCACGAGGCGACCGATAGAATGGCCGAGGCGAGCGTCGGCCCGAGCGCCGAGGAGACCGCCACGACGAAGGCCATGAAGCCGACGCCCCGGCCGAGCAGACGCGAGGGATAGATGAAGCGGATCATCGCCGTATTGACGCTGACGACGCCGGCGGCGCCCAGGCCCTGCAACGCCCGCGCCGCGACGAGCGTCGGCAGCGAGGAGGCCATCGCGCAGACGAACGAGGCCAATGTGAAGACGATGAGGCCGCCGAGATAGACGCGGCGATAGCCGACGATCTCGCCGAGCGACGACAGCGGCAAGAGCGTCATGACCATCACGAGCTGATAGGCTGTGATGACCCATATCGAGGTTGCCGGATCGGCGCCGAGATCACCGGCGATCGTCGGCAGAGCGATATTGGCGATGGTCGAGTCGAGCGTGGAAATCGCGACCGAGATAGCGATCGCCGTCACGGCCAGGAAGCGGCCTTCGGGCAGCATCCCCGACGCAATCGGCGGGCGGGCGGGTGAACCTTGATCCAAGACGGATCTCGAACGCGATCTTCCGCCCGCGCGGATCAGAACAGCGCGAGCACCCCTGTATAGCCGTAGACGCGATCGCCGGCGATCTCGCCATTGGCATAGAAGCCGACGAGCGGAACGTCGCCCAGCCCCTTCTGCACGAGGCCGATCTCTTCCTCGGCCGAGGCGAAAATGCTGGGGCCGCGACCGCAGCATGAGACGTAGAGCGCGCCGTGGACGCTTTGCGTCCGCGATTTGAGCTTCTGCACCATCGCGGTGAGATCCTTCGTGGCGGCCGCGCGGTCGCGTTGGCAGAAGAAGATCTTTTGGCCCGGCTCGACGCGATCCGCGATCGCGATCGCGCCCTTGTCGGTATCGATTCCGACGATGTTGCGCACGACGTAATCGCCAGTGTCGGAATGCGCGACTGGAAGCCCGACATGCAGGGATTGCAGCATGCGCCGCAAATCGCTCTCGTCTGTCGCGGACAGATCCGCAAGCAGCGCTTTCAGCGGTACTTCGCCGCCGATTTCCGTCAAGAGCTGATCCTTCACGCCGGTGACGATGCGGGTCGGACCGATCGGCGTGCAGCCCTGCGCGACGCCGATCGCCACGTCGATCTCCGGCCCGAGCAAAAGACCGGAAATGCCGCCTTCGGTGACTTTGCCGGCGACCTGATCGAAGCGGCGCGTGCGCGACGCGGTGAGGCCGCCGAGAAGATAGGCGCCGGAGACCCGTGCCAATTCTTGCAACAACTCCTCGAACTTCTGGTTGCGCGGATCGACATGGACGATCGCCTTGGGCAAGCCGAAGGCGTTTGGACCCGAAGGCGCAAAAGCTTCGCGCGGAACCTCGTCATAGAGCTTGATTTGGCTTTTCGGCCAAGTTGCGATCATGGCAGCGATCGCCGGCTTATCGAAGGCGGCATCGCTGCCAGCCATGACGCCGAGGCCCATCGTGCCGATCCAGGTTTCGATGCCGGTCACCTGGCGAAGCCGCTCGATGACGAGCGTGAGATTGCCCTTCAGCCGATCCGTTATGTAAACGAAACCGACAGAACCGCTGCTGCCTTTGGCCGCGAGATCCGCGATGACCTTGTCAGTTGCGCGTTGCGCATCCTCGTCGACGGCGAAGGCAACGCGAAAAGGCTCCAGCACTATCGATCTCCTCTCGCCCCGGCCGGATGATCGCATTGCGGGAGGGCCGGAGCAATGGCCGGGGTGGATATTTCCCGATCAAGATGTCGCGGCGGCCCAGGAAGCCGCTTTCAGGCCTCCGACAGAGCATCGACGACGCGCCAGCGCGCCGAGGTGACATCCGTCTCGAGGCTGAGGCGGCCGACGATATATTCGAGCGCGATCTCGCGCCGTTTCATCGACGTGAGGAGGGCTGTCACCTCGACGCGGTCGCCGCTGCCATCGATATTGGAGCTTTCGAGCTCGCGCAGATGCAGTTCGCTCGTGGCGAAACCCTGCATGAGGAGCGCGCGGATACGCGCTTCCTCGGTGCCACGGCAGATCACCGCGACGGCGTAGGAGGTTTCGATCTCCGCCGATTCGAGCGGCTGGCGATTGATGGCTCGCACCAAAGGCCGCATCGCAAGATTGACGAAGATGACGAGCAGGGCGGCCAGCAGGGCCTGACGCCAATGCCCCGTGCCGGCGAGAATGCCCACGGCGCCCGAACACCAGAGCGTCGCGGCGGTATTCAGGCCGCGCACGTTCAGGCCTTCCTTGGAGATGACGCCGGCACCGAGAAAGCCGATGCCGGTCACGACCTGCGCTGCGACACGCGTCGGGCTCGAATCGGAGAATTGGTTCGCGAAGACCACGAAGGTCGCAGCACCCAGCGACACCAGCGTGTTCGTCCGCAGCCCCGCCAAACGCTGGCGCCATTGCCGCTCGAAGCCGATGGCGCCGCCGAGCAGGAGGGCGACAAGGAGGTTGAGCGTATCCGCTTCGAACGCCGGATCCAGCAAGGTCATCAAGCAGCGTCCTGGAGCATCGTACGCAAAAATGCACGCGGTTTTGCCCGTCGAACGATGCTCTTACTTTTTGAATCGAGAGCAGCGGGGCGCAGGCATAAAACTCAGTCTGTGACATTTACCTGACAAGAATGCGACGACACTAGCCTTCGATCTCCTCGCGCAAGAGCTCGAGCGCCAGCCACTCCTCCTCGGCTTGGCTGAGATCGGCTTCCGCCTTGGCGAAAGCCCGCGAGACTTCGGCGAATTTCGCCGGCTCGCGGGCATACAGCCCGGGATCAGCAAGCGCCGCCTGGAGACGCGCCTTCTGGGCTTCGAGCTCCGCCATGCGCTTCGGCAGGATGTCGAGCGCGTGCTTTTCCTTGAAGGACAAACGCCGCTTCGCCGCTGCTGGCGGCTGGTGGAATGCGGGCGCGGGCTTGGTCTTCAACGGTCCCGGCGCGGACGGCATGGCCCCGACGCCCACGCCGCGTTGGGCGACCATGTCGGAATAGCCGCCGGCATATTCGGTCCAGCGCCCGCGACCCTCGGCGACGAGCACCGAGGTCGCGATCCGGTCGAGGAAATCGCGATCATGGCTGACGAGGATCAAGGTACCGGGATAATCGTCGAGCATCTCTTCGAGCAGATCGAGCGTCTCAAGGTCGAGATCATTGGTCGGCTCGTCGAGGACGAGCAAGTTGGAGGGCAACGCCAATGCCCGCGCGAGCATCAGCCGGCCGCGTTCGCCGCCGGACAATCGGCCGATCGGCG
>Ga0116227_10016131_pt1 | contig 10835 bp, 8 predicted proteins | sample S1TSphgellanicum_FD_89693 | JGI IMG/M metagenome (GOLD analysis project Ga0116227, IMG submission 89693) | Host-associated microbial communities from peat moss isolated from Minnesota, USA - S1T2_Fb - Sphagnum magellanicum MG | ecosystem: Host-associated > Plants > Peat moss > Unclassified...
AGACCTGAAAAGAGACAATTTTTGTTTAATTTCTTTTTTGTTCAATTTTTGATAGACTTTTATTCATTTTGTAGACCCAAAAAGAGACAATACATATTACAGAAGAGGGAAAATGATATTACAGAAGTACATGTTGGGGTTTCACAAATTATGTTGCCATGTTGGGATTTCACAAATTATGTTGCCATGTTTTGGAGTTCACAAATTTTGTTTTCAGTGACAAAAAGAAAGGGTAAAGATGTACCTGTCTAAAACCTGAGACCATTCTCAAAAAGGGGTGCTGTGAGGATTGTTACATCTTGTTAATTTTGTGATAAACCAAGATAGGACATCTGATTGATACCCTTTGTTTCTTGTATGTTTTTTTGTGATCAAATTATGTTGCCATGTTGGGATTTCACAAATTATGTTGCCATGTTTTGGAGTTCACAAATTCTGTTTTCAGTGACAAAAAGAAAGGCTAAGGATGTACCTGTCTAAAACCTGAGAGCTAGCTTTGATTGGAGCGCTCTCAAATATCACTCTCTGAACTGACCATTCTCAAAAAAAAGTCAAAACATGCCGGTCTCGCTGACTGAAGTTAGTAGACCAACCCAACTCTTTGAAGCATTCGGATTTCATGGTTGACATAATTCAAAGTTGTCTTCTCCAAAGGACCTGCAGAGGAGAGGGAACCTGAGGAATCTAAAACAGTAGCTTGTTAGAAAGAGAATAATGGAATACAGTACTGCATGTTAAACTTGATAAAAAACACTTCCTATTGGTTTGAATGTGTGCAGCAGCAGCAGCGGCAGCTTCCTTCATGCGCATAAAACAGGCGCAAGAGGGAGAGAGGGAGGGAAGGACAGAGGGAGGCAGGTTACATTTTATTGCAAAGAGTTGACCGTCACCTTTTCTTTTCACTCTATACACCGTACCATAGCCTCCTGCAGAATTTCCTTGGGGTTTCTTATGAAGGAAATAAATATATAAATCCAAGAATCAGTGGTTTTCTCAGGGTTTCTTATGAAGTAGGAAAAAAATAATTCCACGTAGTCCCTGAATTCAGGAACATGCTTGGGTTTGCTCAATTTCTGCTTGCAAGAGAGCACAAAAGGATAGATGAGAATGGGAAGAATGAGCTTTGCATTGAGGCTGTGGAAAACTTCAGCAGTAACGGGAAAAAAAGGCAACACCACCCACCTGTTTGTTGTTGTTGTCAGATCCTTGGAGAGTTGCTGCTGCTGCTCCAGACAATAGAGGAGGGTTTTGCACCAGCAATGGTGGTGGTGGTGGTGGTGGTGGTGGTGCTGTTCCTGTGCCCAAGTGCTCAAGTTGCTTGATCCGCTTCTCCAACTGACTGTAATACCCCTCAACCTGTCCATAGATCCCAAACATTTTCCCTTACTCTTCTGATTCATTTGCACAGAAAACTGGAAAGCAGCCCCAGGGGAAATGAGTTGCAAAATTTTCCAGCTGAAAATTAGGTCAATCAGACATGGAATTTCTACAACTGAATGCTGAAGCTCAACCATAGTGCAATCAGGATTGTCAGAAAACTGATGCATTAGACAAAGTTATGCTAAAATCCACCTTTCCCACTTTTGATACCATTTCTTGCTCGCACTGCAAATAAAAATAAAGACAATGGACATACAAACAATGAACAGGGGATGATAAGGAGGAGAGAAACAGAGATGAGCAGCGGAGAAGAAGAAGAAGAGAAACCTCATCTGCCCTTGAAATTAGATCGGAAGAGCAGTCTTGCAAGGTACCCGAGAAAAAAACGTTGCCAAAACTCGGTGTATGTTCTTGCTGTCGATCTACAGCACATTCAATCGCACTCTTCAAAACTCCATTGTCCCCGCCAAGAACTCCAAACGCATTGCCACAACTCTATCTCCTTGTCCTTGCTCTTGATCGATCTACGACTACAGCGCATTGAATCGCACTCTATTAAGACACCAATGTCCCGTGCAACGGACTCCAAATCGCACCGCAAAAACACATTTACGGAGAGATCTCGTCAGGAATCCGCGCAGCAGCAGCGAGGAGGAGGAGGAGAATCACGGGCAGTGCCTGGAAAAGATCTCGTCAGGAATCCGCGCAGCAGCAGCGAGGAGGAGGAGTAGGAGGATCACGGGCAGTGACTGGAAGAATTTTCCAGGCACTGCCCACACAGACAGACAGACATTGTAGCTTTAATATATAGGATAAAATGTTTAAACTTTTTTTTAAAATTAGCTTATTCCGAATTCATTTCCGTTTGCTTTGCTATGAAATATTTTTTCAACCTTTAATTCTCAATTGCAAAAAATTGAATACACCAAAGAGAAATTGGAAGCACATGTGACCAATTGGGCTAACATTTTTGTTGATGGAAATTTATGTTCTCACTTGGGGTCTTGGTTATAAGAGTTAGAAGATGCTTATACTAAGGATTTGTTGTCCTTCAAGGTGCATATCAAATAAACCCCTTTCACAACCATGGGAATGATCAAAAACTATAATTTTTTTACCCATGTTAATAAAAACTTGTTACATTCTATGATTTATTGATTGTACATTATGCAAAAATGGCATTATCCAATTGGTCCTTTTTTAATAGACTAGTTGCTTATGCCATTTGTAATAAAATCAAACCCATCGTTTATGCCATTTTTAGTCACTTAAGCCACTTGTAGTTGTATAAGACTAATCATGAAATGCCATTTTTGTTGTAGTGGTACAAGGTGATTTGTTTTCTTTGAAATTTTGTTCATTATTTTTCCATTGTCAAATTTTGTCCAAGGCTTTAATGTTATTTATGCAAAATTTGGGAGGGAACATAAAAAGAAAAGGTTATTTCATCTTTTTGGGTTGTTGAATGTTTTTCAACTTTTGCATGGAAGTGTTTTGCCTTCAAGTTCTCACGGTTATGACATTACATGATCATAATTGAATACCACTAACATTAGTTTGGGTGTGTAAACGATTTCATATTAATGAAGGAATCATTGAGCACACATGGATATATAATTACACTAAACTATAGTTAATTTAAACATCACAAATTGTAAACAATTTCTTAACAAATTGAAAGGTTTGATGTGTAAGGTATCCCAAAAAAGATTGAAATGCACACGTTGAAAAAAAAAACCAAAAAAAAACCCCCATTTCATTAAAATAAACACAATTTCCACCTAAATTTTCCAATTAATTTGATTTGAGTCATGCTTAATAAATAACAAAAAATGTTATCATTTTCAAAATCTTATCGTCATATGTTAGTCTATCATTTATTTCAGAAAAAAATTGAAATTGTTGGACAAAATGTTCAACCCTAACAATAGGCCCCATACACGTAAAACATCAACACAATCACATTTATTATCCAAATCCAACATGTTTAAGCTTGTTAAAAAAATTATTACAAAACATATTAATTCATTGAATTTCAAACTTTGCATTTCAATCAAACAAAATATATACCACAAAACTTTAAAAGGTTTTTTAAAGATTTTCTTTAAAAGTAAAACTTTTAACTTAAAATCCTACACCATAACCCATGTCAAAGAAATATTATCTATCTATCAACATTCTTCTTTCCTCACTTTCATTTATTAAAAATTAATCATTATTTTTTCTTTACAAAAAAATGAAAGATAGGAAGAAAATTATCACTATTGAAAGCTCAAATTAATAAACCAATAAAATAAATAAATAAATAAATAACCTTTTCAAGAAGAAAGAAGGTCCCAAAGCTCAATGGTAAATGGAAAGAGAAGGGGAACATCCATTTTGACATTTTTTCATGTTTTCCCACAAAGGATTCACCTTTCTTTTCACCATCAAATTTAGGGTTTCATTTAAACTTAATCTTTGACCACCCATTTATCCTTTCCTTAAACCTATAAATTGAACCTAGTTCCATTGAAACCCCACCCCCATGCATCCACTAATTTTACACAATTTGAATTTGACTGAAAATCTTCAAGTCCAAGACATCAAATGTGTTTATGTTTTGAAGGCTTCAAGCTATATAAATGGACAAGGAACAACCATGTGAATCATCTTTGGATTTGTCCTTGACCTAATGCCCTCACAATTGAAAAATAGTACAGTAGGTGCACCTTGGATTTGAAGTGGAACAACCTCAAGGATGTTTGCAATTTTTATATTTTGGTGATTTTGTTACAAGTTGACTCTACCATTCACTATGACCCGAAACCTCTATAAAGATATTTATGAAAATGATGAAACTTCAATTTTCACGTGATTCTCAATTCCTAGCATTGGACATTAACATTGGTTGCATAATTTGATCATTGATTACCTCTCTCAATTGCAAAGTAGAGTACATAATTCACACCATATTTCACCTTCTAGATCTCATATAGTTATGAACCCCTATTGGAATACAATATAAGATATAACATGTACTTGTTCCTTCGTAAACCTAATTTTAAACTAAATAATGATTTTGTTCATCACAAAATCCATGAGTACAATTATCATTCCATCATTATTTATGCATATTGTTTTCATTATGTTGACAAAGATTAATCCTACATGCTTGAATTTTCACTTGCCATCATTAAATGACAATTATATGATAATTTAAATCCTTTTTTTTTCCCCACTAATCCATAGCCTTAATCATTTTTGCCCTAATTCTACTACATATTGGTATCATTTAGAAATTGTAACAAGGTCCAAAACTTGTTGAATTTGACAAATTTGATTATTTGTTTCCAATTTGGATATTTTAAGGAATCCTAAACCCTAAACCCATAAAAGCTTAATTATCCACTAGGATTCAAAAGGTGATGATTAAACTTTTTTGAACAAAACACAACTCACAAATTGAATCACCCAATGAACTTTGAAACTAAAACAACCAAGAATCAAGATAAAGAAAACAACCTTGGATAATTTAAAGATCTTTGTAGCTTGAAACCAATTAAAATTCATGATAACCCCATTAAACCCCGACATTCTCAAAAAAACACTCAAATAATCAAATTACCTTGGATGTGTTGGTAGGATTCATACTTGCCCAACTTTGCCTAACCCAAATCTAAGGTCACAACAATTGAATTTTGGGTTAGTTTAATGGGGCCCAAAAGACATTGGAAAAAATAAAAATGGATAAACTAAAATTCACCAAAAATGCAATAGTGGTTCAATGGACCTAAATTGGTGATAGGTGTTCATAAGAATGTTTTGAGTTTCATAATGGCCAAAGACCAGAGAATATCATTAAGGAATTGTTACATGGTGGGCAAGTATTTAAAAAGAGAATGAACATAACAAAATGTGTACAATCCTTTTATCATCAACTTTACATGATGGACCTTGATGTACAAAATGATGTCAAGTTAGGCAACAATGTTTTAAGAAGGTATTATTCATGGTCACAAATGAGCAAAACAAAATCTTGTTGTAGGAGCTTAATGAAGGTGAGATGCACAAGGTAACCTTTGTTTTTCCTAAACACAAGACTTGAAAAGTGGATTTTTGTATGATCTATGAATGGAGGTAGGGGAAAACATTACAAATGTTTTTCATAACACAAAGATTCAATGTTGACCTAAAGACATTCGTACCCAAGCTAAGAAATCAAGGATTCATTATTAACTATAGGCTAACATCCATCTTAGGATCCACATATAAAATAACATCAAAAGTTTTAATTTATAGACTTCAAATTTTTTTTGCCATTGTGGATAAGGCTACACAAATAAGATTTGTAAAAGTCATGTTTATCTTAGATAATGTATTTTTGGTTTTGAAGTTGTGGAATGGGTTAATGAAAATGATTATGATTTAGTTATGTTTTTACTTGATTTTGAGAAAGTGTATAACAAAGTCAACTAGACATTGGTCAAGAATCTATGAAAAATATGTTAGACAACATCTCTATACAAAATAGGTTGAAATTATTGTTCTTGTGAATGAAGAAATAAAAGGAAAGTCAAAATGAAGAAGATAATTATGTAATTCACTAAGGATGCCCCATTGCACCTTATTTGTTTTTATCTGTGCCTTAGGGCATCCTTAGTGAATTGGGGTACATGATTTTATATTCAATATATGGAATAAAAATATTATTTTTACCAATTGGCATGGAGATTTGAGATCAAATGTTTACCAATGACATGATGTTTTTTTAAATGACTACCAACAACTTGCAAAGGGCATTTCAAGTTCCTCAAACATTCCAATCAACATCAAGAGGATAGGTTAATTGACATAAGTCTTGTGTCATATGGGCATCCAAAAAGTTATGGGCTTGGGGTAAAAATAAATTGTTGGTTTGGTTGATAAATAATCAAGAATAAATACATTGGTTTCTTGATCAATTACAACGTGCCACAAAAGAAGGATGTCAAGATGTTAAAAATGTGAGAAGAAAGCTAACATTATGGAGTTTTAAAAAACTACCAATAGTTGGGATGATTTTAGTTACCAACTAGGTGATTCTTATTGCTTTTGTATGGTACATTAATGCATTGTGCACATACTTGCCATTGTTTACTTTTTAAAAAATTTAAAAATTGGTTCACAACTTTATTTGGTTTGAGCAAAACAAATAGTCAAACAAGGGCAAAGGTTGCATGGGACACAACTATACTACCAATAACTAAATCAAGGGACCTAAATGCTAAATCTAGAGGCCAAAACATGCATTATTAACTAAAATGTTGATAAGGGGACTTAGCCTTGGCCTTGAATCGTGGAAAATTCTCATATGTCATATAGTAAACAAATTGAAACGAATATATAAAAGACATTAACAACTCCTAGCAAGATTGTTCATGTCAATGAAAAAGGTGACAACTTAGAACTTTCTAATATGGCAAGGTGTTTAGTCTACTTGGTGTAAAGTATAAGGTGGTTTTGCATAAAAGGACCCCCACAAACATAGAAATAATGTTGCACCAATCTTTGGTTGGGAAGTCAAAGATCACCAAACATGAAGGAATATCATGGGGCATGAAACCCATATTTAGATTTTGTGTGTGAATAGAATAAAATAATCCAATGCCTTAAAGATTTTTAGGAAGAAAAAAACAACTAAGAAACAATGATTTAAAAAATAAATGATTACATGTTCAAGGATGCCTTCTTTGATTTTTGAATCCATTTTCCCCTAATTTTTAGGATTTGAACTTTGTTTTGACTTTTTGGGATTATTTGATACTAAGAGATGTAAGAGTTGCGAATCACCATAAGGGTGACATTTGTCACGTTTTAAAAATTAGAACCTATGTGTGTAAGTAAAATTTATATATTTTGAACCCATTGTAACTATGCAATGAAAAAACAATTGTTGTCATAGGGCCCATGCCAATGGCTTTTCATTAAGGTCTTGTGATCACAACTTATTCATGTGTAGCTATGATCACAATGACCCAATGAAAAAAGACATTTAATAGATGTGTGCATCAATCTCTCTTTCTATTTGGCTAGAGTAAATCTACAACCACCAATGCATCAACATTTGAAGTTTGTTATAATTAAGCTGCAAATGAACATCAATGGGGTTCATGTTGAGTTTTACTTTGTAACCTAGCCTATAAAAGGATGGGTAGGTTGGTTAGGAGGTGGGTAGAAGGAATAATAAGTGAGTATAGATAAATAAATGCAATTAAAATGTTGGAGTCTTTTTTTTTCATGAGGTTGTTCTGAGCACAAATTTTGCCCCAACAACAACTTTCTATTACATTGGTTTCATCCAGCTATGCCCACAATCATCTCACAACTCTCCAAGTCAAGCATTGGGCAAATGCAGAGAGCATTGTGAAGGTGCAAAAGGTGACATTTGTCATCCACTTTTGTGAGATCATATGTTCCCGAAAGTTTTGTACAAAATTCCTGACACATGAAATGTTCCCAACATACCCAACATTAATAACCCACAGATTTTAGCCCGCAATTGCAGATCTCTAATGGAAAGTCCTTGTCTAGTCAGCAAGAACGGGGCTCCATCTCAGTAGCTTCTCTCGTTAAGGCTGTTGCGATTGCAATGTAATGTGCGGTAATAAGTCAACACATTCTGGTTTTGACGCAACATTTTTGCATAGTTTGTTGAGGCTGGTAAAATGGCACAGCCAAAGCGTAACAGCTGCCAGAGAAGAGTGTAATAAATATGATGTGATTGCTGCTCCCTGTTTCTGATTGGTCAATCATTATGATTCGTCCAGGTAGTTTGCTATTACTAGTCTCCCACCCATTCGGCAGTCTCAGCTTTACTTTTGTGCACTGGAGGTTGAGAAAAATATAAATAACTAAACTTGGATGTGAGAAATACTTTTAAAGGGTCACCACATACTGACTCTGGCTGGAGATGCTCTAAGCATATACCTAGTAAAAGGTCAATGGATTGTTAGGAGGTTAAGGTAGTAGTAAAAAGTAGAAAACAAAAGTCTGAAGGAACAAACAACTAACTCCAAAACAACCCCCATAAGAGGACTTCAACATGAAATGTGCTACTACATTGAATTAATGAGAACACAACGGCTACTACAACAATAATAACTGCTGAACTTGTGCTTGAATAGTTTGGCTTTTTTTATTAAGAGAAATGGGTCAAATCCAAGGGCTGCCAAGAGCGCTCCCTAAAAGTGATAATGAATGGGGCAGTCCAGTACTGCAGTGTGTTAAATTTGTCCTGACAACATTGAGATCTCTTCATTGTGAGTGGCACACACTTTTATTGGCCTTGCTTACCAAGGCAAGAAGGATATTGTGTTTAGATTCATTGTAGAGTAGAGTAGGTTAAGGGATTTTTATAGGCCCCTAGGTAATAGGTTTATTTTCATATGAGGATTTTTTAAAGATGATATTTTGGCTTGTGTTAAAACTTGAGGTTAGTTATAGAGTTATAATATCTTGAAGGATTTTGGTTTGTTTTAGAGGATTAATTTTTTGAAGATTAATATATTTTAGCATGGTGAAGTATTTGAGTTTCCATAATTCTTCTTTTGCCTTAAGATACTTTTTAATTAATGTAAATGGCAAGCCCACAGTGTGACACACCCCTTGTTTATTTTCCTGTGAATGCTTTTGTGGGGGCTGTAGGAGTTGCAGGAGTTAGGGAGTTAAACAACCTCTGCTAAATCCAAGGTACCTACCTTAAGTTGAATAGCAGGGTTCACCAGCTCTCTCAGCTCTGCCAAATAATTCTTTTCATTTTGGAATTTTCATTTTGACAAATGGAATATTCCAAAAAGATGCTTCATTTTCCTTCACATAAAAAAAAAATTCTTTAAGAAAATGTTTTTGGGGTAAATTTTTTAACATAAACAACAAAAAAAATTAAAAATTAAAAAAATTATATATATATATAGTCCAACTTGCTACAGTTTGTCAACCAAAACTGAAAGTGTGGCATTGGTGGTCACAAACAAAGTTTTTCTGCCCACCAAATTTAGTGGTAGCTACTTGAGTGCGTTGTGCCAATAACTTAGTTTGATAGACAAAGGCCTGAAGTTCCTTTAGGGCGGGCACTGGTTACCCAGTTCTAACCCACCAAACTGGGTATCCACCCCTGACTTGGCCTCTACTCTCCTTCAGGGTGGATGAATCGATTCAAAACTCAGACCAGCATTCCATGTTGGAGTTTTTGGGCAATGCGAGTTTTGATGGGGGCCAATCAAGCAGTTCAAGCTCAAATAATATTGACACAAATAATTGAACTCAACTGGGCTTGAACTTAACTCAAAGTGGGGGAAAAATTTGTGTGCGTGCTCAAAAAAAAATCCTAACGATGTTTTTGGAAACAATGTCTAGAAAAGCAATTGTATGATGCTTGAACAAAAAAATTGTTAAATTTCAACTGAGCTATTAAAGTTATCCATAAAGTAAGGAAAACACAGCACCAGAACCGCATTTTTGGACATAAAGGGTATGAGATTTCTAAAAAAAACAGTGAAAAAAGTACACTCAGCTTAAACAGAGCTCAAGCAGACTCGAACTCAGAGTAAGAGAGTAGGAGCCAATTTTGGTGGTAAACTGAGTTTCATACTGTCTTTTTTTTTTGTTTCTTAATGGCATTCAACCAATCAGTGCTGTTCACTGCCCGTTGCTGACTGTATTGCAGCTAGAAATAAACATTTTTGAACCGTGTACATTCAATCCTGGAGTTTCAACATTTTATACCCATACTAGGATGCAGGGCCCACGGAGGGGGGGGGAGGGCTCCAGCAGCCAATCACGAATTACCGAATCAAGCATGTGCAGACACCAATTATTTTATATAAGTAGATTTAAGAAAAGTTCATTACTTTGCGAATAACAGCGCTTCTTCGAGGCTGAAAGAAAGGCCCCAAAGGAGGGTCAAAGAAGAGTCACTCTATGGATATCTCTATTGTCAGAGTTTGCATATAATCTCCTTTTTTGTCAGTGCTGTTCTCTAAAGGTAAAAAAACTCCCCCAAACAAACCAACCTCTCTCTATTGCCGAAAAAAACTCATAATGACTGAATCTGAACCGAAAAAAAGCCACTCATAAATGACTGGGTTGTGAACTGAAAAAGCCTTCTCTAGAGACGAGACTCGACTGCCAACTTTGTCTCTTTAACTCTCTCACTACAAGACTACCTCCACCACCACCACCACGACTACGGTCCTGAACATGACCACCAACCGCATCTTATTAAACTCCCTACTACTACACTCACACTCCCCATGGTTCCCCCCATTGCTGGGTGCCAGATAGAAAGGTCATGGGGTTTGGTTTTATTATGGCAGATATCTCGCCACCAAACACCAGGACCATGTTTTTTTTTTTTTTTTTAATAGAGAAAAATATATACTCATGTTACCTTTTTTTTTTTTATCTAATGAATGAATGAATGAATGAATGTTTTA
>Ga0116227_10016133_pt1 | contig 10834 bp, 7 predicted proteins | sample S1TSphgellanicum_FD_89693 | JGI IMG/M metagenome (GOLD analysis project Ga0116227, IMG submission 89693) | Host-associated microbial communities from peat moss isolated from Minnesota, USA - S1T2_Fb - Sphagnum magellanicum MG | ecosystem: Host-associated > Plants > Peat moss > Unclassified...
AAGCCTTATCGGCCATGCGAAATGATTTTACACTGGGTATTTTGATGATATCATGACTACCCAAAGTCAAAAAACCTAAAGTATCTTTAGGCATATCATCCGGGCTTTTCTTTTTTATTTTAGCCGTACGGGTATCCTTGTAAAAAGGACGAATCAGAAATACAGCGTATTTAGAATCGCTGGTTAGGCGAACAGTATCGGCACGGGGAATGGTTAGTTTGCTGTTCTTTTTAACATCGGTTATTACCAGGTCGGCATCACCTTGTTGAGGTTTTACAACGTATGATACCCATTTGCCATCGTCGCTTATGGTTTGGCCTGCAATACTTTGCCAACCATCATATACAGAATGATCAAGCGGTTTTTTGGGCGTTTTTTGAGCAAATGTTAAAGCCGTACAGCTAACTAAAACAGAAAGGATAAAGAGTTTACGCATAGTGTTTTAAGAGGTCAATCAACCACTAATATGCTAAAATTTGACCGTTATTAGTCAAACTGTTAGTAAAAAGTTACAATTGCTTTAGTTAGCCAAAGCGGCATTTACCTGGTTTAGCCAAATGTAAATACCGTTACTGTTCCAGTGCGTATCGGTTGGGTAATACAAAGATTGGGCTGATGCTTTATAAGGCGTGTAAACATCAATAACCTTTAGTTTTAAAGCTGGCGAGTTTTGGATCCTGCTTAATAAGTTGTTATAAGTTTGGCCACGAAGATTTGGATAATAAATGGATACCGGGTTGGGTATGATAGATAGCAACACATTATTATAACCTAATAACTTTGCCTTGGTGTAAACCGAATTTAACCTGTCAACTATGTGGTTTACTTCTTTATCACTTACGTTTTGGAAAGAGCTTGCATCTTGCAGCGAGTCTGTTGTCACCTTTAATAATAATCTTTTATTATCCGGTGCTATTTCTACACCGTTATCTTCTTTATGTAATAAATGAGAGTTGATGTAAGTTTTGAGATTTTTAACAGGAGTTAAAAACGCGTAATCCCAAGTGTTTAATTCCAAATTTTTTTCAATTTTTTTGTTGAACAAATAATTGGTTATTGAGGCATATATGCCAGAATCACTTTCGGGGGATTCTACATAGCTACGGTCTGAGCTGGTAAGTAAATTATCAATATATGTACTATCGTTAACAATACCTCTAACGTTCCGCTCAGAAAATTCCAATAGTAAAACGTTCTGTTTTTTGGGATTCAATTTAACGTGCAGCTTTTCACGAATATTGGTTATCGCATAAATAAAAGTGTCGGCACCGCAGTATAATTTTTTATCGGCTACAAAATCCCATACATAGCTATCACAAACAGCATATACGTTAATGTTATTGGCGAAGCAATTTTTAACTGGTTTAATATGATCCCGAACAGCAGGTATTTTAAAGCCCGGGATATACGACATGCCAAAAAGATCGCCAAAGCGATAGCTGTCCGATGCGAAATACTTATTATCCGACTGGCCTTTTTTTAACATAATCTGTTTAGTTAATTCCGATGAAGAACTAATTAGATAGATCGCCAGCAAAACTGCCAAAATAACTGAGCCGAAAAACTTTGACATGTTAAAATTGAAAATATATAAATTGACTACTATTATAAATACCTAAAAAGTAACAGCACAACATGATAGTTATAAATGAAAAGTAAAATACTTTGTTGTTGCCCGTGGGTATAACCAGGTAGTACTTTTCTTTTAATAACAGAAATGCGATGAGTACGAAAATAAATGCCAGATATAATGGGTGGAATTGCCCGTAAATGATCTTATCGTGTATTGAAAAGTGTGTGATTGTTTTAATGAATTGCAGTGCCGAATGCATGTTTGGCGACCGGAAAAAGATCCAGGCCAGTGTAACCAGCAAGAAGATAAATAGCGTTCTGAATAAATTGACTACAAAATTATCTGGAAAGGTTAATTGATACTTTTTTAATACACGGTTAATTACGTTTTCGGCTATCAAGAGAAAACCATGGAGTCCTCCCCAAATGATAAACGTGTTGCGTGCGCCATGCCATAAACCACTGATCAGGAATACAACCATAATATTAAAAAAGTTGCGAAGCATAGTCACCCTGTTGCCGCCAAGCGGGATGTACAAATAATCACGGAACCAGGTTGACAACGAAATATGCCAACGACTCCAGAATTTGCCTATGGTGGTTGCGAAATAAGGTGTGTTGAAGTTTTTTAGCAAGGTAAAACCCATGGTGCGGGCTGCACCTATACCAATATCGGAGTAGCCCGAAAAATCGCAATAGATCTGGAATGAATATAGTATAGATGCGATCAGCATAGTTTTACCATTAGATGAGTGCGGATTAGCATAAACCTGATCAACAAATTCGCCCAGTCTATCGGCAATTACCACTTTTTTAAACAGGCCAAAAGCCATTTGCATTAAACCGGCTTTCATGTCACTAAAATTGTATTTCATTTTAGTGTGAAACTGAAATAGAATATTCTGTGGTCGCTCAATTGGCCCTGCTACCAATTGCGGGTAAAACATTACATATAGGGCGTAAATACCAAAATGTTTTTCGGCTTTATGGTTTCCACGATATACTTCGATAGTATAACTCATGGCCTGAAAGGTGTGGAAAGACAAGCCGATGGGTAGCAGGAAAGTAATGTAAGGTAAGGGTGTATGCGTGTGAGCTATCCCCAAAAGGGAATCGACCGTATGGTTAAAAAAGTTAAAGTATTTAAAAAAAGCGAGTATGCCGATGTTTGATACCAGACTTATGATAAGAATAGCACGCTTTGCTGGTTTTGATTGTACAGATTCGAGATAGATACCGGCAATATAATCGATAACGATGGTGAAGCCGAGAATAAGAATGTATGCCGGTACAAAGGCCATGTAAAAATAACAACTCGCCGCAAGCAATAATATCCACCTGAATTTATGGGGCAAATACCAGTATAGGATTGTGATTATGATGTAGAAATAAATGAATTGGAGGGAGTTAAAAAGCATGGAGCCGGTTGTATTATAGCTTGTTTAATAACGGTTATTTATGGTTTATGCGTTATGATTATATTAGAAAAGTCTATTATCTGATGTAATTATAGTAATAAATTTGAATATTAGTAAATTATTGGCAAAATGGATTGGCTATCCTAACAAAACTTTACCATGCGTTCACCTTTGTTTAACAACAGATTGCTACATTTACTATACATGAAATTATACCTGACCATTTTACTTTTTTTCACGATCTGTTTAAGCGCTTTTTCGCAGGCTACGGTTGATACAAATCAGCACATAACTCCAGGTAGAACAAATAGCCCCAAGCAGCAAAAAAAACCTTACGTAATTATGATATCTGTGGATGGGATGCGGTATGATTATATGGACAGATACAAGGCTAATCACCTGCTGGCTTTGAGTAATGCCGGGGTTAGGGCCGAGTCGATGATACCATCGTACCCATCGGTAACTTTTCCTAATCATTATACGCTGGTAACCGGTTTGTATCCATCGCATCATGGAATTAGTCAGAATGATTTTTATGCACCCGTAAGGCAACAATTTTATGGAATGAGTAAAAAAGATATCGTAAAAGATAGCAGTTGGTATGGCGGCACGCCGCTTTGGGTACTTGCCGAACAGCAAAAAATGCTAACCGCAAGTTATTATTGGGTAGCAAGCGAGGCAGCTATTAAAGGTGTAAATTTATCGTACTATTATAAATATAATACTAAAACTCCTATTGAGAGCAGGATACAAACGGTAGTTAACTGGCTAAAACTACCACCAGAGAAGCGGCCGCACCTGATAACGTTTTACTTTCCGGAGGTTGATCATGACGGACATACTTATGGGCCCGAATCAGAGGAAACTAAAAAATCTGTTCAGTTTATTGACGAATCAGTTTATAAGTTAACGCAGGCAGTTAAAGCTACAGGATTGGATGTGAATTTTATACTGGTATCCGACCACGGCATGACTAAAGTTGACCGGGAACACCCAATAAATCTGCCCGTTGCCGATTCAACCAAGTTCAAGGTATCGGGCGATGGTATTTTGGTGGAGTGGTACGCTAATAACAAAACCGATATTGAACCCGCTTATCAAAAACTGAAACGGGAAGCCGTGGGTTATGATGTTTATTTGAAAAAAGATATGCCTGCCAGGTTACATTTTGGCACTGCGGATGATTGGCATAATACTATCGGCGATATATTGCTGATACCAATATGGCCAAAGATTTTTCAATATGGTACCCACAAGATCAACATCGGCTGGCATGGCTTTGACCCTTATGTGGTGAAAGATATGCATGCTACCTTTATTGCCTGGGGGCCGGCGTTTAATCAACATTTAAAAATCCCAGCCTTTCAGAATGTGGATGTATTTCCGGTTGTTACCCGGATATTGGGTTTAAATTACTCTGAGAAAATTGATGGTACAAATGCCACCGCCGATAAAATTTTGATGAAATAATAGCTGACATGAAAATTGTTTAGTCTAAAAACGACATCTATTTTATCCTTCCGTAAACACTTTTTATAGAAAACTGGACACTTTTTTGATTTTCTGATCATGAAAATTGAGCGTTAAAATTATGTGTCTGATAGGTTAATCATAGACTGTATTGAACCTTAAAGGGAGGTTGATTATCAGCTTTTAAGCCTATGAATAGCTTTTTTTAGCCTGTGTCAATAAATTGTAATTTGAGTGTATTTGTATAGTTGGTTAGTATTTACTGGCAGCATGTTTGAATGTTGGTCATCGATTCACAATTAACTGGATCATTTATTTAATACTAACGAAAACACAATTTTATGAACACTTCAACAAAATGGATCGCATCAGCTGTAACAGCAGTAGCCATCTTTTTAGGATCAAATGTTAACGCTCAAACTACAACTACAAACCCCGGTGATACATGGCGCTTAGGCGTTGGTGTAGAAGCAGGAATACCAACCGGAGATCTGAACAATAATTCAAGCTTTACCCTGGGCGGTACGGCACGTTTACAGTACGACACCCGATCAAACATCTCGTTGATGTTAACATCTGGTTACTATAACGTATTCGAAAAGAATTATACCATTGGTACAACTACAGTTTCGCCGGCAAGTTTGGGAATAATCCCGGTTAAAGCAGGTATAAAAGTTTTTGCAACACAAAACTTTTACTTTAGTGGTGAGGTAGGTGCTGGTATTGAAACCAATTACGCAAAAAACACCAAATTGATCGTAGCACCGGGTTTAGGTTATGCTAACGCAGGTGGATTGGATATTGGTGCCCGTTACGAGAATTTTTCGGGTCAGAGCAATAACTATGGTATTGCAGCATTACGTATAGCTTACGGCTTTAAATTGTAATCATTTAATCAACATTTAAAAAGAGCTACCCTCATGGGTGGCTCTTTTTTTTCGCCCTAAACAAACTACACATACCCTGAATAATATACAAATTAAATATTTGTAATATTAGTTAATTAATTATAGAGGAGTTTTATACACATAGTAGTTGTATGGCATGGCTTTAGCATGGGATGAAACATCTACCGTAAGCTAAACTAAATGAAAACCAAATTATCTGAACAAGATCTGATTACAGCTATACAAAACAGGAGCAGGATAGGGGCAGAGGCTTTGTACGATATGTACTCGTCAACCTTGTTTAAAGTTATATACAGCATTGTAAAACACCAGGAAGTTGCCGAGGATACCCTGCAACAAACCATTATTAAAATATGGAACTCGTTTGATCAGTATCATAACCAAAAAGGGCGTTTATATACCTGGATGGTTACCATTGCGCGCAATTTATCTAAAGATGCATTGCGTTCAAAAGCTTTCCATAACGAGAGCAGTAATAGCGATATCAGCACAATGGGGCATGATATTGATTTGAAATATCAAACCAGTATTAACATTGATGTTTTCGGGATAAAGGATTCTCTTCTAAAACTCAAGCAAGAGCACCGTGAGGTGATGAATTTAATATATTATCAAGGCTACACGCATGTTGAGGTTGCCGATGAATTAGGGATACCAGTGGGTACAGTAAAAACACGGTGGACATTCGCTATAGGGAAACTGAAACGCTTATTAGCGGCATAAAAAAAGAGCGGCAGATTTTATATCTACCGCTCTTTTTAATGAATCAATTATTATTAGTAACCAAATATGGTTTTTAGATCAAGCTTGGTTAGCTCGCCATATTTTTTCAGATCATCTTCGCTCACGCGTTTGTCTGACGCTACGATACAGTAGGTGTAGGCTTTATCTTTGAATTCCTTTTCGTGGAATGCTTTGATATCCTTGTAATCTAATTTTCCTACAGTTTCGAAAGTGTTTTTACGCACATCATAATCAACACCGCGGCGTTTGTTGGCCAGATAATCAAATAAGATACCGTCTTGAGTGATACGCTCGGTTTCTAAGGATTTTACGATGTTATCTTTTGCAGATACCAAAACCTTTTCTGATTCCGGCATATCTGTCAATAACTCGTTCATGCCTTTAATGGCTTCGTTAAATTTATCGGCTTGTGTACCAACATAAGCACGGATCAGATAACGATCATCCTTTTTAGCTGGTTGAGAGTAGAAGGCGTAAGTTGAATAAGCTAGAGCCTTTGATTCGCGGATGGTTTGGAATACGATAGCACTCATGCCTGATCCAAAGTAACCATTAAACAACTCAACTGTTGGCGCTTGCGATGGAGCGTAAACCGCAGAGTTTCTAACCCACTGAATTTCGGCCTGAACCATATCGTAGTTAGCGAATAATACTTGTGATCTATCCTGGTTCACTTTTGTGAATGTTAACGATGCCGGGAATGGTTTAAATGTTGCCGGGATAGTGTGCAGCGGTTTTAAAGTTGCAGCAGCTTGTACAGCGGTTTCCGGGCCGTAATACAATATGGTGTGTTTATAATCGGCAAGCCCGTGTAAAATAGCAATTAAATCTGCTGATGTAACCGCATCAAGTTCAGCATCGGTTAGTACGTTGTTGTATGGGTTTTTAGCGCCATAAGTAGCGTAGCTTACCAAGCCTTGCATAATTGCAGCTTTGTTTAGCTTAGCGTTTTCACGCGATTTTTTCATACGTTGTTTTAAACCAGCTAAAGCAGCTTCGTCTGGTTTGCAATTGGTAATCAGGTTTTCGTACAAAGCAACTGATTTGCTGAAGTTTTCCTGCAAGCCATTAATGCTTACGTTAGTTACTTCAGTTCCGGCTGAGATATTGAATGATGAAGCCAATTTGTAAAACTCTTTGCTAAAATCATCAGCGCTCATTTTATCGGTACCTAAGTATTGCAGGTATTGTGTTGCTAAACTGAATAACTTGTTGTTCCAGCTACCCATGTTGTATTGGTAATACAGGCGGAAGATGCTGTTATCCTTGTTTTGAACAGCAAGCAGATCAACCGCGCCAACTTTAGCTTTTTGGATGTCTTTATCATAATCCAACCAAACCGGTTTAACACTGTTTGATGGAATTGCATTAACAGATTTTAAGAACGGAGAAGCAGCCTCGCGGTTAACTTCTACTGCAGTAATATGCGGTTTATCAACTTTAATGATGTTTTTATCTTCGCCCTGGTGCTTGTAAACGATAACAAAGTTACCTGTACCCAGGTATTTGTTGGCAAATGCAACCATTTGAGCTTTAGTAATTTTACTCAACTCGCTTACGCTGGCAACATCATTGCGCCAGTCGATACCGGTAGTAAAATCATTCATCAGGTTGTTGGCACGTGATGTATAGCCTTCGTTTTGCAGAATGGTGTTCTTTTTAGCGTTGTTGGTGATAGATGGTATCAGATCATCAGCAAACTCGCCTTTTTTCAATTTCTCGATCTCGGCAAGCATCAAATCTCTGACATCATCTAATGATTGGCCTTTGATGGGATATCCTGTTAACTCAAGTACGCTGTAATCTTTCAAAGATTCGGCATCAGCACGTGCGCTAAGCATTTTTTGTTTCTTAGTTAAATCCAAGTCAAATAAACCAGCTTTACCGTTGGTTAACATTGAACCAAGCAGATCAAGCAAACGGGCATCACGGGTATTACCTGCCGGGAAACGGTAAGCAATGGTCAGGTTCTCTGGGTTCGGACCGTAAACATCTCTTTTAATAGGAGATGTGATCGGTTTTTCAGGATCAAATTTGTAAGCCGGGATAGGCTTAGGTTTCATGTAGGCAAACTTTTGGTCAATTTTTTTAACCATCACATCAGGATTAAAATCGCCCGACATAATTACACCCATATTGTTAGGTACATAATAGGTATAGTAATAATTGCGGATGTAGTTTAACGATGGGTTTTTAAGGTGCTCAATTGTACCAATGGTAGTTTGTTTACCATAATTGTTATTTGGGAACAATGATTCGAAAGTAGCTTCGAAAACTTTTTCTCCATCGTTATCCAAACCACGGTTCTTCTCTTCGTAAACAGCTTCAAGTTCGGTGTGGAACAAACGTAATATTGGGTTTCTGAAACGTTCTGCCTGTACGGCTAAATATTTATCTACTGAAGATGAAGGTACATCGTCGGTATAAACGGTTTGCTCAAAAGATGTAAAGGCGTTGGTACCTTGTGCACCCATTGATGCCATCATTTTATCATACTCGTTAGCGATAGCGAATTTTGCTGCCTGGCCAGATACCTGGTCAATTTGCTCGTAAATAGCTTTACGTTTAGCTTCGTCGGTAGTTGAGTTATATTGCTCGTAAAGGGCGTCAATTTTATCTAATAATGGTTTTTCTTTGGCCCAGTCTAATGATCCGTATTTGTCGGTACCCTTAAACATCATGTGTTCAAGATAATGTGCCAAACCAGTGTGATTAGCCGGATCGGTTTTGCTACCCGCCTTAACGGCGATGAACGATTGGATACGTGGTGCCTTTGGTGTTGGACTTAAAATAACTGTTAAGCCATTTTTAAGTGTGTAAAAACGCGAGTGAGTAGGATCGCCGGTTACGTATTTGTACGTATAACCGCCAGATGTAGCCTGTTTCCATACAAATGGAGTTTTTTGTTGCGCGAAGGATGTAGCCGCGCACAGGCTCATGAAAAGTGAAACACTGAGTTGCTTTATATTCATTGTTTTAGTTTAAGGTTCTAAATATATTGATTGTAAGTGATAACTAAAAAAACAGTTCAAATATTTGTGATACTTTTTTAATTAAGTATATAAATAAGGCAATGGGGAATGATGTCAGAATAATGATTTTTTAGCTGTATGTTAAAATACTGAAGCTGTGGTTTAAATTTTATCTAATTTGACGGTGATTAAATATTTAACAATAAATTTGAGTGAATTTAATTGATTTACATCATATTTGAACTTGGTGTAATTTAGCGATTTGATTTATGCAATCGGTTGTAATTTTATATATTTACCCGGTAATGTGATTTACGGATGATATAAACATTACAAACAGAAAGCATTTTAAATTGTACCATATATCTATACTTGTAATGTATCTGCCGCAAAGGCACGAACTGAATAAAATCTATGAAACAAACATCTTCGGACGATAAAATTTTATCAATTGATATCGGTGGTTCACACGTTAAGGCAACAATACTAAACCACGAAGGTGTTTTGCAGATGGAATATCAAAAAATAGTAACTCCGCCATCGCCAAAGCCAAAACAATTAGTTGAGACTATACAAGCCCTGGTAAAAGCTTTCCCTGAATATGATAGGATATCGGTTGGTTTTCCCGGCTATGTTAAAAATGGAGTGATCCATACCGCACCAAATTTAGGTACTGATGCTTTTGCAGGTTTTGATCTGGCGAAAGCATTAGAAAAAGCCTTAGGCAAACCAGCCCGTGTAGTTAACGACGCGGATATGCAGGGTTTGGGTGTTGTGGATGGTAAAGGCTTTGAACTGGTAGTAACTTTAGGTACCGGTTTTGGAACAGCATTGCTACAAGATGGTTATTTGCTGCCGCACCTTGAATTATCACAACTGCCTATCCGTAAGGATAAAAATTACGACGAGTATATTGGCGATAAAGCGCTTGAAAACGAAGGGGCAGAAAAATGGAACAAAAGGGTGCAAACCGTGATTGGGATATTAAAAACGGTTTTCAATTACGATACCTTATATATAGGCGGCGGAAACGCCCGCAAAATTACTTTTAAGCTTGATGATAATATTAAGCTGACATCAAACCGCGACGGTATTAAAGGAGGAGCAAGGCTTTGGAAGGAAGATACCCGCGAACATTTAATTACAGCTAAAAAATAGAATCAATAACTATCACATACTAAACAATGAGTACAACAACAAAAAGCATTGAAGAACAGGGTATAGATACCATCAGGGTATTATCTGCAGATGCGGTTCAAAAAGCAAACTCCGGTCACCCGGGAACAGCGATGGCATTGGCACCAATGGCACACGTGTTATGGAAAGAATTCTTAAACTACAATCCTAAAAATACACATTGGGCAAATCGCGACAGGTTTATCCTTTCGGCAGGTCACGCCTGTATTTTGCAGTATAGCATTCTGTATCTTACTGGTTACGATGTTAGTTTGGATGATATTAAGAACTTCCGCCAGTTGAACAGTAAAACTGCCGGTCACCCGGAATATGGCTTGTGCCCTGGTATCGAGGTTACAACCGGTCCATTGGGCGCTGGTTTTGCTAATGGTGTTGGTTTCGCTATTGGTCAGAAATATTTGGCTGCAACTTATAATAAACCGGGTTTTGATCTATTCGATTATCACATTTATGCTATTTGTAGCGATGGTGATATGATGGAAGGTGTTTCATCTGAAGCGGCTTCGTTAGCCGGTCATTTGGAGTTGGGTAACATCATTTATTTATATGATGA
>Ga0116227_10016135_pt1 | contig 10832 bp, 5 predicted proteins | sample S1TSphgellanicum_FD_89693 | JGI IMG/M metagenome (GOLD analysis project Ga0116227, IMG submission 89693) | Host-associated microbial communities from peat moss isolated from Minnesota, USA - S1T2_Fb - Sphagnum magellanicum MG | ecosystem: Host-associated > Plants > Peat moss > Unclassified...
AAAAAAAAGAGATTAAAATAAATCAAAAAAAAATTTAACCAAATTTGTTAAAAAAAATTAAAAAAAAAGGCTAAAAAAAAAAAAAAAAAAAAAAACAGAATCCTACTACATATATTCTTGGGTACCTTCTGGAAGTTATCATAAATCTCTGGCGATTTGGAACTTTTTTTAATTCGAAATCTGGCGAATTTCAGCCATTTTTCCACTGAATTTTTTTTCCAGCGGCCCCCCTTTTCCCCTCGCCCCCCTCCCCCCCCGGCAATAATACCCAGTGGGTACCTTGGTGTGATACCCAGTGTTTTTACCCACTGGGTATCACGGGAGAAAAACAGCTCCCAATTTGGGACTCCCTTGGCCCTTATTTGAGGTCCCTTATTTCCATAAAGCACCCATCCTGGGGTTTTACCCTACACTTAAAGTTGTGAGACCCCTTGCATGTGCACCTTACCCTGCACATTAAAGGCAGGGAAGGGCCATATCGGCCCTGTTGTAGGCTTATTAATTGTGTGGAATCTGCCCCAAGTGGCTGATTCTGCCTAGGTGGTGGCCTAATTGGCCACCAAGCCAAATTTGGCATAAATGCAGGCCTTCCTCTTGGATTTCCTGCCTTGTAAGGCAAGGCTACAGAGAGTGGGACCGGGAGTGGGCTGGCTAGGGCCGATTCCAGCTCCTAGCGTGCCCACTCTCTACTGCAAAATGGTTTCATTTGTGTCAGCCTATGCCAACCTATTCCACTTGGATGGAACCTGCACATAATTGTCACTTGAGAGAGATTCTGCACCTCCAACCTCTGTAGGTGTATTAAACCCCCCAAAATAAGTGTATTTGCCGGGCCAGTGTGAACCAGCACCCATGTTGGGCAAGTTGCTAAAGACCCCCCACATTGAGCTCTATATGGCATGTAGATTTGGTGATAGTGCAAGTCGTTTTGCATGGTTGATTGATATTTTGTAGAAAAAAAATTTTCATTTTTTTTAAATTATTGCACAGAAAGATGGTGTAACCTAAAAACAATGTCAAATGTTTTCTGTGGATGAAGGTTACACATTTTAATTTAGCTTGGTGGCTGAACTATTGGCAGCACAATGTTTCAATGGTGTCAAAAAATTTGTTTATGATGTGTTTCTGTTTTTGGTGTGTTTTGTTGCTTAGCAGGTTATGACAAAGGGAGCTTGGTGAGTTAGTTTCTGAGATTATACTTTGTATTTCAGCTGCTTAATGAAAACTCTTCATGAACTTTGTGAATCACGTTTTTGTAAGGAAATTGGCAAGAAGATTGATTGGGAATGAAGGGATGAGGTTAGGAGGAGTATATTTGAAGCAGGTTGAAGAGGAACTCCAACGGCTTTTTTGGTGATGAAGAAAAAGCTAAGTGGTTAGACATTTTGAAGATTCAAAATGTGTGTAAGATTTGGATTTTGGGAGTGGTAATTTGTTAAGAATAAGACTTCATTAGGACTGCTAGATCGGAAGCACCTTGACAATTGAATTTTCGCTGTCAAGAATCAAGAAAAGGTCTAGAGGTCTAATATGTTTTTTCTATAAAGACTAACACAAGGGAGATGATGATTGTGTCAAGGGTTTCTGGATTGGTTGTGTGACAGTTCATGTGTGATAACTTTGGGGAACTTGAGATGATGAATGCGCAATCTGTTCCATCCTAGAGAGAAAATACTTGTTGCATTTGTGGGAGCTTTGGGGTTTTTGGGAAGGGGATACTGGAAAATAGAATATATTACCTTGACTGATCCCACCCTGAATCTTTGTCCAGTTTTTGAGAGGAATCATGTGAAGTTGTTGAATCACTCTCTGTGGGGTTTTTGTTGTTGGGTATGGGTTGCCAATCCTATGAAACAACCTATTGACTCCCAAAGAGGAAATCAAGAGTGAAATTGATCCTTTGTGGTCCATAGAAATAAGACCACAGAATGTAGATGTCTACAAGGGTTTTGATAAAAAAAAAGTAATACTTAAAATAAATCTATCCATCTCTATAAAACCTCAGTGATATGCACCAATCTCTGTATGCTTAGCAATTGGGATTTATACAATGGTGAAAGTATTTCCCCTTGTTTTTGGCGACAATGGATAGTAAGCTAGTCAATCACAAAGTTTTCTTCTTTCTTCACCATGTATCTACGTTTTTACAACATTTTAACGATGTGTTCAAAATTAAGTGATAACTAAATAATTACAGTCATTGATATGATGTTGTCATGACATTATAACACAATGTTTGATGATTATAGTGTGTTACAATGTAATCACAACATCACATCAATGATTGTATCAATATTTAGTTCGCACTTAACTTTGAACACATTGTTAAAGTGTTATGAAATCACTAAACCTTGTATAGGGCAAGTTTGTGATTAGTAATGATGGGTATTTTCACTAGTCTCCATAGAATTCTTGTGAGGTGCCAACAAAACATATAAACACCATTAAATTTTTGGGTCATATAGGTTTAAACCAATGTTGGACTAGTATATAGGTTGCACTTGGGTATCAACCCAAGTATCAATATGAATACAAAAATACCTAACTAATTGGGTATGGTTTGCTCAACATACTATGGTTGAGATCATATTGTCATGGTATGTGAAAATTGGATACTTCAACTCATACTAAATCCAATTGGTAACAACATTTTAGGTACCTTGATTTATATTCATACACAACTATTTATGAACATCAATGCCATGGTATGAATATTAACTTTTTTAAGGTGTAAGGTGTGAATTGTAAATTGTAAGCTATGTTAATCTTTATCATAGTGAGAAGCTCTTTAATGTGGGCAATGTGGTGGCTACTTTATATAATTTATCAAGTAATGGTTTTTTTTCCAAGTTGGGACCTACTTGCACAATTTTATTTTATTATTTTTTTGTTTGGCAACTCTACCGTTGATCAATGATGCATTAGTGCTGATTATAAGACCTTTTCAAATCAAAGTTGTCATAATTTTTTTTTGCTAATTATTGTATATGACTTATTAAGTGATGGGGTTTTTTTTCCAACTTGGATCTACATGTGCAAATGAATTTTATGCCTTTGATAATATCTATAATATATATTTTTTCCAACTTGGTAGCCTTAGCCTTTTATTAATGATGCATTTGTGATGATTTTGGGACATATGCAAATCAATTTTGTTGTGACTAATGTTTTGTTGATTTTTTTAAAGGGTTCATCAAGGATTTTTTCCTTTCAACTTATGCAAAAAGTTGCATATTTTTTGTGGCATCACACATTAGATCAACATATTCATATTGATATTATGTACCCCTTTGGTATCACACATTTCAATACCATGATACTCATAACATTGTGTTTGTTTACATATTGATACCACCTAGTATGAGTTTTCATATTTTCGCCCCAATACATGTATTGCCATGGTATATGAATTTCAAAAAAAGTCAAATACCCATACCAAATGGGTATGTTAAAAATCCAATACTAGTCCAACATTGGTTTTAACTTGAAAAGGGGGAGGCAAACTACACACAACAACTTAAAACGATGCTAGTCCAAAAACATAGGCATACTCTAAAGTTATATAATGTTATGCAATTGGATAAAGTTTCATAAGAATATTCAATGTCTTGGCCCCATTGGTACCTTCACCATTTGTGAGTGAGGCCTTTTAATCACCATATTAAGCCCAAAAAATGTTAAAATTTGAACTCAAAACTTTAATTTAATCTTAAACATGGGATATTTGTAAGATTTTAAATGGATTTTGGTATTTTTAATTAGTGTTAGTTCATCAAGGTGTGTATTTGGAAATTATTTTAATGTTTTACCATTAGCAAGAGGTGGGGCTTGTCACTTTTCAAAATGCCCTTTTTTTTTCTGTTTTGTTTTTGTGTGATACATGTTGGGTATCAAATTGATATACTAAAACTGAACTTTATTTTTGCACTCAATAAAACTTTCAATAACATGTTTTACCAAAATCAATTCCATTTCGCCTAGGCCCTAACTCCAATAAAACTTATTGCCTCTAACTTTACTTTATGTGCAAAGCATTTGGAGAAATTTCCTAAGTATATTTTGAAAGCACCTTTTATTCATGAACATTTCCAATTGGAGGGACCTTACACTCGAAGGTGGGGCAAGGGGGTGGAGGAGGGGGGTCAATTTATGAATACTTAAGGCCCATTAACACCAAAAGATAACAAATCATTTGTAATTTAACAATATTCACACATGTCCATGTCTATTGGTAGTTAATTGCTGCATATTACCTATGTGGCATTTTAATAATGTGTTTATCAAGTCTTGATAACATAATGTTAAAACATGCATGTGTGAAGTTAAAGTTTTTTCAAATTCTTAATTTCTCATTCATTCATTGTCCTAACAACATTATTAAACTAACAAATAAAAAACAACTATGGTAAAATAACATTTTAATGTTATCGCAATGTTTTGTTGCAAATAACCATGAAGAAATGTAAAACATCATTGCATTATTATGAAGACCTTGAAGATGTGATGGTGGCAATTTGCATGCAAACCCTTGATCGCAAGTTGGAACATATTCACATGCAATAAATTCATATATCGCGACAACAAATTCACAAGTGTTAATAATAAATTCATAAGTTAAAGTGCAAGTGAAAACACAATTAAATGCATGTAGATTAGGAAGTGGTTGAGGTTGAGGTCGAGGCAAGAACAAAATAGGTTGTAATGGCAATGATAAAAAATCTATAAGTCTTCATCAAAGGCATGGCAATTAAAAACATACATAAATGTTATCATTCATTTTTTGCAAACAAACAAAACACACAATTATGAAACAAATAATTTCCACCCACAAGCGTAAATGATTCCTATAACATGACATTGGGACAAAATTGCTAAAAAGCTACAACAAAGGACCAAAAGTAAATTTTCAAAAAACATAACAATGTGTAAAAATAAGTGAATGTTCTAACTTCTAATTATTAAAATATTTTAAACTATCACAAAGGAACTAGGAATCATACCCATTTTTGGGATTTATTGTTTGAAGATAAAATAAAGTATCGTTTATTTCATTTGACTAAGGAATTCTATGAATTTATTGAGTAATTTCAAGGAAAAAATAGTGCAATTACTCCCTTGCATACCATGGATGTCAATGTTGGAGGTGACAAAGTCCACAAACCAATACTACATACCAAGGATTTCAATGTTGAAGGTGACAAAATCCACAAACCAACACCTACACAAGAAACGCATGATGACAATGATGAATTTCAATCGCAATATAACATCAATGAATTTCAAGATCCAAATGCAAAACATTCATGGCATGCTAAAAGCTACAAGTTTTGTGGACTTATATAAAAACGTAGAACTAATGTTAGGCAGCACTTGCCAAACTCCTAAAACCAATTTTGTTAATAATCCTACAACACGTACAAATGGCAATATTGGAATCAAACAAAACCATGACAATGTTTTACCTCTTATCTTGAGCCTATAAACATAAACAACAAATTTCTTGTGGATGCAATCATGGAGAATAGTAATGTTATGCAACTTGATATTCATTATCACAATTTCAAGGAATACCTACAATATTTCAAAGCAAAGGACAAGAAAGTGCATTGAATGAGCAAGAACCTTGTGATTATTTTTTCAAACCTGAACACAGTTATGTGCCATGCATTCATCATGGATTAGGCACACATGCCTCCACTAGTTGCCATATTTAATTTTTAAAATGAAGAGGAGGATAATGTTGTAAAATGAAGACTTGGAATCACAAGAAGTAACAAAATATTTTAACTAGGATATTGATACAAAATATTGTTGATTTCAAATTTTCATCGCCCAAAAAGGATTATATTAATTATATAAAATTCTCACCCAAAAAAAATTGATTCATTTGATTTTTTTTCAATTTTGAATCTCGCAAATAATGTTTATATCACATTACCTTTTTGGTTTTGATGCATTATGCACTAGGTCAATTATTCAAGAATCAAAGAAAATAAAAATGGAGGCATTTTTTCAACCTTGTTTATGAATTTGTGGTCCTTGGTTCCCTAAGTATTATTTTAATGTAAGGTTTTGATTGACGCTTAAATTTTTCCCTATTTGTGAAGCAAACTCGTTTATTTGATTAGCTTGATCATCAAATTATTTCATGCCACCATTTTTTAATTCAACCACATTTTCTACTCGCAACTAAAACATCAACTCATCAATGTTTGCATCCTTACCATTTAGGATCACATTGTGTAAGATACAACAATAGACAATTACATAAAGGAGAAATAACACATTCAAATTGAATTTGATCATCATCTTTCAAAAAGGTTTTTTTTAAGCTACATCAACTACAACTTTGGAAGGAGAGAATTGTTTGTTGTACAAAGCTTTTAGAATTGAATGTTTGATAGTTGTTTACTTATATGGTACCATTAACCATGTGGTACCATCAACCACAAAAACAACAAATAACCTTTGTCCCCAATCACACATGGCTTGAAACCTTCATGTGACTTATGCTCATTGAACAAATATCCCCACATAGCTTTGTGGTAAATTGAAAATAGATGCAAAACTCTTGTATTGTTCATAAACAACATCCCCAAAAAAATGTCAATTAATTTCTTCATGTAATCAATAATGGCCTACAACTACATATTATATCCTTTCAACTTGAAGGAATAATATTCTACTACAAAAACATGAATTTTCAACTTTTAGATGTGGGTATGAGTTGTGTCAATGTTGTTTTGAATACTTAACAAACTTGACAAGTCCTTGAATCCTTCCATGATCTATAACATATTATCACCAAATTTGATTCTTGAATATCTAAGTCATTGCATGTACAAATTCCTTAAGCATTAAATGCAATGTTGATTTCCCAAAAAAAATTTATTACACTATAAGTATTCACATGCATGAACTAATTTAAACAATACAGTGCTACCCTAATGTTCACTAGAATCGTGAACCTATAATTTTTATATTATTTTTCCATTTGATATTTCATTTTTTTGGTCAATTGTCTAGTAAAAGACCTATTGACCCAAAAATGTTTGATCCATCTTTTATCATTGATTACATCATAAGAAATCATGAGTATTGTGCCCTCAATCTTGCTTTAACCTAATCACCAAACTCTTGGCTCAACAACAATTTAGAAACATAAAAGATTTTGTAACTATGCAATATCAAATAATTCAACATGTTTGAAACACAAACTTGTTACTATTGCCATCAAAAGGAACATCACAAATTTATAAGCTTTGTGGGTTTGTTTGAAATCCATGCAAAATCTATTATTTCATAAGTTTGTATCATTTGAACACTAATGTCATGCATTATTTAAACACAGAAATCATGTGCATGACTTTCGTGTGTAAATAATACAAATACATGCAACATTGGTGTCTAAACAATATGAATAGTCATTCATGTTTAAATAATGCACATGACATTGATGTTCAAACAATACAAGTAGATGAATGACATTCATGTCTATTCCATACGAACTTATGAAAAGCAAAATTTGCATGACTATTATGGCCAAATTGTGACCCACAAAGTTTGTGATGAAGTGACTATAATGCATCTATAAAATCAACAAAATTGTATGCAGATTCCCTATTAAAATGATCAAATACCAACAAATTTTGTGTTTGGATTACAATTTGAACAAATTGTGCAAGCAAAACAATTTTAAATGGCTTCATGAAATATGTAGACTAAATGACATAAAACACAAAAAACCTTACAAGGAAAAATATATACAAAGAAGTTAGAACAAAAAAAAGAAGTAATTGAATTCAAAACAAAAAGTAAAGGATGAAAAATTTGGAAATGTTGCACAAGTTATTCTACAAATGAAAGTGGATGCCACAACAAAAGAAACATGCAACAAAAAAGACACCACAATAATGGAAATGCACAATAGTTCGAAGATATCACAAATTGAAAAAAACAAGAAATGACATGTGCATTGAAGAAAAAATCAATAAGTAAAAAATTGGAAAAAATGATTCTTGTGCAAAAATAAGTTAACATTGAAATTGTGGTTACATATTTGCTATCACCATGAAATCTAATGAGTAGGGTTAGCAGGTCAAAAGGTATGTGTAATCATGCACACATTATGTGAACAAAGATATTCTTACAACTATTATTGTAGGTTTAATAACTAGTTCACAATGTGAAAAGGTTCAAATGACAATCCTTATATATGTTAAGGCCTATCACAAAGGTCTAACCTATTGTTTGGTGTGAATAAATTTTTATACATGTGTAAGATTTTTGCCACTATTGAAAAGTAGGTGAAAACCCTTTCCTCTTGCACCCTGGATATGTGTATGTTCTAAGTTTATGAAAATGTTTGCATCATGTTTTGGTATGGGTAAAGCTCATGGGTGAAGACATTCTCAAAATGTGGAACTAGTTTCGACTCTTGATTTCCCAAGCATAAAACATGAAAGACTCTCTATTGAAATGGTGGAAAGTTTACATGTGATTGGTCAATAAGGTCTTTCAATTGATGAATGAATATTTTGTGCAAGGAAACATTTTCAAATACAAAGAAAAACATTTGAATGTTTTATGTGTAAAATAAGTTCAAGGCTACATGATTTACTAAAATTGGACCCACCCTAGATTCTACTCACATGAAATGATCGCCTTTCATGGAGGTAAAAAATTATTGCATAAAATGCCAACTATTTAAGGATGAAATTTTGACATATAATTTATTTTTAATTAAATTACAAAAATGAGCATAGGTTTTTATGTTGGTGTGAAATTTCATGGGCCACGATTTGGCAATAATAATCATGCAAAATTTGTTTTCCATAAGTTTGTATGGAATAGACATGGATGTCAATCACTTGTATTGTTTAAAAATTGATATTGTGCACATTGTTTAGACATGAATGTCATATGCTTATTCATATTATTTTCATCAGTAAAAAACATGGGTCAAATTCACCAATTCATTTCACTAGGAGGCCAAAAAGTGAAATGGGTTCATTGGTTAATGTTTTGGCCTAATGCAATTTCACCATGGGTGAAATAATTTATGCCTATTCCATTAAAGTTTTTTTTGTTACTTCAAATTCCTTATAAATTAATAAAATATATTTTAATAAAAATATTGAATGTAAATATTTATTAATTTATCAAGAAATTTGGTACTCATATAATTTTAAAACCACGTTATACTTTGTATTAAATTTACTTTCATTACTAAAAAGACCTTTCCAAAAAATTTAATGAAAATATTATTCAAAATAAACCTTAATGCAATTTATGAAACTAGAAAATTATATGTGTATCAACTAATAATAAAATAGTTTATGTATAATGTCAATATTTTACATAATGTTAAAGTTACATGATAAAATCATTTAAACCTTAATCAAAATAATTCACTATAAGGTTCATTTTTGTGTTATTCAAATTATTGTAAAAATAGATTCAAATAAATAATCTCACCTATTAATTTCTAATTTATGAATTTATTAAAATTTTAGATTTATTTATCAAAACCTTTGGTCGTACAATTTGAAAAAAAGGTTATATTTTATACTAAAGACCATTTTATAAAATGAAAATACCTTTAAAAGTATGAAAATTTATTATTCGTAATAAAATTCAATAACATGCATGATATTGAAAAAAATACGAATTTTAAATTTTAAATAATTTATGAAAAACTATATAATACTTAAAAATAAACATAATATTATGAATTTAACAACTTAAATATGAAACTATTAATTTTTTCTATTAAATGATTATAATTAACATTATACAAATAATTATTGATTAAATTTATGCCTAAAATGTGTGGAGATGGAATAATACATTATATATTATCATCAACAATCAAATATTTTCTAAAAATCAAATCAATGTTGTTTTAAAATAAGCTTATTCACAAATTATGTTATTTGAGTGATTTTGTTTTTCAAAAAATATTCGTAAATGTATTAAATTTTAAAATCAAATTAATTTTCAATCAAATTATTTATTTATTTTCTTAAATTTTTGTGTGGAAATATTGGAAAAATATATGAAGTGAATTTTTGGGGGGAAAAACATGAAAAAGATAATAATGATAGAAAAATCTTCAAACAACCATTGTTGAAATGTATAAAATTGCAAGGTTAAAATGTTTTTTTGGTCAAATTCAATAATAAGATATATTAAAAAAATATTTGTATATTTTGAAAAACTCTTTTAAAATGAAATTTACATTTTTTATTTGGAAAAATATTAAGAAGATAATAATGGTTTTTGAAAAAAATTCAATACATCACTAGTGAAATTTATTAAATGGCAAATCCAAATGCATTTTTAGTCAAATTAAATGGTTTTTGAAAAAATAAATATATAAAAAATATGTACACCTTTGATAAATCTTTTTAAATGAAATTAAATTTTCTCATTTGGACACAATATGAATAAATAATAATAATTAAAGTTGATTTTTACAAAACATTTGAAATAAACAACATAATAAATACAATCATCACCCCATTTGTTTTATATCAAATGAAGTGGTTGGATGGGAATGGGGTATCACCTTGAAGTCCAAGTTTCAAACCTCATGGTTAATGGTGCATATATGAAAATGATATTTTTGTTAATAATATAAATTTAGAATTTGAATTCATAAAGTTATTTGTAAAGTAAGGAAAACACAACACTAAAACCTGGAGTTTGAACAAACAAGGGGTGGGATGGGTAAAAAACCTGCAAAAAAAAAAAAAAAAAAAAATTTAACAAAGGGGGAAAATTAAAAAAATTTTTATTTTTTTTTTTTATTTAATTTATATTATTTATTA
>Ga0116227_10016137_pt1 | contig 10832 bp, 6 predicted proteins | sample S1TSphgellanicum_FD_89693 | JGI IMG/M metagenome (GOLD analysis project Ga0116227, IMG submission 89693) | Host-associated microbial communities from peat moss isolated from Minnesota, USA - S1T2_Fb - Sphagnum magellanicum MG | ecosystem: Host-associated > Plants > Peat moss > Unclassified...
AAAAAAAAAAACAGAACAAAACCAAACAAACAAACAAACTCTAGTGTCTATCATTGCCGTTGTTGTTGCCCAGAACATTCACGAACGAATAAATTGCCTTGCACTCCAAGACAAAGAAGAGAGAGAGAGAGAAAGAGAGACAGGGCGGATCGCGAAAGTCAAAGAGGTGATGAGGAAGACAACAAGCTGTAGATTCCAGACATCCTCATTTCTTCCTGTTTTCCTTCCCTTCTCTTGCGGAGAGTGGAAACCCTTCCCATCCCACCTCTTCTTTCCTAAAGGCCATCACCAATCTATCACCCCAAGGCTCAAACTATGTTACCACTCCAAAAGCTTAGAAATTTACTAGAATGGTTTAGGGTTTAAGCACTCAAGATTCAAGAACTTTCAGCTACAATTTACCAAGCTCTTGCAGCTAGTGGAATCACGGGTGTTAGAAGTTCTCTATTTTAGTTTCTTTAAGGGTCACAAGACTTGCAGATCATAATTCACAATGCTGAAACAATGACTCATTGATTTGTTTTTGTCCATTGAAAAAACTTCATCATTGAACAACAAACTACAGCTACCGACATACACATGCGATTATGGGTATCGGGATTTGACACTTGTTGTACTACTTCAATCGTTATTGATCGAGTACAAGGTGCACTGTGATTTTGGGTTTATGAAGCTACTGCAAGACTTGTTTAGGCATGTGAACAACCTTTCTAAATTATGTATTGTGTAAGTTCTATCTTTTCGAATTGATATTTAGTTTCCTAGATTTGAACTTCGTGTGTTGATCAGGTTTTTTGGCTTTGTGATTTAATGTTCAATTGTTAATTGAATTCATTAGTTTTTGGTTTGCAAATTACTGTTTGATTTTGCGGGTTCATGCATTCTCCTAGTTTTTCGTGTGTTTGGATTCATTGGTTTTTGGCTTCATGAATTAATACTCAATAGTCTAGTTTTGTTAACCTTTGAATTTGTGTTTTGTTGAGGTTTTCTAACTTTGTAGGTTCTTGAGGTTTTTCTCGTTTTACTAGTGGTGGTGGGTGTTAGTGGTAATTACAAGGTGCATTTGGATTTTCTTTCTTTTGTTTTGGGCGTTCAAATTAGTGGTGGGTGTTGGTTGGTCATGGCAAGTTGTGATTTTTTGCAATGTGGTTTGATGTTTTTGCTTAAGCCCCCCAATTTTAAGTTCAAATACTTCTATAGCTCATAAAACTCCAATGATGGCACTTCTTTATTTACATATGATATGGCTTCCAACAGCAAAGGTGAGGCTCATTCTATGCATCAACTTGCTATTTGAAAATTAAACAACTTGTCATTACCATTGAAATACTTGTGATTTGTTTGAGTCCTTCAAATGAGTTTCCAATAGAATCTTTTAATGTTGATTCCACAAAAAAGGTCGTGAAAGTTTTGGATCAAAATTTGTCACCACCAAAAATCAATAAAACCCGGGCTTATGAATCAAAAAGAAAGTTTCAAGTTTCTTAGGCAACCAAGTTGCCTTGGGTTGACTTGCAGGTGGAGTCTATTGGTTTTGTGCACATTGTAAATTACAAAAATTGCTCAAAGATTAAACATAAAAACAAACTTTTGATTCTAAAATGGTATTCATTGCATAAACATGTCAGTCAAAGGAAAATTAACAAACCTATGAAAGGGGTGAAGAAAGGGGAATGGTATATCAATAATGATTGTAAGCACAATAGAAATCAAAGCATGTATGCTTCTAAAGGGCAAGAATCTATTTTGCAGCAAGTTTTTAATGGGTTGGTTGGTGAAAAACATAAGAAATTAATCCAATTTGCTACATTGTTTCACACTTGGTTACATTTTGTTTTTCAAGGGACTAGCTCAAGTGTTATTTGACAAATTTCTAATGCTTGGACTCCACATTCCATTGGGGTTCATTATATGGCCCATAAAACCAATCTAACAATCCAAACTTTGTTACACTTGCAAATGGTTATCAAACTTGAAGATTTGTTTTATACCTTGTACAACTATTTTTTCAATAGCTTTAAAAGGCATTTGGAATTCACAAAGCTTGCAAAGCTTATGGAAACCAAAAGGGCTAAGATTTTGAAAAATGTAAGAACCCATTGGATTTTTATGTTATCACCTACTTGACATGTTATGGTAGAATATAGAATTTTGCTAATGAAGATGACCTTTGATGCACCTACTAATGAAAAGGAAAAGGCAAACTTTGATCTTTTTTATGATGTGTAGATTTTATTAGGGCTTCTTCACATTCTACCATTGCTGCAATCAATTCACAATCTGATTAAGTTTAGCCAATTGCAAAACATTTTCATTAGTGATTTTGTGATAGCAACAAAAGTGTGTCAAGGGGAGATTTATGAATTATACATAGACTTGAACACAAGGTTCAAATCTAATGCTTTTGAGAGTTATTAAACTTTGTTGAATGTTAAACATGATTCCATAATCATGTGCAATGGATGATAGATTTGAACACGAGCATAGAGCATTTGGCATTTGATGTGAACCAACAACACATTTGGGTTATTCATTTGAATCTACACAATAATGAATTTTTTTATGTCACAAAGGAGGTTTATGCTACAATCATCACACAAGTGGAAGCAAGATGCAAGATAAAATATCCCCCTTATCATTTTGTCTATTTCAACTTTATCCATTGAATAATTTGAATTTTGGAATTTGTTTTGTTGCATTGAATTGAATGTGACAATTTGAGTTTATAGGGGCTACTAACTTCCTTGTTGCATAATTACAAGGGAGATTCCTTGCTCATGGAATCATGGATAGTCTAGTTGTGGTATACCCACAATATGAGTTGCAATTTGATGTTAAAAAAAGTTTAGGAAGCACTTGGATGTGATTAAGACAACTTTTTGCCACCCCTAGAAACTAATTGTTAATGATACTTGGGTGCTTAAGGTTCTATCAGTCGTATCCTTTGACATTCAACAATTTATGTTCAGGTTGGCCATGAAATCAAATGTTTGTACAACCACGGTTAAGCCTCTCAATGTGAATCATTTGACACAATTTTGGCACATTCTTTCAACATCCAAAGTACTTGCTTATGCATTTTTTGAATATTTCAAGTTGGCTGAGATTGCCATGGTACAAATGTTTGGTAGTGTAGAGGATGAGTGGTGCTTCAATTCTTTGGCATTTTGCAAATCCAAATTATGCAATAGACTCTCTACCAACCCAAGTTTAATGGTCAGAATGTTTTCCCAAAAGTTCTATACTCTTCATAATTTCCTATATGCTTCTGCATATGAGGAATGGCGAGTAGAACATTCTCAATATGGTGTGGGAGTTTAGATTTAATGCTCTTAATTTTGGGTAAATCAATTTACCCAATTTTAATCCACTACATTTTGTATTGGTTGGTTTTTTAGTTTTTTTTTGGGTAAGTGAAGTTGGTGATCCAAATGGATATCACTTCTTATTCGACCTTATTTGTTGCTCTTCTATTGTAATTTGTGACTCGAAGGTGGTTTTGTATTGAACTAAATTTATTTGTTTTTGTAGACAAGACACTTGTGCTATAGTGGGCAGTTTAAATCAGTTCAAAAGTTGAAATCAGCCCCAAGGGCTTTAGAAACTTGGTCATTAGAAATACTGCTCAAACAAGCTCTCAAATCAGGAGCAAAACATGGACTTTTCTTCTACTCTGAAGTTCCTGAAACTCTTCTTCAAGCTCCTGCAACTTTTGTCTATATACCCTCTTTTTTGTCTTCCAGAATATGTTTGTAGATTGGGCAAGCATTTTCAGTTGTGAGAACTCATGAAGAGAATAATATGAGAGAGAGAGAGAGATGATTGAAGTGTGATGATGATGATGATCTCTAAGACTGCAATTGTCAATACTCTTTTGTTCTTCCAGAATGTTTGGAGATCATTTGGTGAGCACTTTTCAGTTGTGAGTTTATAAGAGAATTATATAAGATGGAGAGATGATTGAGGTGCGATCATGATCTGCTATTCTGGAATTGTCAATCCTCTTTTGTAGATTTAGTGAAGCATTTTCAGCTGAGTTCATAAGAGAATATGAGAGAGAAAACAAGTGTGATGATGATGAGTTTTGTACACAAAATTTTTAACATTGTTTCAATCTTTTTACTACAATACATGGAGATGCAGGAATTGGGTATCTGACGGTTCTTGAGAATCCGTACATGAAATGCCAGAGATTGGGTACAGGACAGTGCTTGAGAATATCCCTCAAGAGGGAAATGTTGAATTTCAACTCCTGTCTTTAAAAGTGTGCTTCTTGGTCTACTACATCCTTCTGGTCAGTATCCTTCATTCTGCAGCTTCATTTCAGCACAGATTTTTATTTTTTCTCGACATGGTTTTTCTCAGCTGTTCTTCAGAAGTTCACTAGAGAGAGAATTGAATCTCAAATAGATATGAGCTCTCAGCAGAAATGGAGGAATCTTTGTGCAGACTTTGCATTTCAAATTCATGTAATTGAATCTGCAGCAGAAGAGGAGCAAGTCTGCAGTTGAGGTGTAGTAGCATTTTCCTGCACATTATGCACGTCTATGGTAGTAAGTAAGCTCCAAACCAATATTGCAGGATGCAGATCCATTGAGACACATACTGCAGTCTGCATCCCAAATTCTTTCATTCAATTCAGGTCTAGGGAATACAGACCCGAAATAGACAGTAGACCCAAGTCTCCAGAAATCCATCCATCAACCAGTTCAACTCAGGCTGTCTGACAAATGAATGAGATGCTGGATATTGAACTGCAATATTTGTGGATTATTTTTTGGTCTCTCTGCTTCTTTTCATATTGCCTCGTTACCTGAAGGTTTTCCCTCAGTTTTGTGTGCTGTAGGTTACAATGGCTGATCAGGTTTGTGTTTGCAGAATCAGAAAAGCTCACAAGGCAAAAACCGCATCCACCAAAACCTTGCAACAAGAGTTACAATTCAATGTTCTATGATTAGATGGTGCTTTGATCACAAACTTTTTAACTAGTTGATTTGTTAGGAATTATTGATTAATCACAAATTTATTTTATTGTCATAACTAGTGTTCATGGTTCTCATTAGGATCCTCTATTCTTAGACCGATTTTCACAATGGAAGTTGAGTAGTATCACATCTGGTGATAACCAGCTAGAGAATTGGATCAATGATTCTTATCTAAGTGAGAACCAGGTTATTGAGAATTGATTCCTTTGTTTTTTTAAAAAAAGTTTTCAAAACCGGGCTGATTCTAGGAGAGAACCAAAATCTAATTCTCAAGGCAATAACTAAAATGCATGATCTGTTTATGTTAAATTATGTTAATTTAGGTTTTGATTTAAGTTAGTTTAGTGAGGAGGAGCAAGAAGCATTGAAAGGCGCCATTCCAACATATAAAAACCCCATTGTGTTCTTAGTTGCTCTATTACATTGTTTGGTTGGTGTTCTTTCATGTTGCTAATGGCTATTTCGGTCATTGATTCATCATATTGCTTGATTGCCCTTTGCATTGTTTGGTCACTATTTCATGTGTTGTGTTGTTTACTATTTTGCTATATCATGTTGCATGGTTGTTCCTTCGGTGTGTTGCTAGTGCTACTCCATCATAGTGTTGCACTAGTTGTTTGGCTATTACTCCATCATCACGTTGTTGGTTATGCACCATCACATTGATGGTGTTGTGTTGTCATGTTTTCGGTGCTACCTTGTTGCACTATTGGTATTACTTCGTCAAAATTAACTAATTTGATATTCGGATGGTGAAAACTAAATAAGAAAATTGATTATCACCACATTTGTGAAAACCATAGTGTTTGAAAATTGGTTTGATTTTTAAAAAATTATTGTAATACCATAATTGACTCCCATAAAGTTTTTTTTTTTAAAATTTAAGGAACTAAGTTGATTTTCTTGAATGTTGGTAATTGAAACAAACGATTCTCATCACAAAAAAAAAAAAAAAATCATCAACAATGTGTAGAACTGAAATGTGAAAGTTAGAAGCTTTGAAAGTAGGAGGTGTCCAAAGAAAAGAAAAAAGAAACACATCTTGTAAGGTGAAAAAACTTTTTTTTTCCTTGTTATTTTTTCATTACTCCTTTTGTTTTGCATTTCAAAGATGATTTCTAAAGCTTGAAGTATCACTCCCATAACATTTTAAATCACTCAAAATGAAGCACAAATGACCAAGATCTAAAGAAGTGTTCCATGATAACGTAGTGATCGGTGATAGGCAATTCTACCCCTGGGGCCAATAACATAAAAGTGCAAGTGATGAATAAGCAGTGGACTCCGCGCAAATCTATCCATGAAGGAAGGTAGTTTGTTGGCTTTGCCTACCAAGGCAAGGATATTGTGTTTAGATTCATCATAGAGTATAGTAGCTTAAGGGATTTTGGCCCCCCAGGTAATAGGTCTATTTTTATATGAGGATTTTTGAAAGATGATATTTTGGCTTGTGTTGAAACTTGAAATTAGTTACAAAGTTTTAATATCTTGAAGGATTTTGGTTTCTTTTAGAAGATTTTTTTGAAGATTATATTTTTGCTTTGTGAAATATTTGAGTTTTCATAATTCTTCTTTTGCCTTAAGATACTTTTAAATGTAGATGGCGATGCCACAGTGTGACATACCCCTTGTTTCATAATGTTCCACCTATTGTGGGAAAGTTATTGAATATTGAACAATTTTTTCACTGAAATTTTATTTAAATCAAAGCTGAAAAATTATAAGGGAATTTGGGCATGCTCTTGATATTGTTGGAAACCCTCATTGAAATAGGATTTAATGAAAGTGATTCAGAAAACTTTAGACCTAAGCTAGTGAAGATACTGAATATTGAGTTTTTCTATTATTGAAAATTCAATTAAATTACAAAAAATGGTTTTGGAAGGAAAAATTAGTTAGATAACCAATTTACACTTGGGTCAGTAGCATAGGCTACATTAATTATGGTTACTGATGAAAATAATGGGAAAATCTAATTTGGCTATCTCCTTCATAATTAACAATAGAAAGTGGTTGTTTGGACTCAATATTCTTTTGTCAATTTTGTGATGTAGCTAGAGTGGTGACTGTTTATAAAAAAAATTTAAGAAAATTTAATGCTAATATTTTGGCTACCTACTTGAATACTTGAAGCATGTATAGGACTCATGTGATTATTCTTCAACTTTTTTCAAATTTTTCCAATTAAAAACATATGAAATCAATTCATGTTAGCATTGTTTAATCCACATTTTAGCAATTTTTTTCCAATAAAAAAAGGCTAGTTAGACCTTATTGTGGGGTTATTTATGGCAAAATTTTATTTGTTTTTCAACTTCATTTCCTTTGTACAAGTAGAAATAAAATATTGAAAGTCAAAATTTGGCAAAAGACTCCCCATAAAGAAACTTTGGACTCATCCTATGACCCATTTGCCATGTTGTTTTTTTTTGGCCTATTTCTCTTTTATGCAATGGACTTTTAGTGGACGCCTTGTCCACATTTTATAATTTGCCTTTTATCTTTTTTTTGAAAGTTCCAAATACTTGTGACATTATTTTAAATAAACAATAGAAGAAAGATAGGTGCATAAAGAAGAAAATCAAACAATTTTTGGGAACAACTTATGTGTAGTTCCTAATCATAAATGTACAAAGAAATTTGGTTTGGGGTAGATGGTGGGGACAATAGACCCAAAAACAAAAAAAGGAGGTAAAAAAGAAGTCCTAGACAACTTGGTTGCTACACATGTGCATTTCCTTGCCAAATGTCACAAACACAAGCAAACACTTAAAAAGAGGAAACAAGTTTGAAAAAATATGAAACTCTATTCACAAGCATGGGTAATGCATGCAAAGTGTTCCCCATGAAGGTCACACACCACATGGTTTCTTGGACTACTTACCATGATTTAGGGTTTGTAGAACAAAGCCAAAATCTTCTTTTACAAGTGTTCTTCAACTAGGTAGTCTTGGAAAGTGGACCTAATGGGTAAATCTTTTACAAATAAGCAAAAGGTTCAAGAATCTACCAAGTTAGGATATCATTTGATAGGCAAAATCCAACTAGGTATTATATTACATGGAGGTGCCATTTTGTGTAAGACATTGGGACCTACAACATTGCAATTCTCACTTGTATTTGGGTGGACATTCAATTGCAACCTTTCTCCCTTGACTAGTTAACCAAACCCATCACAAAATTCCATGTTTTCCAAGCCATCTTTATCCTTCTTATACTCACCACACACACACAAAAGTTGTCTTTGTTGAAGGCAAATCTAAATGGGTTGACCCATAAGGTTTGCTTTGCACTTTTGAAGCTTTTTTTCAGTTGAGGGGAAAAATCATAAATTGAGTTAAGGTTTTGTTTTAGTTTAATGGTTGTAATATATTTGAGCCATTTAGTGTGCCCTAGCTTAGGGTCAAATTTCACATGGAAATAATGAATAAATTATTTTTTCTCGAGAAATAATTAGTTTTTTTTATAAATTCAAAATTATTATTTGCTTTCATGATCTATTATGATATTGCCATATGAAAAGTTATTCAGATTGTAGCTTGAAATAGTTGTGATGGTTCACAACACCTTAGTTTCACATTTTCATGAAAATTTATTTCATTATTTTGAAGATTATTTAATGAAAAAACTAACCCTAAGGTGAAATATTTGATTAAAATATTTCTCTTGCCAAAGGTGTGATATTCCCATCAAAGATTATCACAACATTCATCAACAAAAAAAAAAGGGTTAAAAAGTTCACTTGACCATGATTATTGAACATTTAATCCAATTCAGGCCATTGCAATTTACAAGCTTTTATGTCTACTTTTGAAAAACTTTCGTTCACAATTCAAAAGCCAATAAATATTATTTTTTGAATTCACCTTCTATCCCATAATTATCTATTTATGAAGGAAGGTTGTTTGTTTGTTTGTTTTGTATGTTTTGTTTGCTTGTCATGCTAAGAACTCCCAATACATTAGCACCTTTTGACTTGCTCTTTATGTCGTTGGAAAGCTCTCATTGAGTAGGGATGCACCAAGTTGATTTCATAATGTTTCAACCCTACCTACGCTGGAGAAGTTATTGAATATTGAATTAAATTTTCACTAAAATTCATCTAAATCAAAACTAAAAAATTATATGAAAATTTGGTCATACTCTTCAGAAAGCCCTTGGTGAGTATAGGGATTTAATGAAGCTGATTTGGAAAATTTTGAACCTAAGTAAGTTGTTGCAAGAGATATTGAAATTTGCGTAATTTTTTTGTCATTGGAAATTCAATTAAATTTCAAAAACTAGATTTTTCGAAGAAAAAATTAATTGGACAACCTAGTTGACACTTGGACCATCCGCACATGCTACTCTAGTGTTAGTTTGTGTGATAAAATGGGCCCAAAAATCAACAAACTTGTTGGAGCCCCCCCCCCCAAAACATACCCTAAACCCTAAACCCAATTGCAATGGGTTGGTTAGGTTTATTATTATTTTTACAATGTTTGCTTTTGGGAAAGATCAGAATGGCCAAGGTAATAAATAAATAAATAAATAAATATTTGAGGACCCATTTCTTCTATTTATGGTTAGGAAGAAAGACTTGCAAGCTATTTTGCCATTGAAGAAGATACCCAGGCTTACTCTTCTTCATAAATAGAAAAATGAATGAAGATGCTGAGCCCTATGGTCACAATGATTTAGCCCAGGTCCCTTGCATGATTCCCTCCCTTGTTTTGTTTGTTTGTTTGTTGTTTTTTCTATTTTAGGAGGCCTGGAGTGCCTGGGGTTGGCAAGGGGGCGTTAATGGAAGAAGAAGAAGAAGAACATGGCCATTGTTGGTTGAAGGACAAGGTGTTAGGGTTTTTTAGGGTTTACCCTAGTAACTTTTTGCTACATAACCGAAGCAAATTACCTTACTAGATACCCACTTAATTTTTTTGAAAATAAAAAATCCTTATTAGGTATCACTAATTAAATTTTTTTTTTGAAAATAATAAAACCTTAGTAGGACCACTTAAATTTGTTTAGGATTATATACCCTATTTTGGGTCGGTGACAATAGTTTTAAGTTTTTAGCAAGGTTCGTAAACTAGGGCTGCAATTGCTAGGAAATGAAAAAATATATGTCAAAAAGAGAACAAACAAAAAGGGAAGTCGATAGCTTTCAACTAAACTTTTTGGCCGTCAACCCCTTCTCTCTCAAGCCTCTTTTTGGACAAGTCACTACTCACAAGCAATTTGAAAGGCCCCCCAAAAAGGAAAAAAAAAAAAGATTTTTGACCATCAAAAAGAAGTGCAATCAAAACAAAAGGGTTTGTTGCATGGAAAAAGGGTGAAGAAAATAGTCCAGTAAAAAAAATTATAATAAAATGGTACCCATGAAGAAGGGCAATGGTGAACAACACATTTGTTGATGCCTTCACCTTCTTGAGTAAGGTCTCTTAAATCAAGTTGGGAAATGTTAAATTTTAATGTCCTTAGTTTAGATCAACTTTTGAGAAGTTCAAATTCGTAGTTCATTTTTGTTGATTGGCCTTGCCCTACCAAGGCAAGAATAATTGTGTTTAGTTATATTCATTATAGAGTATACCTAGTAGCTTAATAAGGGACTAGTGTGAACCCTGTGCATAATGCACAGGTGTGTTATTTCAACAATGTTTGGTTGATGTCTTTTCAAACAACTGTCTGTGGCCACTGTCTATCCGGAGTCATTGTCAAAGACTGAGTGAATTAATATATATGATTTTGGCCACTAGGGTAAAAATAATAGGTCTATTTTTTATATGAGGATTTTTTGAAAGATGATATTTTGGCTTGTGTTGAAACTTGAGATTAGTTATAATAGAGTTATAATAATATTATCTTGAA
>Ga0116227_10016138_pt1 | contig 10832 bp, 12 predicted proteins | sample S1TSphgellanicum_FD_89693 | JGI IMG/M metagenome (GOLD analysis project Ga0116227, IMG submission 89693) | Host-associated microbial communities from peat moss isolated from Minnesota, USA - S1T2_Fb - Sphagnum magellanicum MG | ecosystem: Host-associated > Plants > Peat moss > Unclassified...
CGCCAGCCACCGCCGTAGCGCACCCAGACATGCGGCGCCCAGTAATAGCCGGCGCGTCCCGGGCCCCAGTAGCCGGCGTGCCAGATGTGAACGCCGCCTTCCCAGTTCCAATACCCAGGAAACCAAATGTATCCCGGTGCCGGCGCAACGCCGACGACTTCCACTTGAGGCGCAGGCGGGGCAACTGTCACCACGGCCGCGCCGCGGTAGTAGCCTGGCGCCGGTGCGACGATGCAGCCGCTCAACAGCGAGGCCGACAATATGGCCCCGACCGCGAGAATTTTGACCGCTTTGATTGAAACCATAAGGCCTCCGCAATTGTATGTGTGCTGTTTTAGGTTCAACGCACGACCGGCCATTAGGATGACGGATCGCCTGCGGCGGCACTAGCCTGCGGTTCAATACCCGTGAGTTGCCTCACATTGCTGCGTGCTAGCATGACTTCCAGATGAGTACCCCGGAAGCCTTGTATGGCGCAGTCGAGGCCGGCGGCACCAAGTTCGTGTGCGCGGTGGGCAATGCGTCCGGCGACATCCTGCATGAGGCACGCATCGAGACGCGCGACCCGGCGACGACGCTTGCTCAGGTGATCCAATTTTTCGGCGCCGCAGAACTCGCGCACGGCGAGCTGAAGGCCTTTGGCGTGGCCGCCTTCGGACCGCTGGAGCTGCGCCGCGAATCGGCAACCTATGGGTTCATCACCAATACCCCGAAGCCCGGGTGGGCGAATACCGACCTGCGCGGAATCCTGCGACGCGCGTTCGCTCGGCCGATGGGGTTCGATACCGACGTCAATGGCGCGGCCCTCGCCGAGTCGCGCTGGGGAGCCGGTCGGGGGTTGGACAGTTTGGTGTATGTCACCGTCGGAACCGGCATCGGCGCGGGAGTAATCCACCACGGCCGGCCGGTGCATGGTTTGATGCATCCGGAAGTCGGACATGTCCGCGTACTGCGCCACCCAGGGGATAGGGACTTCGCAGGCATCTGCCCGTTTCATGGCGATTGCCTCGAGGGAGTGGCGGGCGGGCCGGCGATCATGGCGCGAACCGGTCGACCCTTGAGCGACGCCGACAGCGGTGATCCCATCTGGGACATCGAAGCCGATTACCTTGGGCAGCTCAGTGCGCAACTGGTGCTCATGCATTCGCCGCAGCGAATTCTCTTCGGCGGCGGCGTGATGCAGCAGCAGCGCTTGTTCACACCTATCCATGATCGCATGCTGCATTGGCTGCATGGCTACCTGCCGCAGGCCGAACTGCAGGCCGCGAATTACCTCTCGCCCCCGGGCTTGAGTAGCGCCGCGGGAATCAAAGGCGCGTTGGCGCTGGCGCTCGACGCAGCGAACACGTGATGCGTGCGCTCAAGGCTCTGTGTTGAGCGATCGTCCGTAGTCGCTCAACAAGATCTGGATGCCAATGTAACCCATGAATTCGGGCTGCCCGCCGCCGAAACCATCGATGCTGCGGCCGGCCATGAACAGCGCAATGAAGCTGCGCGTCAACTTATAGCGGCCGCCCAACCCTAAAGTCGTGGAGTGCGGCGATGCGCCGGCCGCGCGATCGTCATAGACTTCGGCATCGAGTTCCAGCCGCTCGGTCACCGAGCGGCCTACCACCAGTCCCAAGGTGCGTTCCCGCTGTCCGCGGCCGCCGACGTAAAAACCGGCCTCGAAATCCACATCCACCGGCCCGAGCTTGTGAGTGACTTCGAAAGGCAGCAGGTAGCGCGGTCCCGGCGCGGCGATTCCCTTGGCACGCGCCGAACTCGAGGTACCCGCCTCGGCTTGCGGGAATATCGATGCCTGCCAACCGTCCTCGCCCTGGTCGAGAAAGCGCCACTTGACTCCCGGATAGGCGTTGCTCCATCCGCTCTGATACGCCCGGCCGTCGCTCGATTGCAGTACGTAGGGAATTTCGTAGGTCAGCTGAATGCGATCGCCCACGCCGAAATTCAAGTCGAGCTGAGGTGTCTGGTACGCGGCCGCGTTACGCGTGATCGTTTGCATCGAAGCTATATTGATTTCCCAGTTGGCGTTCCCGGGCGTGCCCGGGTCATTGGTCAGGAATGGCGGGCCCGCCTGTGCCGCGGCGCGCTCGGGCGCCTGCAGCAGCGCGGCCATCAGGCACAAGCTAGGAATCGTGAAGAGGCCCGTTGCTCGCATCATTGTATGTAGTGAGATGACAGTGCCGCCGGTGACGATGCCGCCGGATCGTAACACCAGTTCGGAGCCGCGCGTTCGTGCAGCCGTGATGCCGCTCACGGACCCGCGCTGCGACGGCCTTCTAAAATTCGGCCCGATGCAGCCGAGATGCACCACGATTCAAAATCCAAGACTGCTGATTGCCATTGCGGGTGCCGGCGGGGCTCTCGCCGTTTATGGGCAGCCGATCGAGGCGAACGGCTACCGCTACAAAGTCATGATGTTGGACCAGACGCCCGAGTTCTTGGATGAAGACAAACCGGGCGCAACCATAAAGCGCGACTCTGGCTGGCTGCTCAGCTGGTCTGCCGCGATCAGATCGCTGAGCCGGTTTCCCTGGCCGCAACTGGCCGGCATGTACGTCGACCCCAACATTGGACGACAAGTTTGGACGGCGATTCAGGAGTACCAGAGGCATTCGCCCCGGCCGGTGCGCGACGGCGCGCTGAGGCGCTGGCGCCAGGTCTGCGGAGTATAGGTACACGCGCGACGCTGGCAGTTTGGCGCTCCATCGGGCGGCCGTTATCGTAAGATTGGTGTCATGGACTGCGCCAGTTGTCCCCAGCCTTGAGTAGACCGCCGTGCATCTGGGTGGACGCGGACGCCTGCCCCAATATCATCAAGGAAATACTATTTCGCGCCGCCAAGCGCACCGGCGTCAGCGTCACGCTGGTGGCGAACCAGCCGCTGCAGATACCCCAGATTCCAAGCCTTCGCGCCGTTCGCGTGGCATCGGGCTTCGACGTCGCGGACGGTGAAATCGTCAAGCGTGTCGCCTCGGGCGACCTGGTCGTCACTGCCGATATTCCGCTCGCCGCCGAGGTGATCGCCAAGGGCGGCGCAGCACTCAATCCGCGGGGCGAGCGCTATTCGCCCGATACCATTCGCGGCGTGCTCGGCATGCGCGACTTCATGGATACGATGCGTGCCAGCGGCAATGTCGGCGGCGGACCGCCGCCGATCACACAGGCGAATCGCAACGCGTTCGCCGGGCATCTGGATGCCTGGCTCGCGCACCGCAGGCTCCAACATGATGCGGTATGAGCACGTCGATGGGGCGACCACACCAAGCCCCGACGCTGAGCGCCACTACGTCGAATGCCGCAATTGCGGCCTCATGCAGATTCAACCACCGGTGGAGCGGCGGGACATCGTGTCGTGCAGCCGCTGTAAGACTCAATTGGAACACAGCGCCGGGAAGAGTTTGGATGCCACCTTGGCCTGTTCAACGGCGATCCTGCTGCTGCTCATACCCGCCTGGACGGCGCCATTCCTGACAGCCTCGGCGCTCGGCGCCACTCGGACCAGCTACTTGCCCATGAGTGTTTCCGTCGTGTGGAGCGACGGCTCGCCCTTGCTGGCGCTCATGGTCTTCTTGTTCGTGCTGGCATTTCCGCTGGTACGTTTCGGCGCCTTGACCGCGGTATTGCTGGCGCTGCGGCTTGAGGCTCGGCCAGCCTGGCTGGTGCCGGCCTTCCGAACCTGCAATGCGCTGCAAGCATGGGCGATGCTCGATGTGTTTCTGCTCGGCCTGATGGTGGCGTATTTCCGACTGCGATCATCCTTGGTCGTGTCGCTGGAGCCCGGTGCGATCTGCTTCATCATCGCGGGATTTCTCTCGATGGTGGCGCGAGCGACGCTCGACCGGGCACAGGTTTGGCGCGCAATAGGTCCGGACCGCCGCTCGATCCGGGCGCCGAGCATGGTGTGCTTGAGCTGCGAACTGGTGATGCCGCGCGCGGACGAAGCGAAAATATGCCCGCGCTGTCACGCGGCCGTGACCGCGCGCAAGAAGAATCCCTACCCGCGCTCCTTGGCACTTCTGTTGGCGGCGGGACTCATGTATCTGCCTGCAAATATCTATCCCATCGCCACGATTCCGATCGACTTCAAGCCTACCTCCTACACGGTGCTGGGCGGCGTGATCGACCTGGTCAAATCGCACCTGCTCGGCTTGGGCGCACTGGTGTTCACCGCCAGTTTCACGATCCCCTTGCTCAAGATGCTGGGATTGGCGTGGTGCGCCTCGTCGGCGCTGTGCGGCTCGCGTCGATTCCTGGTCGGCAAGACCCGCGTTTTTCGCGTGGTCGAGGAAATTGGACGATGGTCCATGGTGGATCCCTTGACCATCGCCTGCTTCGTGCCCGTCTTGCAGTTCAACGCACTCATTGACGGCCACGCCGAACCGGCGGTCGTGCCATTTTCCGCTGTCGTCATCTTGACGACGCTGGCCGTGCATTTCTTCGATCCGCGCAAGATGTGGGACGTGGCGGAGCAGAATCGTTGAGTACGCCGGAAAATCCCGCCAATCCTCCCGGCGATGTGCCGCAAACGAGCCGCCGCCGAACGATCTGGCCGAATCTGATTTGGGGCATCCCGCTCATCGCATTGCTGATCGTCGGCTACCTTGGCGTCAGAGCCTTGTTCAATCGCGGCGAGCTGGTGACGGTCACCTTCAGCAAAGCCGCCGGCGCAAAACCCGGCATGACCCAGGTGCTCTACCAGGGCATCGAAGCAGGCCAGTTGGTCAAGATCGAGCCGAACGCGGACGGCCGACGCCTGGACTTCATTCTGCGGCTGGTGCCTGCGGCAAAGCCCGGCTTGAATTCCAACGCGCGCTTCTGGCTCATCGGTGCCAATCCAAACTTCTCGGACCTGAGTTCGCTCAAGGCCGTGGTCACGGGCATCGCCATTGGCTATGCGCCTGGCGAGGGAGGCGAGCCCGAGGACAGATTCGAGGGGTTGGAGCGGGCGCCGCTCATTTTGCCGGGCGACAAAGGCACGCGCTACGCACTACGGGCGCGTTCCCTCAATTCCATACACGAAGGCAGCATCGTGCTGTTTCACGGTCAAGCCATCGGCAAAATCATCGAGATCCAATTCGACGGCAGCCGCGGTTTTCGCCTGCAGGCCTTCATCAACCAGCCGTACGACTCGCTCATCCGCCCGGGCGCACGCTTTTGGAAAATAAGTCCGCTGCGCATGTCATTCGCGGGCGGCGGAATCACCGCGAACCTCGCCCCCGTGAGCACGCTGCTGGCGGGGGGAATCGACTTGGAGATGGACGCCACCAATCCCAATGATCCGCAAAGCCCGGCGGACACGGAGTTCAAGTTGTACTCCTCGCACAATGCCGCGCGGCAGGGACTCTCGGGTCCCACGGTACGCTATGAGTTTGCGTTTGACGGCAATGCGGGTGTGCTGGATGAGACATCAGCCGTGACCATGCTGGGATTTCAGATCGGCGAGGTCGAGTCCACGCGGCTTGAGTTCAACCCGCGCACCGGCGCTCCCTATGCGATCGCCACCGCCGTGCTGTACCCGCAGCAAATGCACATCAACAGCGGCGCAGGCGCGCAGGGCTCTCCTGAGGATTGGCGTACCGCCACCGATGCAGCGCTTACGCGCCTCATTCATCTTGGTTATCGTGCAAGACTGCAACAGTCACCGCCGCTACTCGGCGACCAGTCGATTCAGCTGGTGCGTACCGCCGGCGCACCGGCGGCGCAGCTCGTCAGCGACGGCGGCAATCCGCGCTTCCCGAGTGCGCCCGGATCGAGCAGCCTCGACGACATTGCGGTAAAGGCGGACCTGTTCCTCAACAAGCTCGACGCCATGCCACTCGAAGACATCGGCGCGAACTTGAAGAAAATCACGGGTAATCTCGACGAGCTCATGTCATCGCCGGAACTCAAGGACAGCCTGATGCACCTGCATTCGACCTTGACCTCGATGGATAAGCTGCTCGCCGAGGCTGAGCCGCAGGTCGGTCCGCTGATCGGCAACCTCAAAGATGCCGCCGCAGAGCTGTCGGGAACCGCGACGGCATTGCGCCAGGTCATGGAAAGCGGCGGCCCCAATGGGGACGCGAGCCTGCCTGATGCCATTCGCCAGATCACTGAAGCCGCGCGATCCATCAAAACCCTCACCGATTACCTCGATCGGCACCCGGAAGCGTTGATCCGCGGCAAGAGACCGGAGAAAAAATGAACGAGCTCCGAATGCTTGGGCGGTCGGTCGGATTTCCCGTCGCGTTCCCACTCGTGGTCACGCTCGTGCTCACACTCGCCGCTTGTAACAGCGCTCCGACGCGAATTCATGGCCTTGATCCGGCCGTGCCTGCGGCGCGCATGGATACCTATCATGGACCCCCGCTTCGCATCGACACGCTCAGCGTACCCGCCGGCTGGGATCGCAGCGAACTGCTCGGTCTGTCGGCGGATGGAAGGCTGCAGATAAGCGACTTCGATCAGTGGTCCGCGCCGCTGCCGCAAATCGCGCGGCAGACCTTGTCCGATGACCTGGATCTGCGGCTGCCGTCCGGCAGCGTCATTTATCCGCGACTGCCGAAGCCCAACGGCGCATTGGGCGTCGACGTCGATATCTTGGAATTCAGCATCAGCGCCTCGCAAGCATCGATGCAGGCCAGTTGGCTGATTATTCCCGCCGCGGGGTCGCAGGGCGCGAAGCGCAGCGTCGCCTCGTTGCATGGCGCACTGAGGGCCACCGACCCCGCGGCAGTTGCCCGCGCCTGGAGCGAATTGCTCGGCCAGTTGGCGGAGCATATCGCGGCCGACGCGGCCGCATTCAATTCGCCGTAATCCTAAAAAACCTCCGGGTAGGAAACTCCTTACAGCAAGTCAGATCGACGCAGACTGGTTCGCTCCCCAAGCAACGTGCACAGTGTCGACACGGTAACTGGGAGCCCAATCATGATGGATCAAGCGAAAGGTACGGCAAACGACGTTGTCGGCAAGGCACAGGACGCGTTCGGCGGCGCAACGGGCGACGTCGGTACACAACTCCAGGGCAAGGTTCGCCAGGCGGCGGGCAAAGCGCAGCAAAACTTTGGCCAGGCGGTCAGCAGTTTCCAAAAGGCCGCAGTCGCAAATCCGCTCGCTGCACTCGCGGTCGTGGGCGGCATCGGTTTCGTGCTCGGCGCCCTCTGGGCGCGCCGCGATTGATGCCGGCCGGCCTGCTTCTTAATCGGTGTGGTGAATTGACGAACAAGGAAATACGACCATGGACTTACTGATACTACTGATCATCTTGCTGGTGCTGTTCGGCGGCGGGGGCGGCTTGTATTGGGGCATGGGCGCCGGGTGGGGCATTGGACCCATAGGCCTCATCATCGCGGTTCTCGTGATTGCCTACTTGCTGAACGGCTATCGAGGCCGACGCTCCCGCCTGTAGCTCGGACCTTCGATCAAGCTTGCTGAAGCTTCTTGGAACGCCCGAAATAGGTATCGGCATCCGCATCCGACGGCATGGCCAATTCACCGGCCTGCCAGCGCTTGCGCAAGTAGCCGTAAGCCCGAATGATGGACGAGAACAGATGCGCCCCTGATCTCATCGGCTTGTATGCGGCTGGATGCTTGGCGGTAACCCATTGTGGCAGCGGCGCGACGACGGTTTCATAGTCGAGCGTGCAAAACATCGGGAACGAGAAGCGCTCCTTGCCGATATTCAACACCCGGTGAGAGGTCGCGACAAAAGCGCCATTGCTGAGCAGTTCCAGCATGTCGCCGATATTGATGATGAAGGTCCCGTCGATCGGCGGCACGTCGACCCACTCGTCGTTCGCATTGAGGGCCTGCAAGCCCGGCCCATCCGTGTGCAGGATGGTGAAGGCTTCGTAGTCCGTATGAGCGCTGATGCCCCAGTTCGCTTCGTCCATCGGGAAGTCGTTTTCGACATAATGGGCGATGCGCAGGACCGAGGGCGGCCGGGAAATGACGGAGTCGAAATGGTTCCTCGGTAGAAACAGCGCCAGCGCGAAAGCCTGGAACAGCTGTCGCGACAGCCCGAGCATGGCATCGAAGTACGCTCCCATGTCTTCCTTGAACCCCGGCTGGGCGGGCCAGAGATTTGCGCCGAGCAAGGGTATGCCCGGCACGAAATCTGGATGGTCCGGTGACAGGTCGACACCGATCTGAAAAGCCTCCTTGTGATCCTTGTTCGCGGTCGCCGAACCGATGGTCTCGTAGAAGCTTTCCTCATATAACGGAATGAAGCCTCGATGGGCAGCGGATTTCGCGATGTGGCTTTGCAGTTTTTCCTGGTCTGGAAGATCGAAGAACAGCTTCGCCCGGCGATAGGCACGGGCGATCAGATCCGGCGCAACGCCGTGATTCTTGATGTAGAAGAAGCCCACCCGCGAGCAAGCCAGCCGAATCTGCTCCGTCAGTGTCTTGAGCGCCCCGGCATCGGTGCCCCACAATGCCGATACGTCGATGATCGGTATCTCTTTGAAGGCGCCGCGGGACTCATGGTCGCGGTACTTGTCCGTTTCAGTCAGCGTAAGCATCGCAGCAGTCCCGGTTGCACCCAATTGGAGGCCGATTCGCCCCAGGATCGTAACGCAGTTGCCAGCTCTCTGATATAACGAAAAGCAGGAACGTTTACTCACGGTGAACCGCGCGGATGCTCGAAGCGAAGTCCCTCCCGGCCCTGAAGCCCGTCACCCAGCTCAGCCAGTCACTGCGCGGCCGTCATCTGACGATGATATCGATCGGGGGCATCATCGGCGCCGGTCTTTTCGTGGGCAGCAGCACCGCGATTCGTCACGGCGGTCCGGCGGCATTCTTGAGTTACGCCCTCACCGGATTTCTCATCTTGATGATCATGCGCATGCTGGGGGAAATGGCGTCCAGCCTGCCCAATGTGCGCGCATTCACCGAATTCGCCCGCTCCGGTTTGGGTAATGCCGGCGGATTCCTCACCGGATGGCTGTATTGGTATGTATGGGTGATTACCGTCCCGATAGAGGCGATCGCCGGTGCGACGATACTTCAGTCCTGGATTCCCCTCTCTCATCTGCAGCTGGGCATTGCGCTCATGAGCGTCATGACGCTGGTCAATCTGCAGTCGGCGCGCTCGTACGCAGAGTTCGAGTTCTGGTTCGCCTCGATCAAGGTGGCGGCGATCATCGCCTTCATCGTGCTGGCCGCTTGTTATGCATGCGGGTGGACCGCCCCGCACGGCAACACATTCGCCAATCTGGTCGATCACGGCGGTTTTGCACCAAATGGCTGGATTGCGGTGATGGCGGTCGTACCGACGGCGTTCTTCTCCATGACCGGCCCGGAGATCACGACGATCGCCGCGGTCGAATCGGCGCAATCGGGACAAGCTGTCGCAAGAATGGGTTCGCTGGTGATCTATCGGGTGGTGATTTTTTACGCCCTGTCGTTGTTCCTGATTGCGTCGGTGACGCCGTGGACCGACGTGCGTTCGGGCGAATCGCCGTTCACGCTCGCACTCAAGGCCATGCACATTCCGGCAGCGCAGACCATCATGAGTTTCATCATTTTGACCGCGGTGCTCTCGTGCCTGAATTCGGCGTTCTACGTGACTTCCCGGGTTCTGTTCATTCTCGCCGAGCGCGGCGACGCGCCGGCATCGATGGTCAGGCTCAACGCGAAACGCGTACCCGTCGGCTCGGTGCTGGCGAGTTCAGCGGCGGGATTCTTGGGTCTGATGCTGGCCACGAAAGCACCTCAGCAGGTTTTCGACTTTCTGATCAGCTCCTCCGGTGCGGTGGTGATCTTCGTCTACATCATCATCGCCGCCTCGCAAATCCAATTGCGGAATCGCCGCACGCGCGAAGGCGGGACCGAACCCGCGGTAAAAATGTGGCTGTTTCCTTGGTTGAGCTACGCAACGATGGCGGCGATGGCCGCGGTCCTCGCCGCCATGGCTTTCACGCCCTCCATGCAGCAGGATTTCAAGATGAGTTGCGTCACGCTGGCGGTCGCCGTGCTTGGCTTTTGGGTGCGTCGCCGCTTCAGCCGGGCCTCCGCCTAATAATCTTTTGCCTCGTTGTTGATGGTGGTTTCCGACAGGATGGTCTTGCCGTCCGCGCTGGCAATGTTGGCGGCATTCGCAAGTCGCGAGCCGTCCTTGGCCAGAAAGCCCTTGACGGTGAGCTTGTCGCCGACCTGCACCGAGTGGCGCGACCAACCGGCCTTCATGAGGCCATTCGGGCTCGCCAATTCCAGCTCCCACGGCACGACCTGTCCCGTGGCGTCGGTGACATCTATGTACAGGCGGGTATGAGGATTCTGCCATTCGAGCTTCGTGACGACGCCCGCGAGCGTGACGGGCTTGTTATGATCGAATTCCGCGGCGAAGGAATGATGTGCGAGCACGCGGCCCGAAAATAGGCTCGCTGCGGTCATGCATGTCAGCAGCAAACGGTTGGCGTGTTTCATCGAGCATTCCTCCGGCTATTTTCGGATCGCCTTAAAATCGCCCTCGACCGCGGAAATCAGCACATCGGTCACCGCTCCGCTGTCATTCTTTTCGAATTTGAGGGTCACCCCGGGCGCAGAGAACTCCGTGTCCGATATGGCCGACAGTGCGACCGTCGGGCCCATCCCACTCAACATCAACCGGTCGGCCGGCAATACGAAGGTCAGGGTGAACACCTCGCCGGTTGCCGGAAACTTGAAGCTATAAGACCCCGTGTATGCCGCGAGCACGTCGTGCGCGACGTCGATTCCCTTATCGTCCGATGCCTTGCCGACCAGGTGATCGCGATCGCGTTCATTCTCGTTGCAGACATACTCCAATTGTTCCGTGTCGGCACTGAGCTTGAGCTTCACGGGCACGGTCCACGGCTCCAGCAAAG